>ERZ772946.368-NODE-368-length-17985-cov-150.342_pt1 | contig 17985 bp, 10 predicted proteins | sample MGYA00511680_ERZ772946 | MGnify/ENA primary metagenome ERZ772946 (study PRJEB29015, sample SAMEA2737918) | human oral metagenome | biome: human oral; feature: human-associated habitat; material: dental | place: China | collected 2016 ... | reverse complement strand
TGGAGCCGGGGCGGCGGAAGGAAGGCGGAGACGTTCAAAGCTACGCCGAAACGCTGCAGTCGAGAAGGTTCGCCCTAACCGGCAGGCGGCCGGGCCCCCGAATCCGCGAATCGAGCCCGGACGGCGTATCATTGAGTCGGTTTACGCCGAACTCACGGACAAGGGGAGAGCTGATGTGACGACGCCGTGACTGTCAGCCAAGAATACCGCCGCTCACCTCGACATCGCATGAGATTGCCGACGGCGGACTCCTCCTGAATAGCCGCTGGCACGCCCGCCTCACGGCAGACGTCGGTGGCCCGCCGTATTCTCTTCCACTGCCCTCAGCGATATCGGGCAAGTGGGAACAACAGTTTTCGCGGAGTATCATGAGGGCGATACTCACCGCAACCCCCGGAGGTCTAGGACATGCCCATCATCGATAATGTCAACGAACTCCTCGGAGACGATCTGAAAGCCGCGATGACGCCGGGTTCCAAGGTGCGAATCGCGGCGTCGACGTTTTCGATTTTCGCTTTCGAGGCATTGCGTGAAGAATTGGAGCAGATATCCGAGCTGAAGTTCATTTTCACCTCGCCGTCGTTCGTCACGGACAAAGTGACGGACAAGCTGCGCAAGGAGCGCCGCGAATTCTTCATTCCGCCGGGGCATGCCGAATCCAGCCTGTACGGATCGGAATTCGAGATCAGATTGCGCAATAAGCTGACTCAACGCGCGATCGCCCGGGAGTGCGCAGACTGGGTGCGGCGTAAAGTCTCTTTCGGATCCAACGCCACCGGAAGCCAGATGCAGCAATTCGCAGTCATCGATGATAATATTGCGTATACTCAACTTCAAGGTTTCACAACAGCGGATCTCGGTTACGAGCAGGGGAACTCCATATCGAGTTTTGTGAATCGCCTCAATGACAATTCAGACGCCGAACAGTATATGCAGCTGTTCGATAGTATTTGGAACAATCCGAATCAGCGTCAGGACGTCACCGATGCGGTATACGAGCATATTGCCACCGTGTACGCGGAGAATTCTCCGGCGCGCATTTACTTTCTCATCCTGTACAATCTGTTCGCCAATTTCCTCGATGACATAAGCGAAGACGTTCTACCCAACGATCGCACCGGATACCAGGATACGAAAGTCTGGAAAAGCCTGTATAATTTCCAGTATGACGCCGCCATGGGAATCATCAATAAATTGGAGACCTACAACGGTTGCATTTTAGCGGACAGCGTCGGATTGGGGAAGACATTCACCGCATTGGCCGTTATCAAATACTACGAATTGCGGAATAAATCGGTGTTGGTCCTCTGCCCGAAGAAACTCGCCGAAAATTGGACGAATTACAATGCGAATCTGACGACCAATATTTTCGCCGAAGACCGTTTCAACTACGATGTTCTCGCGCATACCGATCTGTCGCGGAAGAAGGGCATGTCCCTGGGGATACCGTTGGATCGCATCAATTGGGGCAACTACGACCTCCTGGTGATCGACGAATCGCATAATTTCCGCAATGCGGATTACTCCGAGGGCAGGGAAACGCGCTACCAGAGGCTCATGCGCAAAGTCATCCGGGAAGGCGTGAAGACCAAGGTGCTGATGCTCTCCGCGACCCCGGTGAACAATCGGTTCAACGATCTGAAGAATCAACTGCAACTCGCCTACGAGGGAGAATCCGAGAATCTCGCCAGAAAGCTGCACATCTCCACGACGGTGGAGAAGGTGTTCGCCGACGCACAGCGGGTGTTCAACGAGTGGTCAGAGCTCGAGCCGAAGTACCGCACGACTGACCGCATCCTTCAGATGCTCGACTTCGATTTCTTCGAACTGCTCGATTCGGTCACCATCGCCCGCTCCCGCAAACACATCCAGGCGTTCTACGACACCACTGAAATCGGCGCGTTCCCCGAGAGGCTCGCTCCTCTCTCGATCCGCGAGCCCCTCACGGACTTGCCGAATGTGCCGGATTTCAACGAGATCTTCGAGCAGCTTCAGGCGCTTACCTTGGCCGTCTACACTCCGCTGGCCTATGTGTTCCCGAATAGGCGAAGCAAGTACGAGGATCTCTACGCCGTCACCGCGGGCAATAGCCGTTCGAATCTCGGCCAGGCCGGGCGAGAGGCGGGTTTGAAGAAGCTGATGACGGCCAACCTCCTCAAGCGGCTGGAAAGCTCCATCGACGCCTTCCGGCTCACCCTTTCCAAGATCGAAGCATCGGTTACGAGGATCCTCAGCCGCATCAGCTGGGGCGCGGTCGGGCCCGAAGACGTGAAACCGGATCTGTCCGAACTCGACTTGGACGAGGAAGATGTGAACGTCGAGGTGTTCACTCTGGGCGAGAAGATAAGAATCGATCTGGAGGATATCGACATCCAATCGTGGCAGCGGGACCTGTGGAATGACCGCGAAACCCTCTCCGAGCTTTTGGATGAGATGCGGAAGATCACCCCTGACCACGATGCCAAACTTCAAAAGCTCAACCACCTCGTTCAGAGCAAAATCCGGCTTCCCATCAATCCTGGAAACCGCAAAGTCCTGGTGTTCTCCGCCTTCGCCGACACCGCCGAGTACCTCTACCGCGAACTCTCGCCGGCCTTCGAAGCCATCGGATTGACGACGGCGCTCGTCACCGGCGGCGGCAGCGGCGCTAAAACCACGCTCGGCACCGGTTACGACGTCCAAGAGGTCCTGACTCTGTTTTCGCCCCGATCGAAGCAGCGCCATCTGATCATGCCCGGAAAAACCGACGAAATAGACATACTCTTCGGCACTGACGTCATCAGCGAAGGCCAGAATCTCCAGGATTGCGATTACATGGTGAATTACGATATCCATTGGAATCCTGTGCGCATCATCCAACGATTCGGCCGCATCGATCGCATCGGTTCCACGAACAAGCAGATTCAAATGGTCAATTTCTGGCCTGATATTTCCTTGGACGAATACATCAACCTCAAGGAACGAGTCGAGAATCGAATGGCCGTGGCCAATCTCGTGGCCACAGGCGATGACAACATCCTCAAACCGGACGATGACGACACCGACTTCCGCAAGGAGCAGCTTCGCAAACTCCAAGACGAGGTCATCGAGCTCGAAGACGTGCGCACCGGCGTGTCCATCACCGACCTCGGCCTCAACGATTTCCGAATGGATCTGCTCGCCTATGTCAAAGAGTACGGCGACCTCGCCGCCGCGCCCAAGGGTCTGCACGCGGTCATACCGGCGGATTCGCAGAGAGGCCTCGTGCCCGGGGTGATCTTCGCGCTGCGAAACGTGAACGCGGACGAGAACATCAACCGCGGCAACCGACTCCACCCCTACTACCTCGTCTACTTGGACGACGCCGGAAACATGGTCGCCGATCACACGGAGGCCAAGAGGCAACTCGACCTCATCCGCTCCGGCTGCCGTCCCTACGACGAGCCCATCGGGGAGGTCGTCCGCATTTTCAACAGGGCCACCCGCGACGGGGTTCGGATGGACGCGTACTCCGAGCTGCTCACCGGCGCGATCCACTCGATGATCGACGTCACGGAGAAACGCGATGTCGACAGCCTGTTCACGCCGGGGCACACGACGGCGCTGACCCAGACCATCGCGGGCCTCGACGATTTCGAGCTGATCGCCTTCATCGCCGTCGTAGACCCCAAGGGAGCGAGAGCCAGTGGCTGATCTGCTGTATCTTTGGCCTGCCGCAGCGGAATTCGGCAGCCGTGTGCCCGAAGGGAAGTTCTTCGATCACCCTGCCTTCACCCCCGCCGTGCGAGAGAAGTTCGCCTCGGAGGTGCAATGCGTCACCTGGTGTTACAAGCTGGCCGAAGCCACCCTCGATCTTCAGGGAACCGCCGACGTCCCCGAAGTGCAGGTCCTTCGAATAGACGCCAGAGACGCCGATGTCTCCAAGCAGGTGCTGACGGCGATCGACAAGGCGATCCCCTTTCCCATCGTCTTCGAAATCGCTCGCGGCCCGGGGGAGAGGAGGGAAGTGCGGATGGCCGCCGCCCACAAGCGGCTCGAGGCGCGCACCGCGAAGATCAGCCGGTATTTCACCACCGGCTGGCAGCCCGACGACGCTCCGCGACAGCCCCTCCCAGAGGCGGCCACGCTGCCTTGCCTCTACGCTGCGATCTTGGAATCGCTGGCGCAGGTGAAGATCCGCCCGGGCGAGGACGTATCGGAAATCACCGCAAGGTTGAAACAGGCCGGCAGGCTCGAGCGAGAGATCGCGATGCTTGAACGCAAAGCCGGCAGAGAGAGGCAATTCAATCGCAAAGTGGAGCTGTATCGCACGATCAGAGCGAAACGCGAGGAATTGGCCGAATTCACCGGCGAGAACGAGAATGCGGAGGTCCGCCGAAGCTACGCATGACATCGCCCCCGATCTTCTCCCTCGCCGGAGGACGCCTTACGGCGGACTCCGCCTGAATAACCGCCGACACGCCCGCCGCACGGCAGACGTCGCTGGTCCATCGTAATTCCGTTCCACTACCAAGGAGGCATTCGTGGGCGACACGCCTTTGAGCCTGGCGATGTTGCGCGCCGGCCAGCGCCTCCGGGGCCTCATACCCGGTCAGGCGGTCACGCTCGTCGCCGTCGATCACATCGACGCGGGACTGTGCGAGGTCTTCTATCGCGACGATTCCGGACATTCCGACGCTCGGGCCATCACCGATGCGGACACCGTGCGCCTGGAAATCGCGGGCGACTCCGATTCCGCCCCGCCGTTCGACGGCGACCCCGACGAATTCCGTCTCGCCGCCGAGGCGCTGCGCATCAAGTACGCCGCCCTCTACGACCCGATGGTGGCCGTCAACAGCTCCGACGTCGACCCGCTGCCGCACCAGATCCGCGCGGTCTACGACGAGATCCTCCCGCGCATCCCGCTGCGGTTCCTCCTGGCTGACGACCCCGGCGCGGGCAAGACGATCATGGCCGGCCTGTACCTGAAGGAGCTGATCCTGCGCTCGGACTGCGAGAGGGCTGTCGTCGTCGCGCCCGGAGGGCTGGTGGAGCAGTGGCGGGAGGAGCTGGCGCAGAAGTTCGATCTGCGCTTCGAGGTGTTCGGCCGCCACATGGTCGACGACGCGCAGGGCCGCAACGTCTTCGCCGAGCATCCCTACTTGATCGTGCGGATGGACCAGGTCTCCCGCAGCGACGACTTGATGGAGCAGCTCTCCGAGGTCAGCTGGGATGCGGCGATCGTCGATGAGGCGCACCGCATGTCCGCACACTATTCGTCATGGGAGGGCGAGGTGGCCGAGACCAGGCGCTTCCGGCTGGGCCGTCTCCTCTCGCAGACGGCGCACAATTTCCTGCTGATGACGGCCACGCCGCACGCGGGCAAGGAGGAAGACTTCCAGCTGTTCATGTCCCTGTTGGACCGTGACCGTTTCGAAGGCCAGTTTCGCAAGGGCGTGCACCGCACGGACACCAAGGGCCTCATGCGGCGCATGGTCAAGGAGGACCTGCTCACCTTCGAGGGCCGGCCACTGTTCCCCGAGCGCCGCGCCTACACGGTCGAATACGAGCTCAGCCCGGCCGAACGGGACCTGTACGAGCAGGTCACCGACTACGTGCGCACCGAAATGGGGCGGGCGGAGCGCATCGCGCAGGGCGGCGACAGGAAGCGCGGCAACAACGTCGGCTTCGCCTTGACCGTGCTGCAACGCCGCCTCGCCTCCAGCCCAGAGGCGATCCTGCGCTCGCTCGAACGCCGCCAGGCGCGCTTGGAGGCGAAGCTGCACGAGACGGAGCGCGCCGCCGAGGAGGCCCGGTTCGCGGGGATCGGTCAGGCGCTCCTGGCCGACGCGGCATTGCCCGAGCTCTCGGTGGAGGGCTTCGAGGACGCCGAGGAGGAGACATCCGAGGGGGAGCGCGCATGGTTCGAGGAACAGGTCGACGAGGTCGTGGACCTGGCCACCGCGGCGCAGACGATCCCCGAGCTGCGCGCCGAGATCGCGATCCTGGAGGACCTCATCCGCGTCGCCCGCCGCGTCCGGGTTCAGGATGACGACAAGAAGTGGGTGGAGCTGCGCACCATCCTCGACGAGCAGATCCTCTCCGGCGAGTCGGGCGAGGTCCGCAAACTCATCGTCTTCACCGAGCATCGCGACACGCTCGACTATCTGCGCGGCAAGATCGCCACCCAGCTCGGCCGCGCGGATTCGGTGATCACCATTCACGGAGGGACCCGGCGCGAGGACCGCAAGGCGGCCCGCGAGCAGTTCACCCACGATCCCGACGCGGTGGTTCTGCTGGCCACCGACGCCGCGGGCGAAGGCTTGAACCTTCAGCGTGCGCATCTGATGGTCAACTACGACCTGCCGTGGAATCCGAACCGGATCGAGCAGCGCTTCGGCCGGATCCACCGCATCGGCCAGAGGGAGGTGTGCCACCTGTGGAACATGGTGGCCAAGGGCACCCGCGAGGGCGACGTCTTCACCCGGCTGCTGGCCAAGATCGCCCAGATGTCGTCCGCCTACGACGGCAACCTCTTCAACGTCCTCGGGGATTCCGGAGCCTTCCGGGAGCGCTCCCTGCGCGATCTGCTCATCGAGGCGATCCGCTACGGGGACCGGCCCGAGGTCAAGGCCAAGCTCGACCACATCATCGACGAGGGCGTCGCGGACGGGTTGGAGGAGATGGTCCAGGAGCGCGCCCTGCACCCCGAGATGTTCAGCGCCCTGGACTTGGACGAGGTCCGCGCCCGGATGGAAGCGGCGAGGGAGCGGCGGCTCCAGCCCGGCTACATCGCCGCGTTCTTCATCTCCGCCTTCGAACGCCTGGGCGGAAGCGTCCGCCGCCGCGAGCGGGGCCGGTACGAGATCACCCGCGTCCCCAAACGAGTCGCCGATGCGGCCCGCCGCTTGAACCGGTGGGCGCCCGTCGCCGACCATTACGAGCGCGTCACTTTCGAGCTCGGCCGCATCAGGCCCGGTGGCCTGGCCACGGCCGCCCTCATCGCTCCGGGCCATCCGCTGCTTCACGCCGTCATCGAGGCGACCGTCGAAGACCTCGGCCCCGTCTTGAAGCGCGGCACCGTGCTGATCGACCGCCGCGGCAAGCAGGCTGGCGAGCCGATGCTGATGTACACGGTCGAGCAGCGCATCCACAACGGCAAGCCGGAGGCGGACACCGTCTCGCATCACTTCGACTATTCGCTCCTGGGGCGCGGCGGTGGCGTCACCGTCTCGCCCACGCCGCCGTATCTCGACTACGACGGGCCCCGCCCGGACGAAGAAGAGGCGATCGCCGAGATCGCCGGCGGCGACTGGGCGCGCGAGGATCACGCGAAGGCCGTTCGGGCGCGCGCCTACCGGGATGGCCTTCTGCCGCGCATGGAGGAGGTCAAAGCCCGCGTCGAGGCGGAGACCGACCGTACGCGCCGCCAGGTCAGGGAACGCCTGCTCGCGGAAATCAACCACTGGGACAGCGAGCACACCCGGCTGGAGGCGCTCGAGCGTTCCGGCACCATCGGCAGGCTTCGCGCCGAGGCGGCTCACACGCGCGCCCGCCAGCTCGACGAGCGCCTCAAACATCGACTCGCCGAACTCGAGCAGGCCACACACCTCGTCGCGGTCCCCTCGGTGATTCGCGGCACCGTGCTCGTCATTCCCAGCCGAATCGTCGCCGCGGGGGAAGGCGAGGCGTTTACCCGTGAGACCGAGGCCGTGGAGCGGCGGGCAGTCGAGGCCGTCCTCGCCGCCGAGCGCGCGCTGGGGCGGGCGCCGGAGGAGATGGCGCACAACAATCCCGGATATGACGTCCGCTCCACCGACCGGGACGGGCGCGTCTACTACATCGAGGTCAAAGGCCGGCTCGAAGGCTCCGAGACCTTCGCCGTCACGACGAACGAAGTGACCTTCGCTCAGACCCAAGGCGAACGCCACCGCCTTGCGCTCGTCCAAGTCTCGCCCGAGGGCGCAGCTGGCGACCGGTTGCGTTACGTCACCGCCGCTTTCACCCATATCGGGCCTTCGGCGACCACTCGCTCCTTCACAGAGGAGTGGCGCGACTATTGGGCCAGGGGAGGGCCGCCTCGATGACGCCCCGCAATGCACTCTTCAACCGAACCACTACCGACGAAAGAAGTACCGTGACCACTCCTAAGAAGAAGCTCATCGAGGTCTCGCTGCCGCTCGAGGCGATCAACGCGGCCTCCGCGCGCGAGAAGTCGATCCGCCATGGGCACCCTTCGACCCTGCACCTGTACTGGGCGCGGCGTCCACTTGCCACGGCCCGGGCGGTCCTCTTCGCCCAGTTGGTGGACGATCCTTCGGCGCACCCGGAGGAGTTCCCGACCGTGGAGGAGCAGGAAGCGGAGAGAGCCCGCCTGCACGCCCTCATGGAGAAACTGGTGGTGTGGGAGAACAGCAATGACGAAGGGCTGTTCCGCGAGGCCCGCGAGGAGATCCGCAAGAGCAACGGAGGCGAGCTGCCCGCGGTTCTCGACCCGTTCGCGGGCGGCGGGTCGATCCCGCTGGAGGCGCAGCGCCTCGGCCTGGAGGCTCACGCCAGTGACCTCAACCCGTTGGCCGTGCTCATCAACAAGGCGCTCATCGAGATTCCCCCGAAGTTCACGGGGATGGAGCCCGTGCATCCCGGAGGAAATGAGCAAAACATCTACCAGCGCGCCGAAGGCCTCGCCGAAGACGTCCGCTACTACGGCCAGTGGATGCGCGACGAGGCCGAACGCAGAATCGGTCACCTTTACCCGAAGGCCGTGGCGCCCGACGGGACCGAGCACACGGTAATCGCCTGGATTTGGGCGAGAACCGTCAAAAGCCCCAACCCGGCGAATCCCATCGAGACACCGCTGGTCAACTCGTGGTGGCTGAGCAAGAAAAAGGGCCACGAGGCGTGGGTGCGCGCCACCGTCGAAGACGGGCGAGTGCACTACGAGGTCGTGCACAACGCGGATGGGCCGACTGTTGACGGCACAGTTGTACGGAAGGGTGCAGTCTCTATAGCAGATTCCACGCCGATTGGCTTGAACTACATTAGAAAAGAAGCTCGCGCCGGGCAAATGGGTGCGCATCTCATCGCTGTCGTCGCGGAAGGCCCTAAGGGTAGGATCTACCTCTCGCCAACTCCAGAACATATAGATATCGCAGAAGTTGCTCGGCCCGAAGATCTGCCCGATGCCGAACTTCCGGAGAAAGCGCTCGGTTTCCGCGTTCAGAACTACGGCTTCAAACGCTGGGTCGATCTGTTCACAAACCGACAACTCGTTGCCTTGACGACTTTGAGTGACCTTGTGAGCGAAGCACGTGAGCGAGCACTGGCTGACGCGCGTACTGTAGGACTGTCCGACGGTGATCGTTTGGAACAGGGAGGCGCAGATGCCCAAGCCTATGCCGATGCGATTGTCACGTACCTTGCTCTCGCCGTTAGTCGCCAGACTAACCGGCTTTCGTCATTGAATACTTGGCAGAGCGTGGGTGACAAAATTGCGCAAGTATTCACGCGTCAGGCTATTCCCATGGTTTGGGATTTCGCCGAAGCAAATCCATTTTCTAGTTCTTCCGGTAATTTTCTTAGTCAAGTGAAGTGGATAACTAAGTCAATAGATTATATATCAACAAACAGCGATGGATATGTTGATCAAATCGGTGCAAATTCTCGGCGGTATGACCAAGTAGTTGTTTCCACTGATCCTCCATATTATGATAACATAGGATATTCAGACCTATCAGATTACTTTTATATTTGGTTGCGATATTGTTTGTACAATATTTATCCGAATGTTTTCGGAACTATGCTGACACCCAAAGTCGACGAGCTCGTTGCCAATCCGTACCGACACGGCGGAAAGGGGGGTGCGGCGAAGTTTTTCGTCGATGGTTTCAATTCGGTATTCCACCGCATTCGTGTGGACGCGAATTCGAATGTGCCAATGACCGTCTATTATGCTTATAAACAACAAGATTCGAACAATGAAGGCACCTCGTCAACGGGATGGCATACGCTGCTCGATGGTCTCATCGGAGCGGGATGGGAGATTACCGCGACGTGGCCAGTACGCAGCGAACGTGCGGGTAGGGTGCGTGACATCGGGAGCAATGCTCTAGCCTCGTCTATTGTTCTAGCCTGCCGCCCTCGCCCCGAGGATGCGGAGGCGACGACCCGCCGGGCCTTCGTCGCCCAGCTTAAGTCGGAGCTGCCGGTGGCGTTGCGCACGCTCATGCAGGGTGGCATCGCCCCGGTCGATCTGGCGCAGGCGGCGATCGGGCCGGGGATCTCGGTGTTCTCCCGGTACTCGCGGGTGCGCGAAGCCGATGGCTCGGACATGAGCGTGAAGGACGCGCTGCTGCTGATCAACGCCACACTCGACGAGGTGCTGGGGGAACAGGAATCGGACTTCGACCCGGAGACCCGCTTCGCCGTCAGGTGGTACCGACAATACGGCTGGGGAGAAGAAAGTTCCGGCATCGCGGACCAGCTGGCGCGCTCCTCCGACACTTCGATCGGCGCTCTGGAGCGCGGCGGGATCTTCGAGGCGAAAGGCGGCAAAGCCCGGCTGCTCTCACCCTCGCGGCTCGAAAGCGACTGGGACCCTGCCGCGGACGACTATGTGAGCGTGTGGGAGGCGACGGTGCGCCTCGCAGCGACGATGGCGAAGGGTGGCGCCGACAAGGTGGCCGAACTGCTGCCCACCGTCCAAGGCCGTGTGAGCTTAGACGCGGTGAAGGAACTCGGTTTCCTGCTCTTCAAAGAAGCCGAGAAAAAGGAGGACGGCGAAGACGCCCTCCTATTCAACAGCCTCGTGAGCGCATGGGGCGACCTATCCGAGCAGGCCCGCAGGATCGCATCGATCCCGCGGGCGGCCCAGCAGGAACTCGACTTCGACGAGACGGACTAGGCGCATGGGAGCGAAGAAGCAGGGGCCGGGGGAAGAGAATTGCCCCGGCGCGGCGACCGCTAACGCGGCCTCGTCCGGGGCTTACAGCGGCGAGTATACATGTATGCGCCGGCATACGCCAACCACAGTTAGCGGCCTCATATCAGTGCTCAGTACCGATCGGTTTATGACCTACGAGTCCGCCTGTCGAGGCGACCGCGATATTGCAATCCGTCTTTATTCCTGGAATATTGCCATTGCTTCAGCTTTTTGGGGAGGTTTTAGCGTGCTAGAAGTCGCCCTTCGCAATACTCTTCATAATGAATTGTCTAACCTTGCAAAACGAGAAGATTGGTGGAAAGACAATTTACAGTTACATCAATCTGAGTTTAAACATATCTCTAAAGCATACAAAACTTTGAAAAAAATAGGAAATAAAGAAATTCAACCTGGACATATTATCGCAGAATTAAGTCTCGGTTTTTGGACTGGATTACTCGCCAATCGATACCATAAAAGGCTTTGGGATCCCGCTCTTAATCGCGCATTTCCACATTTAACCGAAACTAGAAAAAACTTCATGAGAAATTAGAATCTCTTCGTAAACTTCGTAACCGTATCGCCCATCATGAACCAATTTTTGCCAGAAAACTTATAAATGATCACAATCAGTTATTAAGTGTTCTTGGAGCGATTTCACCTCCAGCTGTCGAATGGGTGAAGCAAAATTCTCGTGTTCCTCAAATTCTTGCCCTCCGCAATGAAGTGTCGGTAGGACGCATCAAAATAACATTTTAGGAGACGATCATGGCGATGAACAACCGGGAGCGGATCGGCAGGGCTTTCGACCTGCTGTCCGAAGGATTGCTGGACGCAGTCGATCCGGTCATGACTCAGGCTTTCGGCACGTCCGATTGGCCTGCCCGATGGGCTGCGGAGGACGCCGCCAAATACGGCGGCGCCGTGCGCACAATGACGAAGCGAGACGTTCAGGTCCAGTTGCGGGCGATCACCGAGAAGGGCTTCCACTTCAAGGACGTGCTTTCCCGCGCGCAGCAGGGCTTCGCCTCCGAACTGCGGGAAACCCGCAATAGGTGGGCCCACAACGAGCAGTTCAGCTCTGATGACGCCATCCGCGCCCTTGACACCATCGAGCGCCTGCTGCACGCCGTCGACGCGATGGACTCGGCGGCGGACGTCCGCAAGCTGCGAGTGGACCTCCAACGCACCGTGTTCGAGGAGCAGAACCGCAGGAAGACCAAACGGGTGGCCCTCGACCCGAGTTCGGGCCTGAAACCCTGGCGGGACGTGATCCGGCCCCATGACGATGTGGCGCGCGGCGAATTCACCGCCTCGGAGTTCGCCGCCGACCTGCACCTCGTCCACACCGGGCAGGCCGTGAGCGCGGAATACGGGGACCCGGTGGAGTTCTTCAGCCGCACCTACCTCACCGAGGGCCTGCACGACCTCCTGTCCCGGGCGCTGCGCCGGCTGAACGGCGACGATGGGAACGCCAGCCCCGTGGTGAACCTCCAAACGAATTTCGGCGGCGGCAAGACCCATTCGATGCTCGCGCTCTACCATCTGTTCGGCGGCACCCCGGCGCACGACCTGCCGCAGGAGGTCCAGGAGCTCGTCGCCGCCAGCGGCAACCCGAATCTCGCGAGGATGGGGGTGCGGCGGGTCGCGCTCGTGGGAACCTACCTCAAGGCGGGCTCGCCCGCCATCAAGGAGGACGGGACGGAAGTGCGCACCCTCTGGGGCGAGCTCGCCTGGCAGCTCGGTGGCCATGAAGCGTACAGCCTGGTGGCCGAAGACGACAAGGCGGGCACCAACCCCGGCGAGGCGATGCGGACACTGATCAGGCGCTACTCACCCGTGTTGATCCTCGTGGACGAATGGGTGGCCTACGCGCGCCAGCTTCTCACGGACGCCGACCTTCCGGCGGGTTCGTTCGACACGCAGTTCACTTTCGCGCAGTCGTTGACGGAGATCGTGCGGTCCGTGCCCGGAGCCATGCTGGTGGTGTCGATCCCCGCCTCCGACGCCGGGCACGGCAACGAGATCGAGATCGGGGGATCGAACGGACGGCTGGCCCTCGAGCGCCTCCAGAACGTGGTTCGCCGCGTCGCCGACCAGTGGCGGCCGTCGAGCAAGGACGAATCGTTCGAAATCGTCCGCCGCAGGCTCTTCCAGGATCCGAACGCGGAAGGGAGGACGATGATCTCGGCCGTGGCCCGCAACTTCGTAGCCATGTATCGGAACAACGCAGGGAAGTTCCCGCGGGACGCCGCGGTACCGGGGGCGGAGTACGAGGAGAGGATCCGCGCCTGCTACCCTCTGCACCCGGAGCTTCTAGACAGGCTGTATGAGGATTGGTCCACTTTGGAGAGGTTCCAGCGCACACGCGGCGTGCTCAAGCTCGTCTCGTCGATCGTGCACGAACTGTGGGCCTCCAACGACATGTCTCCGCTAATCTTGCCGGGCAACGTTCCCTTGGACGCGACAACGGTCAACACCGACTTGACGCAGTACCTGGAGGATCAGTGGAAGCCGATCATCGACTCCGACATCGACGGGCCGGGCTCAACCGCCCGTCAGATTGACAGTGCCCGGCCGAGCCTGGGCCAGCGGTTCGTCACCCAGCGCATCGCCCGCACGATTTTCATGGGCGCGGCCCCTAGAAGCGAGGGCGCCCGGAAGGGGCTCGACAAACAATACCTGTGGCTCGGCACCGCCGTGCCCGGCGATACGCTGGGGAACTTCGGGAGCGCGCTCGAACAGCTCGCGCAGCGATCGACGTATTTCTACGAGGAGCATGGCCACTACTGGTTCGACACCCAGCCCTCGATCACCAAGACGGCCAACGACTATGCCGAACGCCTCCGTGAGGACGAGGAGGCCGTCTGGAACGAGATCACCCGGCGTCTGCGAGGCGAAGAGCGGAAACGGGGAGTATTCGACCGGGTGCACGTGGCCCCAGCCTCCAGCGCCGACATCCCCGATCTCGAGAGCACCCGCCTCGTGCTCGTCCACCCGCGTCACTCGGTGACGAAGAAGGGGAGCCCCGATTCCGCGGCACTCAACTGGGTCCATGGCGCGGTCGAATCGAAGGGCGCAAGCCAACGCGTCCACCGCAACGCCCTCGTGTTCCTGCTCGCAGACAGGAACGAACTGGACGGCCTGGAGGCTGCGACTCGCAGCTACCTCGGATGGAAGCGCGTGAAAGAGACCGGTGAGGATCTCAATCTGTCGCGCCAGCAGTCCAAACAGGCCGAAGAGTGGGTGGGCCGGCTCGATCAAACCATCGCGGACCGCATCCGCGACACCTTCGTGTGGGCCGTGTACCCCGAGCAAGCCGTGTACCCCGAGCAATCGGACTCGACCAAACCCTTCACGCTGTCGTCTTTGAGTAAAGTTCCGGGATTCGGCGAACAGCCGACGGCCGAACGGGTGAGCGCGAAACTGGTTCGCGAAGGGCAGCTCGTCACCGACTTCGGCGCGGCCAATCTCGGCACTGCACTGCATGGCGTTCTTTCGAAGCTGTGGCGTGACGCCGGTGAGATTACCGTGGGCGAGCTGTGGGGCTACTTCACCCAATACGCGTATATGCCGCGGCTCGTAAGCCGCGACGTCCTCGACCGCACGATTGCGCAGGCGCTCTCCTCGGTACTAGTGGAAGAAGAGCGCTTCGCCGTCGCAACCGGAAAGGACCCCGAAACCGGGCGCTACTGGGGACTCGTCATTCCGCCGAATGCGGACGCGACCATCCAGGTCACGGACAGCACTCTGCTCGTCGACGTCGAACGCGCGCAGGCGCAGATCGAGGCGGATCGCTCCGCGACCGGGGCACAGCAGGCTGCGTCGGTGGAGACGGCAGGGGAGACCCCGCTAGGGCGGGAAGGCGCAAGGACTGGATCCGCGGGTTCAGCCCGGCCGCGAGACGGCGGAGTGCCCGCCGCTGGGCGTCCGGGGGCCGCCTCGGCCGTCGAAACGATACTCGCGCGCTTCTTCGGAACCGTGAAGATCGATCCTGATCGCTACGCGCGAGACATCGGCAACGTCACCCGCGAGGTCATCGATCGGCTCGCGGGGGCGGGCGCCCGCCTGGAGATCACGATCGACATCCAGGCCACCAAGCCCGAGGGCTTCAAGGAGTCCGAAATACGGACCATCAGGGAGAACGCCCGAGTGCTCAAGTTCGATCCGAGTTCCGACTTCGAGGAGAGGTAGAGGGACCTCCCCGCAGGCTGAATTCTCACAGGCCTGCGGCGCGAGTTGTGCTCCGGCCTTCGGAGGAAGGATACTAAAACCTTGTAATATCGGGGTATGAGTGATGGAGGGGGCATGGCGGCGAGCACGCCCAATGCGACGCCTTTCAAGGGCAACCCGCGAACCGCTTTCGCGCTGTCGCTGGCGCTGGGGCTCGGCCTCGGGTTCACCCTGGCCCAGTGCCAGCAGCCCGGCAGGCAGGATTCCTCTCCCGAGGTCACGCGCCCGACTCCTGAACCTTCCGCCACATCCGCGCCCGCGTCACCGTCGCCGACGCCGCAGCCCGCTCCGGCCTCACCGTCCCCGGCGCCGCAGACGAGCGCTCCGGCCCCCGCTCCCATGCAGACTCCGTCCGCCAGGCCGAAACACGCGGCCGCCACTCCGAGCCGGAGGGCCACGCCCGCTCCGTCGCCCTCGGCTGGGGCGCAGGCGACGCCCCAGCCGCAGCAGCCCAAGCCTCAGCCGGCTCCGCCCCAGGCGGCCCCTCCGGCGAATCCCGGCAATAATCCGGGCAGCGCGGCCCAGCCGCACAAGCCCCAGAACCCCGGGGTGGAGGAGCCCGGCGACGACGACGATGACGATGACGGCGGGGACGATTCGCAGTGGCAGCCGCCGAGAGTCGACTGGCCCCGCTGGCGGAACTGGCATCGCCACGGCCGCTGGGACGGCGGAGGCGGCTGGTACAGGCCGCGTTGGCACTGGCCCGAAGGAAGCTGGGGCGGCCGCGGAGGCAACTGGGGCGGCATGGGATGAAGCCCGCCGTCCTCGCCGAGGCGCACCGCGCCGGCGGCTCTCACTAGCGCCTACCACACCGGCGATTCCGGAATCAACCCGCGTGCGGGATCGAGGCCCCGGCGCGGATCGGGAATCGGCCCGGAGCGAATCGCGTGATGACATCGCGACCTACGGGGTTGTAAAATCGTTATCTAAAGCATCGGGCGCACAAAAGGAGGCACACGCGAATGGCTGAGCAGGTCAACCCACAGGATGCCGATCCCCGGTCGACGTCTCTCTTCGCCGCGACGGCGGCCGGAACCGATTCGTCCCCGAGACGCCGGGGTCTCAAGCCTGAGGAACAGGACGCCATCGACTCCCTGCCGCAGGGATCGGCCCTGCTCATAGCCCTCTCGGGGCCCAATTCGGGCGCGCGGTTCCTGCTCAACGAGGACCGCACGAACGCGGGCCGCCATCAGCGCTCGGACATCTTCCTCGACGACGCCACGGTTTCGCGCAAGCACGCGCAGTTCATCCGCGAGGGCGGAACCTTCTTCGTCCGGGACTCCGGTTCACTCAACGGCACGTACGTCAACCGGGAGCGGATCGACTCCCACGTCCTTGAGACCGGCGACGAAGTCCAGATCGGCAAGTTCCGGCTGACCTTCTACGGGGCACACGCCTAGGGAGCGCACTCTGCATGACGACTACTACCGCCGCCCGCAGAGCGGTTCCGGCCCCCCGGGCGGTGCCGGAGGGGTCGTGGCCGCATGACGTCTCCCACGACCCTTGCCTGAAGATCGGCGAGGTCCGCTCGATCCTGGCCGAGGAGTTCCCCCTTCTGACGCTGTCGAAGATCCGGCACTACGAGTCGATCGAGCTCATCCACCCGCACCGCACCACGTCGAACCAGCGGCTTTTCTCACACGCCGACGCCGAGCGGCTGCGGTTCATCCTCCGCGAGCAGCGCGACCGCTACCTTCCGCTGGAGCAGATCCGCGAGCTGCTCCGCCAGCTGGACGCGGGCGAGCAGCCCGAGGGGACGCACCCGGGCAGGATGCGCGTCATCGACGAGTCGACCCCCCGGCCGCAACCGGGCACGCGCCTGAAACTGGCGGAGGTGTCGGGCCTGACCGGAGTGCCGGTGGCCGACATCGAATCCATGGTCGCGGCGGGCATACTCTCCACCGACGCACGCGGTAGACTGACCTCTCAGGCACCCGACATCGTTCGGTTCGCCTCGATGCTCACGGCGGCCGGCTTCGACCTCCGTCAGGTTCGCAGCATCCGCACGTCGGCTCACGCCCACGCGGTGCTCGTCTCGAACTCTCTGGCGGGCGAGCGGGCGCGTAGGTCGTCGGCGGCGGGGGAGAGGGCCATCGCTACGGCCACCGAGAATTCGGCGGTCATCGCACAGCTGTACCGGGCTCTCCTCACCGAGAACATCGAGGTCGAGCTCCGGTAGGTGACCCACTCCTCAACTTCAAGTTGAGGTTTAGACACGCCGGATCGAGACGCCGGGGAGATCCTGCTATATCGTTGATCCTGTCGAAGGGCCCGTCCGACGAAAGTAGGAGAAAGATGGAGGTCGCAATGGCTCAGAATGCCGTCAAACAGCGCGCGCAGCAGATGCTGTTCGGCGACCCGCTGCCGGATCTCGACGTCGAGACCGGGTACCGTGGGCCCATCGCCTGCCGCGCGGCGGGCATCACGTACCGGCAGCTCGACTACTGGGATCGCACCGGTCTCATCTCGCCGACCGTCCGCACGGCCCACGGCTCGGGCAGCCAGCGCCTCTACTCCTTCCGCGACATCCTCGTGCTCAAGATCGTCAAGCGGCTCCTCGACACGGGCGTCTCGCTCCAGCAGATCCGCCTGGCGGTCAAGCAGCTGGAGACCCACGGGGTCGAAGACCTCGCCCAGATCACCCTCATGTCCGACGGCGCTTCCGTCTACGAGTGCACTTCCGACGACGAAGTGATCGACCTCGTCAAGGGCGGCCAGGGCGTCTTCGGCATCGCCGTCGGCCGCGTGTGGCGCGAAGTCGAGGGGACGCTCGGCCAGCTCCCCACCGAGCGAGCCGAGGGGGAGGAGCGCGCCGGCGTCGAGGACGAGCTCGCCAAGCGCCGGGCCGCCAAGCGCACCGCCACCATGTGAGG
>ERZ772946.367-NODE-367-length-18003-cov-3.29597_pt1 | contig 18003 bp, 7 predicted proteins | sample MGYA00511680_ERZ772946 | MGnify/ENA primary metagenome ERZ772946 (study PRJEB29015, sample SAMEA2737918) | human oral metagenome | biome: human oral; feature: human-associated habitat; material: dental | place: China | collected 2016 ... | reverse complement strand
GAAACGATAGTGTTTAGGGGTAAACAAAGGTTTGCCATTAGCACTCTGGTTAAAGCCTTTCACTTCTTGACCTTTCTTATCTAAAAGGTGAAGAGTATTACCTTCGGCAAATAGGAATCGATATTCACGATTACTTTCGTAATCAAAGACCTCTAAAGGGGTGATAGGATTTTTATACTGCAAAGGGAAAGGGGCTACCTCCTTGCCATTGCGATCGACGACCCAAATAGATTTTTCGGTAGTGAAAGCCATTTGTAGGAAGCCATTTTTAAATAAATCTACTTGATAAATAGGGCTTTGTATTTTTCCGTCTAAGCGTTTTTTCCACAATAGTGAGCCGTTATTACCTATGAGATAAAGGTAGTTATTCTCATCTTGCACAGCGATTTCCAATCGCTTGGTGCGGTGATTTAAGAGAATGACGGGCTCGCTTGCCATAACATCGTCTAAGGCAAAGCGGAAACGCTCGCGCATCTCATCAGAAAGGGTGCTTTCAGTTTGTTTTTCACTTACAAAATTCAGCACGTAATAGTCGTTTTGAGGTGTTTGTTGGAAGAGAGCCCAACGGTAATTTTCGGCTATTGCAGGAAAACGACTGCTAAATGAAGGGTTATCGTAAAGATTGGCAATGCGTGAAAAAGTAACATTTGAAGCGCTATTTTCTTCTAATAAACCAAAGGCTTTATTCGCTGATAGCACATTACCTCGCTGCATATCGTTCACTACAGAGATAAGTAGTTCTTTGGTTTTGGTGAGTACCAATTGCTTTTGATAGACACCTGCATAACGCGGAATGAAATCTTTTACAAATGAAGTGAAGAAACCGACGGGCAGGTCGGGGTTGAGTTCGTACATCGGGAAGTTGTATTGGAAATCCTCGGAGAGCACGGGTAGCTGTTGGAGGGTTTCATCTACATCAAATGAGGAAACTACTGCAAATTGACCTTCGGTTACGCGCCCAAAAGCAACCCCATTGATAGAAGTTCTAAAGGGACTTTCCTGTGCTATACTGTCGTTTTGTGTTAGTTTTTCGGCATCGTCAAAAGTGTAAGCACTGATGCTGAGCACACGGGCAGGCATTAGGCTTAGCGCATTGTTTTGGTAGGGGACAGTGTGGAGCATCACATCGGTATTTGCCTCTTTATCAATAGTAGTTACCCCGTTGAGACGCACATTATTTTCTTCTAAAAAGAGATCAAAAGCTACCCAATTTTTGCAATTAGCAAGTAGTTTTTCACCAAAGAAAGGTTCGAAATAATCATTGGCGGCGTTTTTTTGCAAAAACAGATTTGCCACGCATTCAGTACCGCTAATTTGTTGTAGTTTTTCTAAATCTTGTTGAGCATCACTCTTGTTTTGTTTGTTTAAAGAGGTGTATTCCGAAAGTTTTTCGCCATCGCTGATGAGCAAGTAATCACCATAAATTGTATAGAACCACTCTTTGCCAAACAAGGCTTGTTTTTGTACCTGTGCAGAGGCGTTTTTCCAAGTAGCTGATTTCTCGTTATTATCTTTTTTACAAATAAAGAAACAATCCCCTTCGGTAGAAAAAGCTACCCATATATCATCATTTACAGGTAAGCTTCCTAAGAGTTTTACTTCGTGCAAGCGCAATGTACGAGGGTTATGTGCTTTCCAAAAGCTATTGTTCGTAAGGGCACTCAGGAAGTTGTCGCGGTTGTTGATATGATAGATGAGCTCGGTATTTTCGGGAAAAGTAAAAGGGGTGAGGGTTGCTTTTTTTTCTTTAGAAGTACAAGCAACCAAAAAGAGCAAGGTTATTATGTAGAAACAATACTTCACTACTTAAAATTATTGATGATGAAAGTGCAAAGATATGTAATAATTGGCAAATTAGCAAATTAGAAAATTAGCGAATTACGAATGATGAAAATACTCATAGACTTTTTTTCCTCTAAAACCTACGACCTTTGTGAGTTCTTCTAATGTAGCCTCACGGATGCGTTTTACGGATTTGAAGTGTTGGAGGAGCGTTTCTTTGGTTTTATCGCCTATTCCTCCTACCCCATCGAGTTCGGATACGATAGCTGATTTGCTGCGTTTTTGGCGGTGGAATGTAATACCAAAACGGTGTGCTTCGTCACGCAATTGCTGAATTACACGCAGAGTTTCGGAACGCTTATCTAAATACAAAGGGACACTATCTTCAGGAAAATAAATTTCCTCTAACCGCTTGGCAATGCCTATAATAGCTATTTTACCGCGCAATTCTAACTGTTCTAAGGCTTTTAGAGCTGATGAGAGTTGCCCTTTACCTCCATCAATGATTATAAGTTGAGGTAGCGGTTGCTGTTCGTCTAACAAACGGCGGTAACGGCGGTAGACAGCTTCTTCCATAGAAGCAAAATCGTTAGGCCCTTCAACGGTTTTTACATTGAAATGGCGATAGTCCTTTTTACTTGGTTTGGCATTTTTAAAGACTACACAAGCCGATACAGGGTTCGTACCCTGAATATTAGAGTTATCGAAACACTCTATATGCACAGGAGGGACTGAGAGGTGCAAATCGCGTTGCATCTGGGTAAGGATGCGGTTTGTATGGCGTTCAGGATCTACTATTTTTTCTTGTTTGAACCTATCTTGACGGAAGTGTTTGGCATTGCGCAAAGAGAGTTCCAAAAGTTGTTTTTTCTCACCTGCTTTAGGGATGGTGGCTTGCAATCCATCGGGAAGGGTTACTTCAAAAGGTACGATAATTTCCTTAGATACAGAGAAGAAACGTTCGCGGATATCAATAATAGCATATTCTAAAAGCTCTCTATCAGTCTCGTCTAATTTCTTTTTAATTTCGAGAGTGTGAGCGCGTACAATCGCTCCATAAGCCACTTGCAGGAAGTTTACATACCCATATTCTTCATCGGAAACGATAGAGAATACATCGACATTGGTAATTTTACTACTCACAATAGTAGATTTAGCTTGGTAGTTTTCCAAACTTTGTATTTTCTGTTTGATGAGATGCGCTTCTTCAAAACGCATTTCGGCAGCTAATGCCATCATTTCCTCTTTGAAATGCTTGAGTGCTTCTTTGAAATTTCCTTTGAGAATTTCGACTATTTGCTGGATATTATTGTTATAATCTTGTTCGCTTTGGTATCCTTCACAAGGTCCTTTACAATTTTTTAGATGGTATTCCAAACACACTTTAAACTTGTGATTAGCTACGTTTTGGGGCGACAAATCGTAGTTGCAATTACGCAAGGGGAAGAGTTCTTTTATCAAATCTAATAGTGTGTGCACCGTTTTCATACTCGTATAGGGACCGAAATACAAAGAGCCGTCTTTCACTACTCGGCGTGTGGAGAAAACGCGCGGAAAACGTTCTTTTTTCACACATATCCACGGATAGCTTTTATCGTCCTTTAAAAGAATATTGTAGCGAGGTTGGTATTTTTTAATAAGGTTGTTTTCGAGTAGTAAAGCATCGCTTTCGGTAGCTACCACGATGTGCTCAATACGTACGATTTTGCGCACCAAAATGCGTGTTTTAGCATTATCGTGTTCTTTTTGGAAATAAGAGGAGACGCGTTTTTTGAGATTGACAGCTTTGCCTACATAGATAAGGGTATCGGAGGCGTCATAGAACTGGTAGACGCCAGGGTTATTAGGCAAGGTTTGCAATTGGATATCTATGGACATAGGGGTTAAGGGATAGAGGTTAGGGGTTAGAGATAGAAAAGAGGCTACCGAAAGTGGCAGCCTCTTTTTTTTGGTTTTATAAAGATAAAAACGTTCCTAAAACTATTTTACCAAGTTGATTTCAACGCGGCGGTTAAGTTCTCTACCTTTCTTAGTTTTGTTAGAAGCGATAGGTTTTTCAGGACCAAAACCTTTAGCAGTAAGACGAGCAGGGTTTATACCTTTATCAATTAAGTAAGCTTTAACTGAATAAGCTCTATCTTCAGAAAGTTTTTGGTTTTTAGCTTTGTTACCACTTGTATCAGTATAACCTTCTATTGAGAATTTAGCGTTTTTGTATTCGTTCAATACTTCAACGATATTGTTCAATACAGTAGCTGATTCAGGACGGATAGTAGCTTTGTTTACATCGAACAAGATAGTTTTTGCGAAGTCGTTCAATTTCTTTTGAACTTCTTGAGTTACTTCAGGGCAACCGTTGTTAGAAGCAGGACCTGGTTTATCAACGCATTCATCGTCTTTATCAAGTACACCATCGCCATCGGTATCAGGCCAAGGGCAACCGTTGTTTTCTTTAGGACCAGCTACATCTTTACATTGGTCTACGTTATCTGGCACACCATCACCATCGGTATCAGGGCAACCGTTGAATTCTTTAAGACCAGCTTCGTCTGGGCAAGCGTCATCTTTGTCAGCGATACCGTCACCATCTCTATCAGGGCAACCTTTTAATTCAGGAAGACCAGCTTCGTCTGGACAAGCGTCGTCTTTATCAGCAATGCCATCGTTATCGCGGTCAGGACAACCGTTCAATTCTTTTTTACCTGGTTCGTCTGGACAAAGGTCATCTTTATCGGCTACGCCATCTTTATCGCGGTCTTTTTTACCGAATTTAATGGTAATACCAGCAGCGTGTTGGAAGTAGTCTTCTTGAGAATCAGATTTGAAAGTTGGGTTGTAGGCAGTTTGCAAGTTGATACCGATGTTTTCGGTAAACCAGAAGTTTACACCACCGCCGCCTAAAGCGCGGAATTTACCTTCGTTATCGATAGCGGCATATCCACCACCTACTTGTAAGAATGGGTCAAACCATCTTGCGGCTTTCCAAAGAGAGTTCAAGTGGTATTTCACAGCTAAATTGGCAGCCCAGAAAGACAAATCTACTTTATTATCAAGATCTTTGCTATAACCGAAACCTTTTTCGATTTTGTTCAATGATCCAGATAATTCAGCAGAGAAACCGGCACCAATGTATCTACCTACAGAAAGACGAGAAACAGCGGGAAGGATGTTGATATCACTTGGTCCACCCCAGTCTTTCATCAAGTCCCCAAAAGCATCTGGAGTACGTATATCAACTGTATTTACTCCAAATCCTATCTGCCAAGGACTGTTTTCATCTTGCGCTTGAACTCCTACTGAAAAAGCAGCAGCCAAAGCAAATAAAGTTAATTTGATTTTCTTCATACTTAAAAATGAATTTTGATTACTATTTAAATTTGGGGGCAAATATAAGTATTATTTTAATATCTATAAATTTTTAAGGTTATTTTTTTTTGTTAAAATTGATAAGAACTAAAAAAAAGACTTAAAAACAGAGTGTTTAAAACAGTATTATATTTTGCCTCGTTTGTTGTTATTTACTTGATTACGAATTAATTAAAAATGTTTTACAACCATTTTACCAAGGCAAAATCTTGGCGGTGTGGCAATAAATTATTTTTAGGGAAAATACGTATTGCTAAGTGTAAAGCGCCAGGATATTCGGAAGCTATCTCTAATTGATAGGTAGCTTTATTACCTTCTTGAGCTACTACAGAGAACTCACTAGTAGAGAGGACTTTAAACTTATCGTCTTTTTGTTGAGCGACGACGAGTTCTACACCTACATCTTCAGGACGCAATTCGCCTAATTCTAAAGTAATTTCGCCTTTATAGTTTTTACCTATAGAGATGAGTTGTTCGTTTCGATTAGGGACTTTGAAATTGACTACCTTTATATTATCCCATTCTTGGGTTACTTTTCGTTTCCAATTAGAGAGCTCGATAGCAGTTACAAACTGATTGTCTTTCAGTTTATTTACGCGTTCGGTCATAGGGTAATAGTATTGGTTTTCGTAATCGGTGAGCATACGCGTAGTGGTGAAATTCACAGCGACTTTGGCGATTGTATTTTTGATAAGGGCGCACCAGCGAGATGAAACACCATCTTTATTCTTATCGTAGAATATAGGTGCAATTTCGTCTTCGATGATATTATAAATGGTTTCAGCGTCCATTTCGTCCTGATATTGTTGGTTTTCGTAGGAACGTTCCATTGGCAGTGCCCAACCGGCATCTTCGCGGTAGCCTTCTACCCACCAACCATCGAGTACGCTGAAGTGCATAGTACCATTCATTGCTGCCTTTTCACCACTGGTTCCTGAAGCTTCGAGCGGACGTGTAGGGGTGTTCATCCATACGTCGACTCCTTGTACCATGTGGCGTGCAAGTTCCATATCGTAGTTAGGGATGAACAATATTTTACCTAAGAATTGTGGTAATTTAGAGATTTCGACAATATTTTTAATCAAATCTTGTCCTGCTTTATCGGCAGGGTGAGCTTTACCAGCGAATATGAATTGTACAGGGCGTTCAGGATTATTTACGATTTTATCTAAACGTTCTATATTGGTAAAGAGCAAGTGTGCGCGTTTGTAGGTCGCAAAGCGGCGTGCAAAACCAATGGTAAGGATGTCCTCGCGCAAGTTTTCTTTGATTTCGACTAATTGGCGAGGAGAGAAATAGGGAGTATTTTTCTCTAAGCGCAATTTTTGTTCGACGCGGCGCAAGAGTTTAGAGCGGAGGGCTGTTTTGATTTCCCACACGCGTTTATCGGATACTTTGTAGATACCTTCAAAGCTCTTAGGGTCGTAGTGGTGAGTTTTGTAGTCTTTACCAAAGACTTCGTTTTCCACTTCTTTCCAGAGACCGGCTGTCCAGGTAGGTTGGTGTACTCCGTTGGTCACATAGCTAATATGCAATTCTTCAGGCATATAGCCAGGCCACAAATCTTTGAGGATTTCTTTGCTCACCTCACCGTGTAGCCAGCTCACGCCATTGACTTCCTGAGAGAGGTTGGCGGCGAGGTTACTCATTGAGAATTTCTCGTGAGGGTCGCTCAGGTTGATTTTACCGAGAGCGAGGATTTGTTCCCAATTCACGTGCAATTTATCGGCATAATTACCGAGATAAGCACGCAATAAACCTTCTTCAAAAGCATCGTGACCTGCAGGTACAGGAGTGTGCGTAGTGAAGAGAGAAGAAGCGCGTACCACCTCCATTGCCTCAGAGAAAGTAAGGTTGTTGTGTTCGATAAATTCGCTAAGACGTTCCAAACCGATGAAAGCAGCGTGTCCTTCGTTGCAGTGGTAAATATCACTATCGATACCTAATTTTCGCAACATTTTGATACCGCCTAAGCCTAAGAGCATTTCCTGTTTGAGTCGGTTTTCCCAGTCGCCACCGTACAAGTGGTGTGTGATAGAACGGTCGTCTTCTCGGTTATTTTCGAAATCGGTATCGAGGAGATAGAGTTCTATACGACCTACATCAACGCGCCATACGCGGGCATAGAGGGTACGCCCAGGTAGCTCGATAGAGATCACTATCCACTTACCTGTTTCGGGGTCGAATACAGGAGTTACAGGGATTTTAGAGAAATCTTGTGCTTCGTAATCGGCTTCTTGGTTACCTGCTGAGGAGAGTTTTTGGGTGAAATAGCCATAGCGGTATAGCAATCCAACCCCAGTGATTTTTGTAGCTTTGTCGCTGGCTTCTTTCAGATAGTCGCCCGCCAAGATACCCAGACCTCCTGAGTAGATTTTCAAAGAAGAGTGCAAGCCATATTCCATACTAAAATATGAAATAGAGGGGCTTACCATTTCGGCTTTTTTAGCCATATATTCCTGAAAATCACCATATACTTTAGAGAGGTTACGCATAAAAACAGTATCGTTTTCCAACTCTTTGTAACGAGAGAGGGAGATGCTATCGAGTAGAGCGATAGGGTTTTTGCGCACTTCTATCCATTTTGCTTTATCAATATATTTGAACACCTCGTAAGCCTCATCATTCCAGCACCACCAAAGGTTTTTGGCGAGTTCTTCAAGGGGTTGCAAGGCTTCAGGGATGGCGCGGTGGATGATCACACTACGCCAATTAGGAGTGTTTACCACTTTGGATTTTTCTAAATAAGCTATGCCATCGGTTTCTACTGGAGGGAGGCTTTCTACTCTATCCTCTATATTTTCGAGGGTGAGTTCGTAACATTTGATATAATACTGTACTAAGTTTTTCCAAAGGGCGATTTCAGAGACTTTAGCGGCAGTTTCGCGCAAAGCTTGGAAATCGTCGTCTTTGCTATCTAATAGATTTTGTATGTTTTTAGCGATGGCACCTACTACTTCGCCATAGTTGCTATCGGTACGATTGACTACTTCTATAGCTTTTTGTTTTTGAGGATAGTAGTCGTTTACCCACTTGCCAAATCCTGCTAAAGTAGTGGTGATGGTAGGTACTTTGAAAGCCAAACTTTCGAGCGGGGTATAGCCCCAAGGCTCATAGTAAGAAGGGAAAGCGGTACCATCGAGACCAAGTAGCAAATCGTAATAAGAGAGGTTGAATACGCCGTCGTTACCATTGAGGTAGCTTGGGCAGAAAATCACTTTCACCTTATCTTCTTTACGGTTGAAGAGTTGTTGTTCGTTGATGCGTTTTACAATGGCATCGTTATAGACATCGGGGAGGATGTGAGTGAGATGTTTTTGTTCGTTAGGGGTTGTTTGTTCGGGACATTGGAGGTTATTGAGCAATCCTTGGTTAGGAGCGTCGTAGGCTGTAGGGATAAGTATATAAGCCAAGAGCTCTTTTTTGTTTTTAGGGTTGCGATTGAGAGCACCTAAGGCATCAATAAAGGCATCGATTCCTTTGTTGCGGAACTCATAACGACCGCTGATAGCAACGATTTTGGTATTCTCACTAATGGGTTGAGTTACCAACGCTTGTGCGACGTTGATGAGGCGTTCTTTAGCTATTTTGCGTTTTTTATCGAAATCTTTATCGTCGGGGACAATAGCATCGTTGAAGCCATTAGGAGTGATGATATCGGTTTTTCTACTGAGGAAATGCTGAGCTTCTTGAGCAGTAATTTCGCTTACAGTAGTGAAGCAATCGGCAACTTTAGTAGTTTCTTTTTCGAGGAAGTGTTTGTGTTGTACCCCGAAACGATAAGCCATTTCTTCGGGGTTGTAGTTTTTCATATCGTTGTAGAGGGGGTAGCCATTGCCAGCGATAGCACGACCTACGACGGTGGCGTGAGTAGTGAAAACAGAGCCTATTTTAGGCATAGTTTCTTCGAGATAGAGCAAGGCGCTACCAGTCATCCATTCGTGGAAGTGGCAAATTACGTTTTCGCGTGAGGCCGTATTGAACTTCACAAAACTTTCGATTACCTTTCCAACGGCATATCCAAAGAGCACTGATTCTACATAATCCCAGGGGCTACTGAAAGAGTCGAGTTTATAGTTATCCCAATAGTAGCGCAAGATATCGTTTTTAGCGCTCATATAATGAGAGAAATCAACAAGGAGGACGATGGGGTTACCTTCAATTTTCCAATTACCGACACGCACGCGCAAACCTTCGGAGGCAGCTTTAGTGCGCCAAGATTTGAAGAGTTCGGGGTTTTCTACAAACTCTTTATTTTCGTTGTGTTGCCAAATATCAGGACCAATCAAGATGTATTTACTTCTGAATTTTTTGGCAATAGCAGGGGCTTTAGTAGCGATAACGGTGTGGATACCGCCAACTTTGTTGCACACTTCCCAACTGGTTTCGAACACATAGTCGGGATTGAATTTCTTTGTCATACTCATTATATTTAGTGGCTAGTTTTTAGTGGTAAGGTGTTAGGTGACAGGAGTCAAGTGGCAGTTAATGTTCTGTTTATACAAAATATGTTGCAAAGGTACAAAGTTTTTTTTGATTACAATACTTTTTAGGAGAATTTTTTAGGTAAGAGATAAGAGGTAATAGCATTCGCTTTTAGAGGCTTAACCTCCGTTGAAGGTGTCCAAAAAAATTTTTGTAAGGGCGTTTGCAAAACGCCCTTACATAACATACTCTAAAAGTGATTGATTATCAGAACTGTAAGCTTTTTCAAAGTGTAGGGACAAAAAGGTGATTTTGAGATTTTTGGGACGGCTTCTAATCCGCAAAAGTAAAATTTTAAAGAGAAAACATCTAATATTCGATACTTTTTTTGTAGTTTATTAATAAATTATAAGTCTATTATTTTAAATACGAATGCTGTGAGGTAGTATAAAATAATTCTGTTAAGACAATGAGAATTGACAAATTATTGCTATTTTTGTCATAAATAAATTCTTTTCTTATGAAAAAACCACTCTTTTTATTGTTATTACTTCCTTTGTTAGGGAGTGCTCAAGATTTTGAATACTTTGGCGTTAGAGCTACTTTCACCCATAGCAACAAGTCGCATAACTTAGGTTTTATAGGAGCTTCACTAAATTCTTTTGACGAAGGAAATGGTTATTTTTTAGCCATTCCTACAGCTTCAACTTTTTACGCAGGTGCTCATATAGGGTCAAATTTTGATAGCACTTCTAATAAAGTACTGATAATCCCTGAAATAGGGTTTGAAACTAGTATATTTATATTTGGAGCTGGAATTTCCATTAATACTCAAGCTATACAACCCAGAATAGGACTTTCTATTTTTAATATACACAACGCTCATATAGGCTATTCTATACCTTTAAGAGAAAAAGCCTCCTTTGAAGGATTGACTTTTACTCTTACTTTGAATCTTTTTAACCTTGATCTTTAACAAAACTCTTAATTGTTCTGACTTATCATCTTGGTAGCTAAAATGTGTTTGCATAACCCTCTGTTTGTTTGGTGATTGGTGTACCAATTGCAAGTGCATTGTGCTTTCTCGCCGTCGAGAATAACGGTATGGGTAACCCCTCCTGTTCCTTTTACATTGGCTTTCACATAATCACCGCGTTGTTCTACGATTTGTACTTCATTATTTTCAGTGAGTTTTTTGGCATTTTGCAAACGCGGGTTCAGACTTATCAAACGCTGGGGTTTGAAAGGCAAACGGCGGTAGAAATAATTGCCATCGGTGAGGTTGTAGCCCAAGAGTCCGATACTCGAAAGTGATGCTTGTAGGGTCGCCATTGTACCCATATTCACATCGTTTTCAATAGCCACCATTGCAGGTGAGAACACTTCGTTAGTTTTGAAGAAATTGTTAATCCCCACAAGCCATTCCATAGGTACTTCTTTGATCATATTCTCCAAGTATTTTCCTTCACCCGAAAAACCTCGATATACATTATCCGAAAGTAAGAAAAGCATCTCTACCCCTTTGAAATGCAACACAAAAGCAACAGATTGCTCACTGCTACTGCGATATACATAAAGACTATCGGCAAGCAGAAGTAAACTTTGTAAGAGGTTGAGACGGTGCACTCCTCCTATTTTGATAGCTCCCGCTGTAGGGGTAGGCGCAAAAGTGTAACCAACACCGCGTTTTACCAAATAATAATCATTTTTCACGGCTTGTTTAGGCAAAGAACGGAAGAGCTGTATGGCTTCAGCTTTATTGAGGCGGTATGCCAAATCCATCTCCGAAAGATATACTTGTACATTACCCAAGCCTTTGATCCAGCGGTTGGGGAGGGTTACTTTTTTCTCTACAGTTTTGTGTTTCTCGGTAATAAAGTGTGTCTGCTTTTGTCCTACACTAAGCACCATTTTCTCGGAAGCGGTTACCGCATTGAAAGCACGCACAGTTACATCGTTGAAATCGATATTGGTACAACCGCTCTGCAAGAAATCGCCGTCTAACACATCGTTGCGCAACCCTACACGGGCATAAACGCTATTGCAAGAGGAGAAGCCCTCAAAAAGCAATTCACCATTCCCCACCGAGATAATGGGGTCACGCAATTTTGCAAGCACTCCTGGGGCGATAGCAAACTGAGAGGCTACGGTCTTCGCCAGTGTAGCAAGACACTTAGCCACCACAAAAGGTTGAGTGATATTCCCCCAGAAGAAACAAGGCACTGCATTGTCTTCTTTGAGTTCTGAACAGTGTGAAAAGATAAAATTCTTCTCGTGAGCGATCGCCTCTTCTATTACCGAGGCAAACGGATAAGCATATTCAAAGTCGTTCATTTGATTTGTCGATTTGTTGATTTGTGTGAGGGGCAAAGATAGGGATAATTTGTTAATTAACAAATTAGTGAATTAGCAAATTTGCCAATGAGATAATTATGGAGGTAGGTCAGCTATAGTTAAAAAAAATAATAATGGTATAAATTTTGAACTCTTAGTATAACAAAAAAGAATTGTTTTATGAAAAACCTCCTCCTACTTTTCACCCTCTTTTCCAGTGGGCTATATGCCCAAGTCGATAGCCTTGTCGGGATTTATAAAAATGATAGAGAAAGAGAAAGTATCCGGCTCAATGCTGATAATACTTTCGATGTGATAAAATACTCAGGTAGCTACAGACGTGATGGCAACCTTGTGATACTAAACGCCGACCGCTCTTTTATGCTACACAAACAGCAGGGCAACTCCCAGCAGCTGCAACTCTCATTCATAGGCTCCAAAGGAATGATTTGGGAGGCTTCCACCCCGTTTATCTATGTAGGCTATGAAAACGAACAAGGGGGCGTCACTTATCTGCATCTGTATAAGGAGGCGAAAGAGCAACTCGCTAATGATACCCTTCATATCGAAATTCCGCGTACCGAAAAGCTCTATTTGGTAAACAGCTTTGCTGCTGAATACCGCGAAAATAACGACAAGGTAACTATCAACACTTTTTATATAGGCAAAAACACCAATGCCTTAGAAGTTGTTTTCTTGGGAGAGAACAGTGCTTTAAGAAATCAATTTATAGGCGTATATGAGGCTTCAACAGGCGAGCTATCACTTATGAAAACAGGCAATAAAAGACCTGATATATACCAGAAGCTCATCCCTACCCCCCTCTACCCCAACGAGATAACACGTGTAAAGAACTGGGAACATCTGTCTTTTAAAGAAGTTAAAACGAATAGGAAACTGGGTTGTATAATGGATGATTATGACGATATACTCGAAGATTATAAAGAGGAAGAAGAGGAAGCAAAGATAAACGCCACCTTAGTGGTGAGCGATAGCAAGAATATTGAAAAAGCGATACAACGCGTAAAACCCACTGAGCAGTTGCTCGCTATCCTTCACCAACCGCAGAACCCAAAAGCCGACAAAGAGTTTAAGCTGCTAAAACTATCTTACAAGATAGAGAAAAGCGATAAACTACCTTTTACTTATCAGTTTTATATCACTTCTAAAGACGATGAGCAGTGGCTGAAAAAACACGGTATTGCCACTGATAAAAACCAAGTGATTTTTGTAGATTACGAGGGACACGTGCTTTACTATCAAGAAAGTACCATAGCCGAAGCCCAGCGCGATGATTTCTTCGGAAAAAATACGGCACCTACCCTTTTCAATAGCATCATAGTAGCGCGCCACATCGACCAGCTATTTGCTAACCCTCAGGCTCCTATAAAAGAAGTGGAAGCGCTCTTTTACACCTACCTCAAAAACTATGATTTGAGCTTGTATTTGCTTACCGACCGCAAAAAATTTGAGCAAGAGTATCACGCACTCGACTTCAAAAATAAAAAACTTATTTACCAACTGAAAACCACCCCCGCCCAACTGACTTACCAATGGCGCAGAGTGGCGGCAAGTCATCAAAACGATACAGTTTTAGACCCCTTATTTGCCAGAATGACCGTCAGAAACCTTTATAGCTACCGAAATTATCTGATAGAGGATAAAAAAGTTGCTGCCAAAGACAAGCTGCAAACCATTGCCTACCTGATGAAGTCCAGCCAAGCCATTGAAGCCTACAACAAAGCCATTGATAATGAAGTGAATATCAGCTCTAACAACAAAATAGAGCTATACGATTCTACTGTACAAGAGGCTATTAATGACTTAGAAAAAGAAAAAGTACTGCCTCTTGAAGAAATTAGACCTATTTACGAAGAGGCAGTTGCTAAAAAGATGACTTCGGCATTGGGTTATATATACTATTTGTTAGACCGAGATAAGCAAGCTGCTATCGATTATTACGTACCTTATATAGAGGGAGTTATCGCACAAGGGAAAGGCAATTTTGTGCAAGGTATCAACAAGGTATTTCCTAAGAATGGGTATTATTCCGATTGGTATTCTTATGGCAATGTATGGGCAAATCAGGCTAATAGTATCGCTTATTACATCTTTGAAACGCGCCGTAATGACGCCACCTTACTCTCTAAAGCTACGAAGTGGATGGAGGCTATATGCGACTTCAGAGAGAACGACCCTTATTACCTTGATACTTATGCCTGCTTGCTATATGCCACCAACCGGAAAGACGAGGCTATAAAAGTGGAAGAAAAAGCGGTGCAATTCGCACAACAAAAGGATAAGAAAGAGATTATAGATGCTGTACAAAAGACTTTGTTGCAAATGAAAAACGACACCCTATAGTCGTTATGGTATGAATTTTATACTTTTGCCACGACAAAAAGAATTGTTTCATAGTCAAACGAAAATAGATTGCAAATAAATAAGTTTACTTTTAGGAGGCGTTTGAACACATACCCAGCTATCGCTAGCTTTCCTACATAATATACTCTAAAAATAATTGATAATCAATAAAATACACTTTTCTAAAGGTGCAAGCCGCTTGAACAGGAATCTTTGGCAAAGTGTAGCGACACAAATGCGATTTTGAAACTTTTTAGACAGTCTCTACGTTAAATTAGTATTTGTTTATGTAGATTAATCGCTAAATTCTACTAACTTCTTATGATTCTTCGGTAGTTTTTCTTGCTTCTTCACTTCTTCTGAATACAATCTCACTACTTCTTTTCCAAAGGCTTTTACTTTAGGGTCGTGAGCGGGACGATCGAGGAACTCTATAAAGCGAGTGATCGGGAGAAAATCCCAAGCGAGCACCTGAGCGAGATAGGTTTTGAGGTAACTGAGGTCTTCTCCGCGGGTGATTGCCTGACAGATATATTCATACGCTAAATCTCGCGATGGGCGTTTCTCAAAAAGCAAAGCTGTTCCTATATAAAGCCAACCGCTGTGGCGTAGGCTGATGTCATAGCGCAAAAGCACTTCCAAAGGAACTGACATATTGCGAATTTCGCGCACTTCGTTGCCCGTAACCCAAGTGCTGATATAGTCACACAACATCGCATCGGGGTAGTGAGGGTTGAGACTTAGCTTATATTCAAAAATAGTACTGATGGGCGAGCACCCACCATTGGTATTGTAATAGCGATACGGGAAGGCATTCTTTAGGTCTGTATAACTTACACTTATCCACTCGGTGTGGTGTCCAAAAGCAAATTTTTTATGACCGTCACCTTCCTGCCATCCATAGCCAATTAGGTAAGGCTTCACTACCCCCAGAATATCCTTAGCTGAAGTGGCAGCAAACTCTGGAAATTCTCTATCGGGGTGTTTTAAGCGGGTGATTTGCGCCCAAAGTGGGAGAAGCTCATCCGTTAGTTGTATTTCATCTGTAAGACCTAAATAATACTGAATAGCTTTAGCATAATCTCCTTTGAGTTGTCTCGCTTTTTCTTTGGCTGCTGCCGAAACTTCTGTGAAAATCAAACGATTGCAAGCTACAATCAGGTCGTCAATATCAGGTTGTACGCCTTGTACTTCGTATTGCAAGAGCTTATCAACCAACACTTCCGTCTCTATATAAAAAGGCAGGTGTGTAGGGGTAGAGAGCAAAGGCAGGTGGCAGTGCTGGAGGATGAAGTCAATGACGATTTGCCCCTTGCGGAAAAGAAACGGCAGGAGTTGGCGGGCATTGCCTAAGTAATAATCCTGCGTATAGGCTTCAAACTCTTTTTCGGAGAGCTTTTTGCGCTTTTTACAGAGTTCTTCCCACGTATAGCTACACTTAGGGTCAAGTGCTAAAGGACGGCGGTCTATCAGCGCACGCAAAACTCCCAAGAGGATTATATCGGTAGGGATTTCCTTGTCTATTCGTTTGGTGAGCTGTTTGATATAAGGCGAAAGAGACTTTGCCCAATCGGCAGGGAAATTATCTTGCAAGGTGATAAGCCCCTCCAAGAAGACATCTATTGTATGAGCCGCAGGCTCGCGTAGGCAGTCGCCAAGGAGGAAGAGGAGATTTTCAGGGGTTAGGGTGCAAGCCGCACAGGCAATCTTGGGGGTGCGGGAACTGTGGGAGGTGTGAAGTTCAAGCCCCCGAACCCCCGAAGGGGGACAATCTGCAAATTGAGATGAAAGATTATTATCCTGATTGAGGTTTGCCCCCTTCCCTTCGGAAGGGGGAACGAGGGTAGGACTTAGAAGGTCTTGGGCCTTTCCTTTTAGGTAATCGCGGTAAGGGGCGATGATTTTGGGGAGACCTTCGTGGTTAAAGTAGGTGGTGAGAAGACTGGCGACTTTCTCTTGGAATTGGGCATCGGGTACGGTGAAGAGTACCGCTAATTGTTCGCAGTAGTCGGGATTGGTAGGGGCTTGCTTTTGGTAGTATTTTTCTAAGATTTCTACTCCTATGAGTTGGGATTTAGCGATTTTTTGAATGGTAAAGCAAAGTGCAAAATTGTCGGCAAAGGCTTGGAAATCAAAAGCAGGATGGGTGCTTATTTGAGCAATGCACTTCATCGCAAAGTTGATAAGCGATGATTTGTCCAAGGTTAGCAAGGCAAAGAGCGTGTGCTGGCTTGGGAGCAACTCCTCCTCGGTGGGGGCAAATCCCTCAATCCAACGGCAGTACATATCCAACACATTCTTTTTCCAAGGGTTGAGCAATACTTCAATAAAGCTGGTTATAAAGCTCTTATCAGGAAAGTAGTTTTTCTTACAAAGCAAGGTAAAGACTTTTTGCCATTCCAAGTTGCTTCTAAGGGTATAATCTATATACTTAGCCGTATGAGGAATCATGCGCGTTGCCAGCTCAGGATACTGGAGGAGTACCTCAGCCGCTTTGGCTTCTTGTGTACGGCTGTACTCGATATCATATAGGTTCTTGACAAAAATTTCCTCATTGAAAGGGATAATCCCCTCTGTATAGAGCGCTAAGAGTATTTCGATAGAAAAACTACGCGGGGATTGCTCAAAAACCTGTTGGGCACCCTTTATCATATACGCTCCTTCGGGGGTGTGGATAAAATCCATAAAGGCTTGGGAGTGCAGGGAATTCAAAAAGAAAAGAGGATACTTAATACGTGTATGAAAACTCTTTACAGAAGTGAAATCCAACTGTTTTTCTACACTTAGTAGTTCTTCTACATTATGACATACACACATCATCAGATAGGTGATGAGGTACTCAGTTTCGTAGGCAAGACGCTTTTTCTCAAAGAGTTTTTCCCAATCTTTGTCATGGGTTTGTTTTTTGATTTGTGCCTTTTCCTGCTCGGGGAGCGCAAAGGCAATGCGGCGGATTTCTGCCCAATTTTCATTTTTAAGGGCTGAGATAAGTTCTTTGTTCATAAAGTACTTTTTACTATTATAATTATTAGTTAATCAAAAAACTAACCAACTTCTTATGATTTGTGGGTTTCTTCTCTTGTTTTTCTGCCAAAGGCAAATAGGCTTCTACTACTGCTTTTTGAAAAGACTTTATTTTGGGGTCGCGGGTAGGGATATCCAAAAACTCTACAAAGCGGGCTATGGGGGCGTATTGCTCGGCTAAGAGTTTGCCGATATATTGCGCCAATAGGTTGAGATTTGTACCACTTTCCAAGCATTCTAAGATATAAGCGGCTGCCATATCGCGGGTGGGCTTTTTCTCAAAGAGCAAGGCGGCGGCTACAAACAGCCAACCACTGTGATAGATAGGCAAATGGTTCTCAAGCAACACTTGCATAGACGTTTGCATATACTCTATATCATACGACTCATTACCCTTGGCGTAAGAGGCTATATAGCGGAGGATTTGTGCTTCTGGATAGTGTGGGTTTAGACTACATTGGTACAATATATCTGTTCCCCAACCTTTGCGACTGTTGCCTGTGTTGTAATACGGGAAAGGATATTTTGTAGTCTTCTGCTTCATATCAAAATTGTTATTCCAATTGTCCTCTAAGTTCAGGTAATGGAAGGTAACATCGCTTTGCTTGCGCGTTTTCATCCAGAAATCAATCATAAAAGGCTTTACCACAGTAGCGAAATCCTTAGCTAAGGTATTGGCAAACTCTACGAACTCACCATCGGGGTGTT
>ERZ772946.364-NODE-364-length-18158-cov-4.76606_pt1 | contig 18158 bp, 20 predicted proteins | sample MGYA00511680_ERZ772946 | MGnify/ENA primary metagenome ERZ772946 (study PRJEB29015, sample SAMEA2737918) | human oral metagenome | biome: human oral; feature: human-associated habitat; material: dental | place: China | collected 2016 ... | reverse complement strand
GGATATACAGGATAAGCAAAGCAGACTGATATTGCAGCTTCTATTTTTGTCAATGTCCTTTCTATCTACTACTTCTGGCAAAATAAAGATTTTAAAATATGACAAGCTGAAAATATTCTCGGCTTGTTTTATTTTTTTTGCAATCTTTTACGAATAAAAAGACAAAGGAGAAAAATATGCTTGAAGAAATCATTGAAAAGCTAAAAGAATACAAGCTCTTTGTCGGTCTGGCAGTAGTTGGCGCTGTACTAGGTGGTTTTTTCCTCATCAAAGGAAATCACCAGCCACAAAATCAGGTAGCCGCCTTGAGCCAAGAAATAACTTCCTCATCCAGCTCAGCTGATGAAGAAAGCAAAAAGATTGACTATAAGGCTAAGGCAGACGAAGAGGAGAGTGAGCAAGTCACTGTGGATATTAAAGGCGCAGTTAAGAATCCTGGTGTCTATGAGCTGAGAGCAGGAGCGAGAGTCCATGAAGCCATCCAAAAAGCTGGCGGATTGGCAGCAGACGCCGAGGCTAAGTCCATTAATCAGGCACAAAAATTAACGGATGAAGCAGTAATCTATGTGGCAAAGATTGGTGAAGAAGGAGCTGATGTCACGCAGAGTGGCCAGCATCAAGCAGGAGCTTCTGATTCTGCTGGTGCCAGTGGTGGAAAGTCGGACAAGGTCAATCTAAATACGGCGACAGAGGCTGAATTACAGACCATTTCAGGCATCGGACAGAAGCGAGCTTCTGACATCATAGCCTACCGCGAAAGCAATGGCCGCTTCAAGTCAGTAGATGATCTGAAAAAAGTGTCAGGGATTGGAGATAAGACCTTAGAAAAGCTGAAAGAATATGTCACAGTGGATTAAAAAGTTACCCCTCACCCCTATCTATCTGGCTTTCATTCTTGTATGGGTCTATTTTGCAGTCTATTCTGGCAGTTCCTTGGCTTATTTAGGGCTGGGTGTCCTTCTGCTTCGTCTCTTTTTCAGCTATCCCCTCAAAAAAAGTCTAGCTGCCTTGGCATTCCTGTCCCTTTTTGTCCTCTTTTTCTTGCTTCGTCGGGAAATGGCAGAGCAGGCCTTTAGGCAGGAACCTCCTTCAGCTAGCTCGGTTCAAGTTTTGCCGGATACGATCAAAGTCAATGGAGATTCCCTATCCTTTCGAGGGCGAACGGACGGTCGGCTTTATCAGGTCTTCTACAAGATCAAATCAGCCAGTGAAAAGAAAGTTTTTCAGCATTTGACAGATTTGGTCGTACTTGATATTGAAGGAGAGTTTGAACAGGCCCAGCAACAACGAAATTTTTCGGGCTTTGACTATCAGGCTTATTTAAAGAGTCAGGGGATTTACCGTACCTTAAAAATCAATAAGATTCAGTCACTAAGACCAATTTCCAGCCTGAATCCACTGGATTGGCTGTCTGTCTGGCGCAGAAAAGCGCTGGTCTATATTCGAAATAATTTTCCTAGTCCAATGAGCCATTACATGACAGGACTCTTGTTTGGTGACTTAGATACGGAGTTTGCGGAAATGAGTGACCTGTATTCTAGCTTGGGCATCATCCATTTGTTTGCCTTGTCTGGTATGCAGGTAGGTTTCTTTTTGGATGGTTTTCGTAGAATTCTTCTACGTTTGGGGATGAAGAGGGAGACAGTAAATGCTTTGCAGCTGCCTTTTTCATTTATCTATGCTGGACTCACAGGCTTTTCTGTTTCTGTCGTCAGAAGCTTAGTTCAGAAGTTGTTGGCCCAGCAAGGACTGACCAGATTAGATAACTTTGCTCTGACACTGATGGTTCTCTTTATCATCATGCCCAATTTTCTTCTGACAGCAGGCGGTGTCTTGTCCTGCGCCTATGCCTTTTTGATTTCTATGATGGATTTTGAAAAGTTACCGCCGATTCGTAAGCTTTTAGCGGAAAGTCTGACTATTTCATTGGGGATTTTGCCTATACTAATCTACTATTTTTCTGAATTTCAACCTTGGTCCGTGATTTTAACTTTTTTATTTTCACTACTCTTTGACCTGCTGATGCTACCAGGGTTAACCCTCATTTTTATTTTGTCACCACTTTTAAAAATCACTCAAGTCAATTTTTTCTTTGACTTACTCGAAGATGTGATTCGTTGGGTAGCTGATTTTGCTCCGCGCCCTTTGATTTTTGGAAAGCCCAACCTCTGGTTACTGTTCGCTCTGCTTTTGGTTTTGGCTTTAATCTATGACTTTCGGAGAAAGAAAAGCTGGCTTTTATCTTTTAGTTTGCTTACTCTTCTTTTATTTTTTCTAACAAAGCATCCGCTGCAAAACGAGATCACAGTAGTGGATATTGGTCAGGGAGATAGCATTTTTCTCAGGGACTGGCGAGGCAGGACGGTTTTGATTGATGTAGGAGGGCGAGTCGAGATAGGAAAGAAAGAGGCTTGGCAGGAGCGACAGACTTCATCCAATGCAGAAAAGACCGTAATTCCCTATCTCAAAAGTCGTGGTGTTGCTAGTCTGGATGTATTGGTCTTGACTCATACCGATACCGACCACATGGGCGATATGCTAGAGGTGGCCAAGCATTTTTCTATCAAGGAAATCTACGTTTCCAAAGGAAGTCTGACTCAGCCTGATTTTGTTCAAAAGCTGGATCAGATAGAAACTTCTGTCCATGTCGTAGAAGTAGGAGATGAGATTCCGGTATTTGACTCAGCTTTGCAGGTTCTCTATCCTAGTGGAACAGGCGACGGTGGAAATGATGATTCGATTGTACTCTATGGGGAGTTCTTTCAGACAAAATTTTTGTTTACAGGTGATTTGGAAAAGCAAGGAGAAACCGAACTGCTGCAGCGCTTCCCTCAGCTGACAGCAGATGTCTTAAAAGCAGGACACCATGGTTCCAAAGGATCTTCCAGTCCAGAGTTTTTAGAGCAAATTCAGCCGAAGCTTGCCTTAATATCAGCCGGCCAGAATAATCGTTATCGACATCCGCATCAGGAAACTTTGCAAAGATTTGAGAAGTTTAATACAGCCATCTATCGAACTGACCAGCAGGGGGCCATTCGGTTTACTGGTTGGAATTCCTGGAGGATTGAAACGGTTCGTTGATAGCTGCGTTAAAGATGCCAACTGATACTTTTTTCTCATGTCCATTTAGCTTCAGTCAGGAAGTCATATTGATTTATTTATGCATTTGTGATAAGATAATGGGTATAAAAAATTATAGAGGAGAATTTTATGTTTGCTGCATATAAAAAATTCTGGACACATTATGCTGATTTTTCAGGCCGTTCAAGTCGGTCAGACTATTGGTGGGCGTTTTTGTGTCACATGATTATCATCGTACCATTGTTTATCATTATTTGGGTTTCTGCATTAGGAAGTATTTTTTCTGTAGCTCAGGACGCAGCTTATGGATATGAACCAGATCCATCAGCATTCTTGGCTGGGGCAGGATTTGCTGTTATTTTTTGGTTTATCCTACTGATTTATTATTTAGCTATCTTAGTTCCTAGTATGGCAATTATAGTTCGCCGTTTGCGGGATGCTGGTTATCATTGGGCTTTCCTATTTTTGGCTATTGGTCCGTCTATTGCAATCCTTATTCCTGTTCTAAATATTATTGCAGTTCTTGTAGCTCTTCCATGTTTTATTGCTTTGATTGTTTTGCTTTGTCAAGGATCTAAGCCTGAAATGGTTGGAAATTCATATGGTCAGCAAAACTTCCAAGGACAACAGTTTGGACAACAGCCATACAATCAAGGTTTGAACTATGAAAAACAACCACAACAAGGCGGTTTCCAAGGTCAGCAGTTTGGCCAACAGCCACAGCAAGGTGGTTTCCAAGGACAACAGTTTGGTCAACAACCACAACAATCTGTTCAAAACCAACCATTTGGTCAACAGCCACAGCAAGGTGGTTTCCAAGGTCAGCAATTTGGTCAGCAACCACAGCAACCTGTCCAAAACCAATCATTTGGTCAACAACCACAACAACCTGTTCAAAATCAACCATTTGGCCAACAACCACAACAAGGTGGTTTCCAAGGACAACAGTTTGGTCAACAACCACAACAACCTGTTCAAAATCAACCATTTGGCCAACAGCCACAGCAAGGTGGTTTCCAAGGACAACAGTTTGGTCAACAGCCACAACAACCTGTTTCTGAGCAAAGTCAAGCGGTGGAGCAAACAGAACCAGTTCAAAATCCATTTACTGCTGAAACACCTAAGCAGTCAACACCTCAAGATTTTGGAACTCAGGCACCTGTTCAAGATAATCCTTTTGTTTCATCAGTTCAAGAGGAGCAAGCTTCTACACCAGCTGAAAACAGTGTAGAGGATGCAACTGAAAATCAAGAATAAACAAAGAAGAGTTGGAATTTTTCCAGCTCTTTTCGTTCTATTGCTCGTAGAAAATCTTGAACAGAACTGGACATGGATAGTTTTTTAGAACAAAGAAAAATGAAGCTAGTAACAGTTTCTATTTATATAGCAGATCTATTCAAAAATTAGATTTTGTTTGCAAAGAAAATAACAGACTTTCCGACTCTTTTTTGTTACAATCAATACATGAAAAAAATTGACAAGAAATATAAAGCAGGGGAGACTTTCGGTGTTAGCTATTGAGGAAATTAAAAAAATCACGCCAAGCAATCTTCCTGCTTTGACCATTTTGGCTGGAGATGACTTGGGACAGTTTGAGTTGTTGAAGGAGCAGTTTCTCCGCCAGATTCAGTTTCAACCGGGTGATTTGAACACAGCTATTTTCGATATGAAAGAAGCAAACTATCAGGATGTGGAGTTGGACTTGGTCAGTCTGCCTTTTTTTGCGGATGAAAAAATCGTAATTTTGGACCATTTTGCTGATTTGACAACAGCTAAGAAGCGCTATCTGACTGATGAAGAACTCAAATCTTTTGAAAATTATCTGGAAAATCCAGCGGATACAACTCGTCTGGTTATCTTCGCAGAAGGTAAGTTGGATAGCAAGCGCCGTCTGGTTAAACTGCTGAAACGGGACGGGAAAATTTTTGAGGCTGCAGAACTCAAGGAAGCAGATCTACGGGCTTATTTCAACAAGGAAGCGCAGGCAGAAGGATTACAATTTGCTCCGACAGCTTTCGATCAGTTGCTGCTGAAATCAGGTTTTCAGTTCAGTGAAGTCAGTAAAAATTTAGCCTTTCTGAAAGGTTATAAAGAGTCCGGTCAGATTGGTTTAGAAGACATTGCCGAGGCCATTCCCAAGACTCTTCAGGATAATATTTTTGACCTGACCCAGCTGATTTTGCAACAGAAGATTGATGAAGCCAGAACCTTGGTACGAGATTTGATACTTCAAGGCGAGGATGAAATCAAGCTTATTGCTATTATGCTGGGGCAGTTTCGTATCTTTACGCAGGTTAAGGTTTTAGCAGAAAATGGCAGAGCTGAGAGTCGGATTGTGTCTGATTTGTCCGACTATCTAGGCCGCAAGGTCAATCCTTATCAAGTCAAGTTTGCCTTAAAGGATGCTCGCTCACTGAGTTTAGCCTTTCTTAAAAAGACTATGGCCTGTCTAATCGAAACGGATTATCAGATTAAGTCGGGGCTGTATGATAAAGATTACCTGTTTGATTTGGCTCTGCTCAAGATTGCGACGGGTGACTTACAAGCAAAATAGTTGAAAAATTCTAATGATTGCGTTATCATTTTTATAATCATATAGAAAAAGAGGTCTATCAAATGGCAATTATCTTACCTGATCTTCCTTACGCTTACGATGCGTTAGAGCCTTACATTGATGAAGAAACAATGCACTTGCATCATGACAAGCACCACAATACCTATGTAACGAATGTTAATGCTGCGCTTGAAAAACATCCTGAAATCGGTGAGGATTTGGAAAAATTATTGGCTGATGTGGAGTCTATCCCAGCTGATATCCGTCAAGCAGTCATCAACAACGGTGGTGGTCATCTTAACCACGCTCTTTTCTGGGAATTGATGACACCAGCAGAAACATCACCATCTGCAGAGTTGGCAGCGGATATCGAAGCTACTTTTGGATCATTTGAAGACTTTAAAGCAGCTTTCACTGCAGCGGCTACAACTCGTTTTGGTTCTGGCTGGGCTTGGTTGGTTGTCAACAAAGAAGGCAAGTTGGAAGTAACTTCAACAGCAAATCAGGATACTCCTATTTCAGAAGGTAAAACTCCAATCTTGGGACTGGATGTTTGGGAACATGCTTACTATGTGAAATACCGCAATCTTCGTCCGAACTACATCCAAGCTTTCTTCTCAGTTATTAACTGGAAAAAGGTTGACGAACTTTACGCTGCTGCTAAATAAACAGGCAGTTTCAATAGATAAAAAGGCGAATCGATTAATGATTTGCCTTTTTTGATGCTTAAAATGCCTTTTTTCTGGGTTTCACTTGTTATTTTCCTCATAATTTTTTATAATACAAATGCTAGGAGAAATGTTTTGAGTAAAAAAATTGTAACGATTATCGTAGCTGTCCTTTCTTGTCTTTGTCTGCTGGGCTTCATCTTCCTTTTTATAACCCAACGAAATAAGGCTATTGAAAAGAAAGCACAAGAGGCTGCCCAACTTGCAAAGTCTGGCGAGCAAGAACAGAAAGAAGAGAAAGTCAAGCCTGATTCCAAACTAGTTGAAGAAAAGCCGAAGCCTGTTGAGAAAAGTCCAGAGGAGAAGCAGAAGGTCATGGAGGCGGACGGCCCGACTATGGATGCTTTGGGGCTGCGATTTGACTATGCAAATTTGGATTTGACTCAGGTCATTCAGGCTTATATGACTGAAATGGGAATTGAACCCTCCCAGGTTGCATTTTCATATAAGGATTTGACGACTGGCAAGACCTTTGCAATGAATGATACCCAGCCTATGACTGCGGGATCGACCTACAAGCTCCCTCTCAATATGCTGGTAGTAGATGAGGTTGCTGCCGGCAAACTTTCTATGGACGAGCGGTTTGATATTACCAATACAAACTATGAATATAGGGGCGAGCATGATAACTATGTTGGTGCTTTCAACGGTGCTATGAGAATATCAGACATGCAGGAATATTCCTTGGTTTATTCTGAAAATACTCCAGCCTACGCTTTAGCAGAGCGTCTAGGCGGCATGGAAAAGGCCTATGATATGTTTAGCCGTTATGGTCAGTCCAAGGCAGATATTAAGACGATCAGCCGTGAGAATAATAAGACCACGACGGACTACTATATTCAGGTCCTTGAGTATTTGTCTAAAAATCAGGAAAAGTACAAGGATATCCTTTATTATATAGGCGAATCCTTCCCAGGTGAATACTATAAGCGCTATCTGCGTGACATTACCATCTATCAAAAGCCTGGATATGTTCGTGAGGCGCTCAATGTGGATGCATTAGTTATGGAAGAGAAGCCCTATATTATAGCTCTCTATACGGCTTATTTAGGTGGTAGCACCGAGGCCAGTGATGAGATCAGTGGTGTCGGAATTGAGCAAGTTGGTCAGTTAGCCTACGTCATCAATGAATGGCATCGGGTTAATATGAACTAAGAGCAATCTAGTCTAGACAGGCTAGATTTTTTGATAGCTATTTAGAAAAAAACCAAAATACCTCTTGCTTTTTTGAAAGAGAAGTGTTACAATCTATTTAGAAGATGTTCTAATTACTTCATTCTGCTCTGTTTAATTAGTCACTGAGCAATTTTTTATAAAAGCTATTTAGAAAAAATTCTAAATTTCTCTACTCAAAAAGGAGGAAAAATGAAGAAAGCAAGAAACTCAATCCTACTAACCGTAGTAGGTCTAGTGACGGGTCTATCCATTTGGCTGGCTGTTTTTTCCTGGGTGCTCTATAAAAATAAGGACGACCTGCAAAAAATATCCAATCAAAAACATTTTTAAATACAAAATAGGCAATCTAGTTTTTCTAGACTAGATTTTTTAATCCAGAGTATTTAGAAACAAATCGAAATACCTAAGAAGGATTAGATTGCTTCGTTTCGTACTCGTTATTTAGAAAATTTTCTAAATAGATAGATAAAGGAGAAAAGATGAAAAGAGGATTACTTTTATTGCTTATAGGCTTGCTCACGGTTTTATCCGTCTGCTGGGCAATCCCGTCTTGGATCGTTTTCAAAAATAGACGAAAATTGGAAGGAAAAATTAAATGTTGAAAGAAATTTTACGGAAATACCGCGCTTCTTATCTGGGTGCGACTATCTTTAGCATTGGAGCAACGATTTTTATCACTTTGTTTTCTTTGCAGCTGGGAGTTGTTGTGGACAGTGCGCAGAAGGCTCATTCTAACTTGCTTGGACAATTCTTTATCTGCCTTTTTTGCACTTGTGCTTGGTCTCTTTGCAGCTTGCTGGCTATTTGGTTCAAGAACAATCATAATAAGCAAGTCTTGGAAGAAGTCAAAACGAGGCTTTTCCATTCTTTTTATGACAAGAATTTGCATGACAAGGCTTCCGAGCAGGAAAATAGCTATCTCAACACAACGACCAAGAATATGGATATTTACCAAGAGAATTACTTGACCCCGCGCTGTGATATTGTGGCTGCCTTTTCTTCAGTTTTTATCAGTACACTGGCTATTTTTTGGATTGAATGGCGCATGGCTCTGGGCTTTATTCTCATTTCTTTTTTGACCATGGCTGCGTCACAAATTCCAGGGATATTGATGCGCAAGGCGACAGCGAATTTCACTCAGAAAAGCAATTACTTTTTGAAGCAAGTCACCAATTTTTTGGAAGGCTTTGAGCAAATCAAACTTTTGCAAATCCAAAAAAGGGTGGTTGAGCACCTGTCTAGCAGCAACAGCGACTTTGAGCAAGCCAGAAAAAGCTATAATGCGGCTAAGGAGGGCGCTGTGACTCTGATGATGTTCTTTAGCTTTCTGTCTCAGATATTTTGTATGTCTCTGGGGATTTGGTTTGTCAGCCAAGGGTCTCTGACCATTGGGGCTTTGATTGCCAGTGTTCAGCTTTTGAACTTTGTCTTCACTCCTTTGCAGCTTTTTATCAATAACAAAAATCTCATGAGCACGGTCAAGGATATTGAGAATGATTTTGATGCTAAGTTGGCTAAGAAAGAAGCGGAGCCCGCTCAAAATCTGACCGAAACGATTGATCGGATTGATTTTGAACATCTCGGTCTGGAGTTGGGCGACAAGGCTCTCTTTCAGGATTTTTCTTATCAGTTTGCCAAGGACAAGCACTATGCTATTATCGGCGAGTCTGGTCGGGGCAAGTCGACCTTGATGAAGCTCTTGCTCAATTATTTTGATAGCAAGGACTACGCTGGTCAAATCATGGTCAATGGTCAAGCGGTCAGCCAGCTAGCAAGCGACAGTCTCTCTCAGAAAATCGCCTTTATCCAAAAGAATGACTTTTTTATCGAGGGAAGTGTGGCGGACAATATCGCGCTATACAGAGATATAAATGCACCTGACCAAACTTTCTTGTACCAAAGTCTGCATTTTAATGAGGCTTTCTTGAGCAAGAAGCTGGATTTGGAGCGGCAGGAAGTTTCCTATGGTGAAAAGCAGCGGATTGATTTGGCGCGTTTCTTGGTTAAGGATTATGATGTGCTGATTTTTGATGAGCCGACCAGTAATCTTGACCCGAGCTTGGCGGCGGAAGTCATGGACTATATCTTGTCCATCAAGGACCGCATTGTTATCGTTATTACTCATAATCAAGGCAGGGCACTCTTAGACCGCTTTGATGACTGTCTGGAATTATAAAAGGAGGAAAGAAAATGAAATTAAAATGGAAAGAATTAGTGGCAAGCCTAATCGTTATTTGGCTACCGCTTATCTACGCTTTGTCAATCTATGCAGACCTACCTCAGCTAATCAGAGGGCATTTGCCCTATAGCGGTCTAGGCATGCCCAAGCAAGTCTTTATCTGGTTTCTGCCAGTTCTCTTGAGTGTAATTCAACTGATTGTTTGCTACACGACGACTATTAAAGAGATTATCGACAAGCAATTTGTCCATTTCCTTTACTGGCTGGTTCCCTTTATCAATGCCGTAGTTTATATCAGCGTTCTTCTTTATGGGCTCAATCCGGCTTTTCCGGTATTTAAGGTCAATGGGATTATGTCTGCAATCATCCTTAATGCTGTCAGCTACTTCCTCACGAGAAAAATAGTGGCAGACCAAGAGCCGGCTCCACGCGTTTTAGCTTATATCTTCGGAGGAGTTGGCTCAATCCTGTTTCTGGTCAGCCTCTTCCTCTTTTAAAATAGCAATCTGATAGGAAAGGAGAAAATCATGTTTCATATTTTTACTTTTGTTAAAATGCTTTTATTCTTTATCTTTGGCTGGATCTGGCTCCTTCTCGGTCTACTCAGTTTGCTCTTTCTTTTTCCTTTTTAAGTGAAGGAAATATAGAAAATAATGATTGGAGATCATCATGAAATCATCATTTTTGAAAAGCACTGTGGCGCTGGTAACGTGTGGCTTGCTAGCTTTTGGAGCAGCCCACGCTTACGCCGACCAGCAAAAATTGCCGTCAGGCACGTCTTACGACCAAATCGGTCAGAAGATTGAAAATTACTACCAAGAACACGAAAAAACCAGCGCAGGACTGGCAACAACGGTCTTTGACAAAGACGGCAATACTCTCTATCAAAAGAACTTCGGCTATACGGACAAGGAAAAGAAGCTAGCGGTGGATGACAAGTCGGTCTTCGAGTGGGGTTCAACCACCAAAATCACCGTCTGGGTCAGCGTCATGCAGCTTTGGGAGGAGGGCAAGATTGACCTGAAAACGGACATCAGGGAGTATCTGCCCCAAAATCTCCTAAAAAATCTCAAATACGACAAGCCCATTACCATGCTGGACCTCATGAACCACCAAGCGGGCTTTGAAGATTACCCTTTGTATATAGGCTCCGACAAGGATTTAGGAGCATTGATGAAAAAAACTCCGTCTCAGATTTATGAGCCGGGGACGGTGACATCCTATTCAAACTATGGAACAGCGCTGGCGGGCTATATCGTGGAGTGCATTAGCGGGCAATCCTTTGCCGACTATGTCCACGAGCATATTTTCCAGCCCTTGGGTATGAAACACACCGCACTCAAACCTGATTTATCAGATAATGTATTTGTACAAAAACAGCGGGAGAAGGAGAAAACTTATGATACAAATGGAGACTTACTAAAAGGCGACCAACCCTTTGTTCTTGGAGAATATCCAGCGGGGCGGGCAACAGGAACATTTGCCGACATCAAGAAATTTGCCCAAGCCCTCCTGCAAAAGGAGAAGCTCTTTAAAAGGGCAGAGACTTGGGAGAATTTTTATAGCGCTAGCCATACTTATCCGGGTACAGATATTCCCGTCAATGCTCACGGACTTTGGGTGACGGAGTTTGAAAACACCAGAACTTTTGGGCACGGGGGAAACTCACCAGGCTTTACGACCAGCCTCTTGCTTGATTTGAAGTCAGGGATTGGCTCAGTCGTTACAGTCAATCAAAGAAATGAGTTTCATTTCGCTCTTAGCATGCCTGACCTCATTTACGGTAAGAAAAAAGAAGCCTCAAAGGCAGCTCAAAAGGACTTTCAAGCTGGTTTTTACCGCGAAGCGCGTATTTATAGTGGAGGTCCCCTATCTATATTTAGGGTTTTCAAGTCGACTAGCTATCTAACTAACCCTTCTGAAAATGCGGCTATCAAAGACTATTTTGGTTTTTGGACGGCAGGAGAAAGAGGAGGGCACTATATTCTGAACCTGCCTATTTCAGATAGGACAAAGCTGCCCTTGTTGGATGTTATCAAAGATTATGGTAGTTTATTACTCGCTGGGCTTGCCGCACTGTATGTCGCCCTTTGCTATCTCAGCGGTATTTTGGCAAAATTGTATCGTTTGCTCACTAGGAAAAACAAGGGAACAGGTTCGGTTGTCTGGTCTAGTTGGCATTATCTGACTGGCTTCCTTATTCTTTGGGCTTTTCGTAATTTGTTATCATTTTTCTCAATTATTCTCGCGAAAAATTCTTTCGATCTCGCTGGTTTGACGGGGCATTTCCAACTGTTTGCCTTGCTTGCTGTGGTCTTGCTGATTAGTGCTTTTCTTCCCTATCTGCCCTTCTTCAAAGCGAGGTTGAAGCAAGGGAATAAGTACCTCACGCTAGCAACTAGCTCCGTCGCTTTTATCATCGCTTTTAATATTTTCTATTGGTCGCTATACCAATGGTGGACTTTATAATTTTACAAATGACAGAAAGGAGCATTTTATATGCAAAACACAATTTCAACTTCAACCATTAAAAGGTTTCTAGCATGGGCGTTTGGGCTCGCTTGGCCAGGTATGCTAGCCATAGCTTACTTTTATGCGATCAATCAGAAACTTGTCGGTAACATTTTATCCGCAAGTGTGGTAATGTTCGCCCCTATGGTGGCTGCTTTTTTGGCTAAAGCTCCTGTAAAGTCTATCGGCTGGAAATTGAAGCTCGCCAGTAAATGGCGCGATTACCTAGCCTGCTGGTTAGCCATTTGTAGCATTATACTTGGCGGCGCACTTGTCTATTTTGCTGTCTTTCCGCAGCATTTGGCTTTTGCCCTGAACCCACAAGTCGCCCTTCAAATTTTAATGATTCTTACGGTCTTAACTCTAGCCATCAGTCTTTCTGGCTTGGGCGAGGAAGTTGGCTGGCGGGGTATTCTCTATCCTTATTTGAAAGAGCGCTACGGACGGACTAAGGGACGCATCATTGGTGGTCTCATCTGGGCTATTTGGCATTTTCCTGTCAATATGATTGGAGCAGGGACGCTGGGTGAGCGTTTCTTAAATTTAATTCCCTATTATATCATGGCTATTTCTTTTGGGATTATCCTTGATATTTACTATGTACGTAGCAAAACCATTTGGCTGCCAGCCTTTGGACATGGGGTCATTGATGCCGTTGCCATGATAACTACCGTTTTCACTGTTAGTGGGGTAGAAACGTTTAAATTCCTTGGTCCTGCTCCAACTGGACTTTTTAGCGCTCTCATTGCTCTTGTCATTGCCGTTTGGCTGACCAAGCGCGAAGAGAGAGAAAGTCAGCAGGGGATTTCTTAATCTTTTTTAGGTGATTTTTCTACCACTTACTAGCGCAATCTAACCACTTACCAAAAAGAGCTTGATTTGGTGTACTTCTTTTGTTAGGATAAGGGTGTAGGGGAAAATACTCCTTAAGGAGGTCACACATGACACATACTTATCAAAAGACAGCCCATCGCTCTAGTCTGGAAATCTTGCAAGAAGAAGCAGGGGCAAAAAATTGGTGGCTGAGCCTGCCGCTGGCTTTTCTTGCGATTGCTGCGGGAAGCCTCATCAGCGGAGCTTTGTCCCAATGGCTCTTGCTGCCGAGCATGACGGACGCCAATCGCTTACTGATAGGCATCGTTTCTTTATCCGTCTTTTTAGGTAGCAGTTTACTCATCATTCTCTTCGTCGCTAAATTTTGGGAGCGGCGCAGCCTTGCCAGTTTTGGACTTTGGAAGGAAAAATTAGGGTTCAATCTGCTGCTTGGTACAGCACTGGGTTTCTTCTTAGTCCTTCTGGCTGTGGGCTTCAATCTGCTCGGCGGACAGCTCCACATTCAAGTCGAAAAGCAGTTCAATCTAGGAATTTGGCTCTTTTTCCTGGTCAATTTCTTCTTTCAGGCGCTGGCTGAAGAGATGATTTACCGCGGCTTTGTCATGAACAAACTCCGCACCAAGCTGGACTTGCTACCGGCTGTCCTGCTCAACTCCCTGCTCTTTGCGGTTATCCACATTTTTAAAGGTGGAACGCCCGTCCTTTATATCCTCAATGTCTTTCTGACCGGGATTTTCCTTTCCCTCCTTTTTGCACTGACGGACAATCTCTGGCTGGTCATAGCGCTGCATGCGGCTAATAACATGATTTATCTAGGTGTCTTTGGAGTGATTGGGACGGGCAACAATCTCCAGCACGGTAGTTTCTTACAGACGACTTTGACCAGTCAAGCCAACAGTTTCTTAGCAGGAACGCCAAGCGAACCTCTATCAGGCGGGCTGATAGCAGTCATCGTTATGGCGCTGGCTGCTCTTCTCACCGCCTATCTAGCCAAGAAAAAGCAAGTGTTTAGCTAAGCCCTCCTTGTCTTTTATCCTCAAAAACAGTATAATGGAGAAAAGAATTTGAAAGTTCTCTAAATAGTTTTAGGAGGATTGCTGGCAGAAAATCTTGTCCGTTTGAGTAGCGCCTTGCTTACATTTGTAGGAGCCATGACTTATCTAGAGCTAGTTGCTTTGTTTGTCCTTAGCTAGAAATCAATTTTAAGAGGTATCAAAATTGGGAATTAGTGAAACCATGAAAGCCCTAGCTGATCCAGTTCGGCGGGAAATATTAGAAATATTAAAAAAAGGTCCTAAGTCGGCTGGTGAAATCGCTCAAGTCTTCGATTTGACGGGAGCGACGGTATCCTACCATTTGTCCCAGTTGAAAAAAGCGGGGCTCATCTATGAAGAACGGCAGAAAAATTACATTTACTACCATTTAGATGCCACGGTTTTTGAGGAAATTTTGGTCTGGATTGCCGCGCTAGGAGGGAAAAATAATGAAAACGAAACTGAGAAATAACCTTAGGGAATTGCTGCTGACTTTCTTGGTTATTTGGCTGCCACTTGCTTATGCCTTATGGATTTATCCTAGTTTGCCAGAGAATATTAGGATCAATTTCGTGTCGCTGATTAGCCCGACATTTGAGTATGCACCCAAATTTCTCTTTATCTGGGGTCTGCCAATCTTTATGACTTTGATACAGCTGATTGTTTATGGGGCAACGGCTTACCGAGAAATCACCAAGCCCGCTTTTGCCCGCTTCGTCCTTTGGATTGTTCCTTTGACCCATATTGCTGTCTATCTTTCCATTCTGTTCTATGCTCTTGATTCCCACTTCAACATTAATAAAATTGCAGCGATTCTTTCGGGGGTAATGTTTCTAATTTCTGGAAATTATATGCCTAAGAAAATGGTGGTGGAAGAAAAACCAGCGCCGCGTTGGCTAGCCTACCTCTTTATCCTGGTCGGATTGACAGCCGTACTAGTGGGACTCTTTCTTTTGTAAATTAAGTGAAAACAAAGTGCACAGATTGTGCGCTTTTGTTTAGTCTCATTCTGACTCTTTGTCAACTGTAGTGGGTTGATGAGAAGTTATAATCTGGAGAGGACTAAATCAGTCCTCTCCTTTTTGATGTTCAAAGCGATGATTTCTTTATGAGTTCCAGCATCTAGAACATCCAAGATTATGATGTTAGGGTCTTTTATTCCCAGTAAGTTTGTGATAAAATTGAACTGTTCCATAAGAGTCTTTCTAATGATGGTTTTGTCGCTTTTCATTATAGGTCTTATGGGACTTTTTTTCTACAACAAAAGAGACTCCATCATTCCTACAGTGGTTTTACCAACTACAGAAATTATAGAGCCGTTTTTTATTGCAGTAGAGCTTGATGATTTTTAGATTGAAGTTATTTAGAAAAAAATCGAAATAGATTTGACAGAAAGAAAGGAAAGATGTATAATCTATTTAGAAAAAAACCAAAACAGTTTAGGAGAAAAAACGATGATTTCCATTCATATCTTGATTGCTATGCTGCTGATTTTAGGGACAGTCCTTGTTCCTTTGGTTTATTTTAAAAAGACCAAGCACATTTCTCTATTAGTCTTTCTTTTAGGGGGAGTTGGCTTTTATCTGTCTAGTCAGGTTCTGGAAAATATCTTGCACCGTATCGTCTTACAACCTCAGGCTGATGGGACTATCGCTTTGCAAACGGAAAATCCTTGGCTATACGTTATTTATGCTGTTGCTGCGGCAGCTATTTTTGAAGAAACAGCCCGCTGGGTCATCTTTTACTGGTTGCAAAAGAAGCGCCCACTGACCTTTAGGGATGGTATAGCCTATGGCTTGGGGCATGGTGGTATTGAGGCTCTGTTTGTTGGTATTGTCAGTCTCTTAAACTTTTGGGTTATAGCTCAAGTAGTAACTCAGGGGAATGCCCAGACGCTGGCTCAAATTCCTCAAGCAGTTATTGACAATGTCCGCTCCATGAGCGCTGGCAGCATCTATCTTTTGGCTCTTGAGCGAATCTTGGCTATTCTCATTCAAATCCTTCTGACTTTCTGGGTTTGGAAGGCGGTCAAGGAGAAGGCTCCGGTATATTTTTTAGCTGCGCTGGGACTTCACGCCCTGATTGACTTAGCGCCTGCTCTAGCTCAGGTAGGCGTTCTTCCGCCACTTGCAGTTGAAGCTCTGCTCTTGGTAGAGGTAGTGGCACTAGTCTTTCTGACCAAGAAAATTTTGAAAGTTTACCTGAAAGAAAGGTTCAATCATGGGGATCAGTCAAACGCTTAAAGCTCTAGCTGACCCAGTTCGAAGGGGGATTCTGGAAATGCTCAAGCATGGTCCGAAGTCTGCTGGGGAGATTGCTCAAGCTTTTGAGCTGACCCCTGCGACGGTATCCTACCACCTCTCTCAGCTAAAGAAAGCTGGTCTGCTCATAGAAGAAAAGCAGAAGAACTATATTTATTACAGCTTAGATGTCACTGTTTTTGAAGAAATTCTTGCCTGGTTTCAATCTCTTGGAGGAGCAAACGAAAATGAAAAAAAATAGTTTACAAGAATTAGGTTGGGCGCTTGGCGTCATGCTCTTGCCAGTTTTATATGCCATCTGGGTCTATCAAACATTACCAGAAAACTTGGCTATTCACTTTGACTTATCTGGAAAAGGAAATGCTTTTTTACCTAAGTTTTTAGTAGTTTCGGCTTTTCCAATTGTCATGATGCTGCTAGAAGTTATGATCTATTGGACAACCATTGCCAAAGATATCTTAAATAGAACCTTTAAACACCTTATTCGCTGGATGTTTCCTCTTACCTTTGTTTCGCTCTATCTAGCTACCATTTATCGGGGTTTAAATGAGAGTTTTGATGTGCGTAAAATAGCAACTATGCTAGTTGCTTTGGTTTTCATAATTGTAGGCAATTACTTGCCCAAAAAAGTACAAGCTGACAGAAATTCCATGAATAGAAAATGGGCACACCTCTTTGTTTTGTTAGGATTTCTTACTTTTATAGTCAGCATTTTCTATTTGTAAGCGGATTTATGCTATAATGGTATCAAGTATCAAATAAAAGGGTTATCATGATTACCAAGGAGCATTATCAATATATCCGGCAGCACCCTGCCTTTGTCAATCTGCCAGTGGAGCTTTTCGATAAATTAGCAGTAGAGATTCAGTATCGCAAGATTCCAAAAGGGCAAATTATCTTTTTTGCAGGAGATCGGCGTGAGCGACTTTTTCTCTTGTCTCAAGGTTATGTGCGGATTGAGCAATATGATTCGACGGACACATTTTCTTATATGGATTATGTCAAGAAAAACAGTGTTTTCCCTTATGGAGGTATGTTTTTTGATGAGTGCTACCATTATACAGCCAGCGCTGTCACCAATGTCGAATATTTCTCCATTCCTATTGATTTATTTGAAGAATATTCTAAGAAGAGTGTGGATCAGCTTTTGTTTATTACCAAGCGGCTGTCGCAAATTCTGGAATTTCAGGAATTGAGATTGCGTAATGTTGTAGCAGCCAGTGCCAGCGAGCGTGTGGTTCAGTCCTTGTCTCTGCTCTGCATGGATTTGTGCAAGGTAGGAGATAGCCTGCCCTTTCCTATCAGCATGAAAGAACTGGCTAAGCTAGGAGCCACAACTCGGGAAACGGTCAATCAAGTTCTGAAAAAGCTCTTAGATGAAGGTCGGATTGAATACGAACATAAAAAATTAACTTTTAAAGAGAAAGAGTATTTTATGAAATACCTTGCTGGAAGCTAATCGGTTCTGATTAGCTTCTTTTTTGCTTAATAAATTCAAAATATTCTAATATTAACCATGTACTGATTTTATTTTAAAAAATAAATATTCACAAAAATAATATAATGCATAAAATATTCAAAGAAAACGCTTTAAAGAAGAATATTATAAAAATAGAAATAGAAAAAAGCAAAGGATTTGGCATTTGCAATGTAGGCTTTTTCTTGAAAGCGGTAGCATTAAATGCTAGAATAGTACATGTAAACGGGCTTAGGAAAACCTAAACCGCAAAGAAAAAGGAGGATAGTAGATGTCTACACATCCAATTCATGTTTTCTCAGAAATTGGAAAACTGAAAAAAG
>ERZ772946.363-NODE-363-length-18161-cov-2.98227_pt1 | contig 18161 bp, 20 predicted proteins | sample MGYA00511680_ERZ772946 | MGnify/ENA primary metagenome ERZ772946 (study PRJEB29015, sample SAMEA2737918) | human oral metagenome | biome: human oral; feature: human-associated habitat; material: dental | place: China | collected 2016 ... | reverse complement strand
CAAAGCGCGGCATATAGCCGTGTTCGATATGGGCGACATCTTTTTCTCCTTTGTCGTATTTGCCCCGACAGGCGAGATAATCCATTTTGTTGGCGGCAATGTGCCCCCGGCCACGGCTGCCATAGGAAAGATGCAGGTGATAAATGGCCATAATGTCTCCAGGTCAGTTGAATTGCGACGAACACGAGGCCTTTTTAGCGGGTGAGCTGCAATTCTTCCTGGCGCAGTCCTTTCATTTTCAGCGCCAGCCCCATTTTGGTTTCCGCTTTCATGCGTGCTCCTTTTTCCATCAGGTTCAACAGGCCTTTCAGGCCGTCTTCACCGGCCACTGTGTAAAATTCCTGTTGCCGGTTAAGAAAAACAACCGTAGGGCTGCGCCTTTTCAGCAGTTCAAAAATATTGCCGAGCGTTCCTGTACTCTGACAGTCCCATACCATCAGGCCATAATCGCTGCGGCGCGCCATTTCGAGATCTTTTGCCGTGAAGTATTCGCGGCTGTACGGACGGGCAGCGGTTGCTACCGGATGCAGCGGCCAGCCGTCCAGATTGTTTCTGGGAGACATCCCGCTACAGTACACCGTGACTTTGCGGGCGTGGAGCCGTTGCAGGCAATGTTGGATCGCCGTGTCTGCGCCTTCGGCATCACCGACCACAATGTTGTGGTCGCGGGAAACCACGGAGGCGATGCGTGCCTGCATTTTTTCGTGCAGTTGCCGGATTGAAATGGAGCCGGCGAGAAAAACCGTGGACATGGCGCTCCCATATCACATGACTTTGTCGGCAACGGAATCGGATAACCGCTCAAATTTCATCTGCCTCATCCGTCCCGCCCGGTATTTCCAGACTGCCGATAGAGGTAAGGTAGTTGCGTGTTTTCTGGTCCAGTTTGCGCACATAATCGGCATGTTCCTGCGGCAGGATGACATTTTCCAGACGGACGAAACCGGGAGGGAGCGTGTTTTGTTCATGCGTTTCCTGTCCCTGCGCAGCCCGTTTCAGGACGCGGTTGACCAGATGGGAAACCGCCCCCGGCGTAATGCCGTATTGACGGGCAAAATCTTTCTGCTTGCCACCTTCTACCAAAACGCCGAAGGCGATCTGACGGTTTTGTTCGGTCAGGTTCATGCCGGATACCACCGTCCCAAAGGTTTCCGCAGTCAGCCGTTTTTTCAGGATGTTGCCCTGTTTTCGCTCAACCATGCAATCCTGCCTTTTCCATTATCTCATCATTCCCTCTGTAGCCGTCCAGCACGCGGATACGGCGGCGAAAAAAGAACATGCCACAACCAGCCAGTACCATGATGGTAAAAGTGCTGGCAGCCCGCTTCAGCGCGGCTTTTCGTGCCGCCTCCTGTCGCAGCAAAAAATCCTGCGCTGGTTGTGATACGGCCTTGCCATGCAGCCGGTATTCCAGTGCATAGTCGAGGCGCGCGTCTTCGGGAGAGCCCGGTTTGACCGCCAGGTGCCGTGTCGTCAATGCCTGCTCGTATCGCGCATGCGGCAGCATCTCGCCATTGTGCAGGGCAATTTCGGTGAAGAGCAATTCAGCGGCAGGCGTGGTAGCCAGCCCCTTTTCTGCCAGGAGCGCGCGGATTTTTTCATGTTCACCGCCGTGTGCCGCATTGACGAATGCCTGCGCTTCCGAAACATTTTTTGTCCCAAGAAATGGATCGGCGTACCTGCTGATACGCGCAAACCACTGAAAGAAGGTTATACCAAAACAGCACAGCAGAATTATCATAAATGCTTCGCCTAGAAAATCCTCACCGTATTCCCGCACGGACCAGGCAGCCCACGCTATACCACCGATAAGAATAGCAAACGAGAGGAACATAAACAGCCAAAAAAGAAAGGAATAAACCGTAAAAGATGGTATCAGTATGGCCGTCCCGGAGAAATGTCCAACCAGTTCCGGGGGCACATAGACAACCGGCAGGCTGCCGTCCGTGTCCGGGTTTCTGGCAAACAACAGCAACTGTACAGAGGCAAACAGGGCGATCGCAACAACCATAACCACATTGACGCGCCAGACGCTGCGCAGACGCCGGACAGTCCTGTCAAGGCGTTGCTGAAAAGGGGTTTTTTCTTCCTCAATGAGGGTGATCGTGCTGCCGCCACGGGAAGGACGATGACTGTTCCTGGATGGCAGATACCGGTGCAGAAATTGAAACATGGGCAAAAAAATACAAAAGTCAGAAAGTGATTGGTCTGAATTCAGGATATTGTCGGGTATTTGCCGGTGATATGCCATTGTGCCGGGACATGCTTGGCATAACGACGCAACACACGAATGCGGTGCCACAAGAATGCAAGACAAAACATGGCGGCTACCGCGCAGGCTAGACCGCCAAAGGATGACACGGTTCGCTTCGTGCGTCCTTCTTCCACCTGCCGCGCTGCTGCTGAAACGGCGTGCCCGTAGAGCCGGTATTCGAGGGCGAAACTGAGGTATCCGTCTTCGGCTGAATCCGGCTTGACGGCAAGATGTTTCGCTGCCAAAGCCCGTTCGTAACGCTCGCGTGGCAAATCCCTGTTGTTGTGCAAGGCCATCTGGACAAGCAACAGTTCTCCGGCGGGGGCATCTTGCAAGTTTTTCCGGGTCAAAATGGTTCGCACCTTGTCATGGTCGTTGTTTTCGACCGCTTCTTGCAATACCTGTTGCGCCGGTACCTGGGGCGGTTCGGGCAATTCTTTGTCTCTGAAAAAATAAGCTGCCGACAGTGCAGGAATAGTGAGAAAAATTTCCGGTATCACACTGGAACAATCAGGCGCCCTATAGGATTTGCCCCGGATGCCGTACCACAGACAGGCGGCAATACAAATCATGATGTCAAACAGGAACAATCCGGCAATACCAAAGAAAAGCCATGAGATGAAGGGATATATCGTCGCCTCAAGGGGTGTCCCTGGCAAAAGCATCCCGGCGAAATATCCCGGCAATTCCTGTGGCATATAAATTTCCGGCAACAACGCTTTCCCCTTGACCCATGAGACACAAAGCAAACAAATGCCGGGCAACAAGGCGGCGGGAATAAAGAACATGCAGGCTTTGACCATCCAGTTCAGATGCCGGATGACAGTTTCAAACCGTTCCGGCGAGGGAGCGTCAGGCCAACAGGGGCAAGTTTTTTTGACAGTCATGGTTTAGGTTCTCACCGGGGCAGGGAACGCCCGTTATCACCCAAATAGCGCCGTAAGGTGTGAATGCGGGATCGCAGAAAGTGTGTTGCGACAAAAAGACCGATGGCAACAAACAACCAGGGAACAGCGATCGCCAAGTTGTGCATACGGGTTGCCCCCGTCTGTTCAAGGTAGGATTGTGCTGTTGCTGAAACGGCCTTGCCATGCAAATGGTATTCGAGGGCATAGGCAAGCTGTCCCTCCGCCAACGGGTCATCAGACAGCTCCAGCAGCGGCAAATGGTTCAGGGCGCGTTCATACTGCTCGCGCGGCAGTTTGCGACCATTGCGCAGGGCGATCTCGGTGAGCAGCAGTTCACCCGCCGGACGGGATTGCAGCCCCTTCGCGGTCAGTATTTGTGCCACTGCGTCGTAGTTGCCATTCTTTGCCACCGTCCGCAGTTCCTGAACCGGGGATAGACTGTTTTCCGTGTCTGCTTCAATTGCCCCGGTTTTTGCAAAGAAGGCCAACAGGAGCATTCCCATAAACATGGTGAGACCACCACCTATGATGAGAAGGTCTTTTGAAGCACCCTCACGAACGTGCGTTCCCCAAACCATCATGACAGTCCCTCCGACCATCAAACCTGATACCAAAAGAAAATTGGCCCAACTTTTTTCCGGTGTCAGGTTGCCGGGAAAAGCTGCAAGTAATTCCGGTGGCAGATGAATGGCAGGTGGAACGGTTTGTGCACCACCAAAAAAAAACAGTCTCAGGTAAAAGATACCGGCCAGAAGGCAAAACAGGAAAAGAAGTTTACCTATATGTGCAGTAATACGCAGATGGCCAATAGTCGTTTGGGACTGTTTTAGTAGATGCGTGTCATTACTCATTTTCAATACTCCGGGCAAGACGTTTCCGCCAGACAATAGCACCGGCAAACAGAAAGCCCATCATAAACAAGCACACCAATGCGGTAATCAACCATACCCGGCGGTCGGTTCGTGCAGCATCAAAATATTGCTGTGCTTGGCGGGAAACAGCCTTACCGTGTAATTGATAATCCAGTGCATAGGCTAGTTGGCCTTCTTCCCGCGTACCGGGTGCGGCTACCAAATGCAGGTTTTCTAGGGCGAGCTCGTAGCGTTCACGTGGCATGGGTATTTCCTTGTACAAACCAAATTCAATAAAGAGGATGTCGGCTTCCAAGGTACCTAGTAAATTCTTTTCAGACAACATCCGCGCCGTTTTTACCTGATCTCCGTTACGAGCCGCTGCAATAAAATTCTCAGCCATCGGCATGGGCTTTTGAAATGAGTGACTGGATAAACGAAAGGCAACGGAACTTGCAGAATATAGCATTGCAGTGACGATAATAATGACAAACATAACAGATAACGTCATCTGTATGGGACTCAGTTTTATGACTTCGCACATCCTGGACGCTTCCATAACCGCAAGAATCAATGTAGCCGTAAATATGGAAAAACATAAGAATGCAAAATTCATATTAATAGACAAATTGCCGTCAACAATAATGTTTTGTGGCATGGAAGGTGAAAAAGAGGCTACCAGCTTCATTGGAATATAAATATCGGTTAACAATGTTTGCGGTCCACGCCACCAAGCCTGTACAAACAGCAGTATGGAAAATATACCCCCCATGATTGCAATGAGCATTGCTCCATTAACAAGCCAGTAAAGATTTTTGGTTTTACCGGAAATGTGAATATTACTATTTCTTTTCATGCCACTTCTCCTTGGAACGATTTGGGCAGTGCTATATGTTTATCGCAAAATACAAAAACAGCCACAGTAACAAGTGATAAAAGGACGCTGTACCAGGCAAAGCGGATTGTTTTTGCGCCTTCTGCTTCCACTACGCGCAGATAATTTTTCGCTGGTTCGGATACAGCCTTGCCGTGCAAATGGTGTTCGAGGACATAAGCCAGTTGACCTTCGGCAAACGAACCGGCCGGGACGGCCAGCAACAAATCCTTCCGTGCCTGCTCGTAACGCTCAGCAGGCAAATCCATACTGTTACGCATGGCGATCTGGGTGAGCAGCAATGCACCTGAAGGAGTGTCTTGCCGTTTGTGCATGGTCAGAAGCTGCACCGTCTTGGCGTAATCGCCGCTTTCAGCAGCATTGATAAATGTCCGTATGGACTCCGTGCGATCCGGTTGCCAGATGGTTTGGTAATCCTGCAAGTAGAACATTCCAACCCAAACAATACTTAAAGAAATTATAAGGGAAAGGTTTTCTATTTTGTTATCAACACCCAATTTTTTTAACCATTGGCAAATTTTATAACCAAAACCAAGCAACAGAAAAATCATAAGAGCATTAAACACTGCTTGCAGTAAAAGTGTATAGCCTTTGTTGGTATCCGCAGATATTGTTTCAAAGAAGTTTGCCAACAAATCCGGCGGGATGTAAATAGCTGCTTTATTGATGTTTGTTTTGTTTAACAGACCACCATCCAAAAAACAGAAAACAGCTATCATTATACTGACAATTGCAACCGCCATGCTGATTCTTGCCGCGAGCCGCCAATATCTTTGGTTTTTGCCGTTATGGTCGTTTCTTGCCGGAGGCAAATGGTTTGTGTCATTCATGAATGATCTCCATTGTAAAAAAGAAAGCTGCCTGAGCGACAACAGGAAAAGTCAGGAGTTATTGCCGGTTTTTGGGAGCAATACCGTATTTGCGCTGTATGTAGTCATCCAGCTTGATTTGTTGTTGCCGGATACAATGGAGTACCCATATTCCAACGGCAGTCATCATGAGACTGAATATGCCGAGCAGCAGCGAATAACGCTGCCATTGCTGCTTCGTTTTCACATATTGCTGCGCCTCCGCTGACACCGCCTCACCGTAGAGACGGTATTCCAGTGCATAGGCGACCTGGTCAATGTTTTTCTCCGCGATCAGGTCAATCCCGTGCAAATTTTGCAATGCCCGTACAACCTGTTTATCCGGTACGTCCTGTCCGCTGCGCATGGCCAGTTCGGTGAGGAGAAATTCACCCGCCGGGGTTTGGGACAGATTTTCGTCGCGCAGTATTTTGACGACTTCCCCGTATTTTTCGTCATGCACCGCCCGCACAAACTGCTGCATCGGTGATCCCGGACGGTCGGCATTTTCATCATAAAAATGTGTCAGCAACGGCGGCGGATAGAGCAGCTCCGGGCGGGGCTGTGGTCCGCCATACAAGGACTGGTACAGGGCAAGTACGGCAAGCAGCGTCCAGGACGGAATGCCCGTCAGCGCGATCAGGCGCGCCCATCCCAGTTTGCGTACCGTGTCGGCATACAACGCTTCTTCTCTTTGCATTCATCAACTCCTTTTCAGTCAGACAACCGGACGGAAAGTCACCGTCCGTCAATGCAGGCGGTTGCGATGTGCACCGCTGCCAAGCACACGCTTCTGCATGTTGACACGCATTTCCATGACTTTCTTTTCCGCGTCCTTGCGCGCCCTTTCGCCCTTGTTCTGGATTTGCAGCACCGTTTCCACGGTACTGATCAAATCGCTGTTGACCTTTTGCAGGGTATCCAGGTCAACCACAAGACGCTGGTTGGCTTCGGCGGTGGCAATGGAGTTGTCTTTCAGCAATTTGGCGTTCTGCCGGAACATTTCGTTTGTTGCCTCGTCAATACCTTGGGCGAGGCGCATGGCAGATTGCTGGTCACGCAGTGACAGGCGCAGCACAAACTGGCCTTTCCATAGAGGGACTGTTGTTTGCTTGATGGTGTTGAACTTTTCCACCAGCATGGCGTTATTTTTTTGTATCAGCCGGATCATGGGCATGATTTGCAGCGCCGTCTGCTGCATCATGAGCAGATCACCTATCCGTTTGTCGAGTGCCGCCATCAGGTCGCTTCTGTCGGCATATTTTTGTACCAGCAACGGGTTTTTGTCAGTTTCCAGCACGGCAGAGCTTTCGTTTTGCTGCGCCTGCAATTCTTCCAGACGCAACCGCCCGGCGGCAATATACAGTCCTAACTGACGGTATTCTTCGCCCACTTCTCCGTAGAGGCTTTCCAGATCCCCATTGCGTTCTGCCAAGTGCTGTTGTGTACTCTCCACCTCGTCGATTAGGGCCTCTATTTGGGCGCTGGCTGTTATAAACTTCCCCTTGAATTCGTCAAGAGTAATCTGGTACTTGTTGCGTACCCGGTTGAGCAGGCGGGAAAACAGGCTCTGTTTTTCATCCACAATGGCATCTGTTCTGAGATTGCGGGCGATGCCCAGCACCTCAGACAGTTTCGCCCCGACTTCATCCAGGTCGCCGTATTTGACCCGCCCCAGCAGATCGTCGGCATGACGCGAAGCACTTTCCGAGGCTTCTTTGCCGAACGTCGTAATCATCTGCTCACGGGAGCCTTCGCCAATACCGGCGGCGATTTTTCGGATTTCCGGGATGTCCTCGCCGTTCAGACCCAGTGCGCCCAGTTGTTCCGGGGCGAGCGCGCCGGGAACAAGTTCACCACTGACCGCCACCGTCGCCGGCGGCACGGATGTTGCCGGTTCAACGACAGGCGGTTGCGGCCTTGTACGTGACTTTGTTGCCGTGCGTGAGCGCGGGGTGGTGCGAGGCTTGGTGACGAACTGTTCGCTGACGGATTCAGACGCTATGGTTGAACCGTCGTCATCGCCGGGGAGGCGGGGCTGTTGTGGCGACGTGTCCGGGGAACAGCCTGCCTTGAGCGTCCCGTCAAGGTTTCTGCAAACTGTGCTGTCATCATTGCGGCTACTGTAGCTGCTGCTGTCAGAACCGTAGTCAGTGGATGAAGCATCGGTATCGTATTCACTCATGAGAAATTCCTCGTGATGTTGGAAAAGGGGAAGTCAGGTTTCAGGTGCGGCTGGACAGCATGGCGGAGAGCCCGTGCGTCAGCGCGTCATATGCCTTGGTCGTCTCGGCCAGCACGGCGGGATTGATCTGCTCGGCACTGGTCAGCAGCAGCGACTGGTTCTGCCAAATGGGCAGTAGCACGTCCACGGCATCGTGGTATCTGTCGATCATGTCGATGATGTTTGCTCTCGCAAGCTGCAACTGTTGCAGCCCCATTTCCTGGGTGGCTATCAGCGTGCCCATGCTGGTCAGTTTGCGGGCGAAGCGGTCGCGCGGATGGTTGACTACCAGTTCGCAATTGCCGCCGCCCCTCCCCGCTTCCGGGTGTTCCGCGAGATAGGTTTTCCCCGCCTCTACCAGTACCTCCAGCCGTTTGACCTCTTCCGCCTGTTCGCACAGCAGTTCCTCATGAACCGCCAGCAGTTTTTTGGCCTCGCTGGCAGCGGCATCCAGTTTGGGACGCAAACTTTCGATGCGCTTGTAGGCTTCCATGTAGGTCATGGCGTTTTGCAGGTCGTAGCCCAAAAAACGCCCGAACCAGGAATGTTTGCGCCGGAGGCGTTGCGGGCTGGCATCCTGTAACAGGCGCACCAGTTCGCCCAACTTGCCGGTCAGGGCAGACACGGCCTGCCCGGAGGAAACTTCCGCCAGTTTTGCCATCCGCGCCGCTGCCGCCGGATCCTGGCCGTAATCGTTGATGAGATTGGGGTCATCGAACAATCGCGGGAGTACCTCTGCCTTGAGATATGCGACCGTGTTTTCGCCTTCGTTCATGCGCGTCTTGTCTCCTGTAAAATATACACTAAACTTTGAGTAAAGTTTATATATACTTTATGCAGACGTCAAAGGGTTTTTGTGAAAAACCACTTGTTTATGCAAGGTTTATGCTACTTCCTTGAAGTTTATAGCAATAGAGTTGAACTCAACTTTTGGCAAGATGTGACAACATGACGTTACCTGCGAAGAAGGCCTTAAGCGGAGTCAAAACCTTTGAACACAAAAGCGGTCGCAAGCGCTGCCTTCTGCTATGTCAGTGGCAGAAAAATGACCAAAGCCAGCTTGCGCGACAGCCCGACGAAGATTTGATCACGATATGATTTTTGCCCCAATCCTTCCTCTAAAAACCATATTTTATATATAAATCAAAAGTATGAAGACCGGCAAAGATTTGATCGTGATTTGATCCGACCCCAAATTCCCGTTGATTTTTGTCCTATAGAGCGAGATTGCGCGTGGAATTTCTCACGATACCCGGAACGATCTCGCACAAAAAAAAACCGCCCAAAGGCGGTTTTTTATCGAAAGGGTTACGGAGCCAAGCCGACTGGATGTTTCAGCCCCGTGCATTACCGTTGGCCGGGGGTATCGCCTGTCTGGACGGGCTTATCCGCCGCCAGAGCATGACACATACCCTTCGGATGTAGATGCACGCCATGCCGACCAGCCAGAACACGGAAGTCAGAAGGAGTGCGCCGCCGCCAACCTGGCGGATCAGTACGGCATCTTCCTCCCGGAACAGAGGAAGAACAGAAATGGCAAGGGCGGTACAGGCAAGCAGAACCGGCGGGATGAGCATGCGCGTGAGACGCGATTTTGCCGAAAAATTGTCGCAGGAAACCGGGGCATCACTGCTCCCGTCGGCAGATTGTTTTTGGAGTATTTGCCGCGTTGCTGTTACCCGACTGCGGTCAAACCCGATGTCAAAATCGGCCGGAGTCAGCGGCAAATGGAAAGTGGCGGACGATTCTTCCAGAAACTGCTGCATACATCCCATGCTGTCCAGATACAGCTTGAGATAGGAAGCAAACGGGTCGGCACTGTTGCCGTACAGTGTGGTATGCCGGATGCCCTGAGGCGTGCTGATTTCAACGTCTGCCGCAAAAATGCCGCTGTCCTCGCGCAGGGAAAAGGTGATTTTGCATTCTTGGCTCATTCTGCGGTTTGCCGGTGTTCAAGATAAAAATCTATCAGGAAAGTGAGCGCCTGTTTGCGTGTGCCACAGGTTTCGCCGAGGCGTTTGAACACCTCGGCGTACCGTTTTTCCAGCAGGATTTCAACACGCACACCGCCTGTAGCGATGATGCGTTGACGTGCCTCCCTGGCAGATTTGACACGCAAACTCCGGCTGTGCTTGGTATTGGTGTTGCTCATTGCTGCGGTGTCGTTTCAGGTTGTGCTGCCGGTGCGGTCAGCGCAGAAGGTTCCGCCGGCAGGGCGAGCATCGGCACGGTGCTGTTCGGCAACATCGTTTGTGGCAGGATGCCGTTCCATCGTTCGGTCTGGATGAGGCGGATGATTTCCGGGTTTTTGCGTAACGCCTCCCCCTTGGTATTGATAGAATCGGCTTCCGCCTTGGAGCGCAGCTCTATTGACTTGGCTTCGGCCTCCGCCGCCTTGATTTGTGCGTCCGCCTGTCCCTGGGCACGGGTCGCGGCGATTTGTGCCTCAATCCGTTCACGCTCAAGGTTCTGCTTGTAACGCTCGACTTCAACCTCCGCCTTCATCCGGTCCTCAATCGTCTGTTCGTAGGCATCCGAGAAGTCCACATTTTCTATTTGTACGCTTTCAACCCGCAGGAAGGTGTATTTGGAGAGTGCATTGACGATAGCGGCATGTGTTTTCTCGTTCAACTCCTCGCGGTGCTGCACGGAGCGAATGGCGGTGAACTGCCCGAAGACCGTCTTTATTTCCTGTTTGACGATGGGGACGATAGCCAGTTCGTATAGGGTTTCGGTCTTGCCAAATTGGGTATAGAGCGCTTCTACTCCGGTATTGCTGATGGAATAGGTTACCGAAAGGGCAATCTGTGCCGGTTGCTGGTCACTGGAATAGGCAAAAATGTCATTCATGGTACCGGTGGTGGTGCGTGTCGGGATGCGCACAATCCGGTCCATGTAGGGCATCTTGAAATGCAGCCCCGGATCAGCCACCTTGCTGATCTCGCCATAATGGAGGACAACCGCGCGTTCGCCTTGGTCAACCGTGTAAAACGCGCCGAAGGACGTACCCAGCACCAGCAGTCCGCCAACAAAGGCGAGACCGCCCCAGAGAATAATGCGTGGCCAGTTGGAACGCGCATCGCCGAAATGTTCAAGATCGCGATCGTGATAACTCATAAAAACTCCTTGTTTGGATGGATAATAATTGCGCAATTATCGAAAGTCAGGCGTGGAATAAAATTCTTCGGACGCCTCGTTAACCTGATATTTGATGATTGCCAGTTCCAGTATCCGTTCCAACCGTTTCTTGCCGGGCTTTGGTTCACGGTCGCGGGAGCGCTCTGCCTGTTTGTTTTCGGGATAAAGAATGGGAAGGATTTCTTTGCGTGGTATTTTCAGTGCGGTTTCCAAGTTTTTCATGTACCATGTATTATACAGAGTATCGCACATGATTTTTTCTTGTGCCAGATAGAAAGCAACGGCGGGATTGTCAGAAACACCAAGCATGATTTGCTCCTGCCAGGGGGATACCCAATAACAATAGTAAATACCAGTCTTTCCTCTTGTCGTCTCCAAACCATAGCTTTCAATAAAGCGGTCAATGTTGCCGATGAAAGTATCGGTGAGTATTCCTACCAACAGCAAAGATATTTCGTCCCAATAACGGCATATCCAGCGAGAACGAAATAAAACCACCAGTGTAATCCCAAATATTAACAATATAAATCCTGGTAAGCGTAAATCAAGGTAGAACAAAATGCAACTTGACAAAACAAACAACATTCCTGTGATTAGATATTTCGCCAGATAAAGAGTAGTAATTGCGGAAATAAGATTTCTGCATGTTTCTCGTTTTGAAGAACCAATTTCCAGCCATCCTGCGTGAAACAGGGCTAACAACAGTACACGGGTAATAAAAATCATCCGTAATGTCTGGATAAACCAGCCGAGAGATTTGTTCATTCGAGGATACCTTTTCAAAAAAATGGGACAGGTTGCAATCAGGCAACCTGTTTTCACTTATTCCGGTTTGTGCCCGTTTGTGTATGTGGACGGTGCAGATGCTGGCGCTTTTGCCGCTGTACCGTTCTTGTATTTCCTGCCATAAATCCAGCCTGTGACAACCAGCAGCAACAGCAGCAGATAGCAGACAACCCGCATCCAGCCGTTTTGCCACGGTGCAGACAGCGCCAATGGCACCAAAATGCAGACCCCCAGCCATTTGTTCGGGCGGTAATCACGGGGTCCCGTATCGTGCCCCGGCTTTGCCTCATCTTCTGTTGCCGGTTCGCCCCGGAAATAAAGCCACGCAAAATGTGCCAAAAACAGCAACAGCCAGGCCATCCCCAAAAAAAGGACAATGAAAAAGGCACGGATATTGATCTCGATCTTTAGATCCGGCCAAAAAGGTGCCAAAAAAAGTGTTGAGCAGACTATCAGAATAACCCCGATAAACAGGGGATAGATGTATTTGCCTGCCGCTTTGCTGGCGCGAAGAAACTTGTTCATGTCATACTCCTGTCAAATATTGAATCATGGATACGTTATCCATGATTCAATATTACATCCGGTTGTAATATTTTGCAAGTAAAAAAACAAAGATTTCATGCTATTTATTCCCTGCCTACGTTTTTTCATGTATTCATTCCTTCATTACCCACCAAGCAGGTGTCAACTTTATTTAATTCGTATTTTGCTGGTGGTGGGAGAACCTGACCATGTTGTCGTGCATGAATACCGGTCGCCAGTGGCGGAAGTTTGACCAAGTGCCGATACACGTCCAAAGTCACGGCGCAGTCGCTGATTGCCCGGTGTGGCGTCAATCCTTCCCAAGAAATGCCACAATGTTCGGCAGCGCGCTTCAGGCTGATGCGATGCCCTTCCGTATCGATGACATCCATCGCCAGTTGCATGACGCAGGTTGCGTCGAAATCAGTCGGCTGAAGTTCCCGCCCGGTGGCAAAACGCTCGCTTTGGCACAACAGCCGCAGGTCGTAAGGCGCGTTGTAGATGAGCAGGCGGTACTGTTGCAGCAGTCCGAGAATGCTGTCACTGACTTCCGCCCAGGTCGGCGCATCACGTACCATCGCGTCATCGATGCCATGCACGGCGTAAGCGTCTTTCGGGATGGGTACTCCGGGATTGATGAGGGTATTGATGAGAGGATGCCCGTTGTGGTCCAGGGCGGAGATTTCAATGATGCGGCTGTTTTCGTCAAGACCGGTGGTTTCGGTGTCAAGGACAAGAATGGATTTTGCAGTCATGCTTTTTGCTCCTTAATGTTGTTTTCTTTTCAAGGGGGAAGACACGGTAGATGTGGTCTTCCTCTCCTTCTAATTGCTCGTTTGCAAATTCGGGAATAGGGTGTAAATCGTGCCTTGATCGCATTTCAGTCTTCCGTCAGCACCGTCAAATCGGGGCGCGGGAAGCCGTCCGGGATAGTTGACCTATTTTTGATTGTTGGAGAAAGCGGGGCAAAACCACACTACGCTGCTTTAATGCTTCTGCTGCCAATTTGTTTCAGGATGTTTTTTGACATGGTTTTGCGGCACACCGTGGGCGTCGTTTTCGCAGTGGGTGCAGTTCGGGTAATTCGAGCAGCCCCAAAAAACGCCGCGTGAGCCGCTGCGTTTTTGCAGCCAGCCCTTGCCGCAGGTGGTGCAGGGGTATGTTTTGTCGATGGCCTTGCGCTTGCCGGAGGCGGTTTTGCTGCCTGATGCAGCTTTGCCGCCTGAAGCAGGCCGCGCGGTTGCGCCACCTGAGCCAGCCTGGGGCGGTACCCCGCCGGTTGCCGCCGGGGCGCGTCCGCCCCATGCGCCCGGTTTGCCGTTATCATCCGGCGCGCTGTGGCTACAGGCGGGATAGCGGTCGCAGCCCCACCACCAGGTGTTTTTCTTTTTGCCGGGACGACGTTGCAGGTAGCCTTCGCCGCAGGCGGGACAGGGATGGTCTTGTGTTTTGGCAGGGCGTTGTCCCGGCTTGCCGTGGTCGTCCGGCAGCGTCGTTTGACAGGGATTCGGTTCGCGCTGGTAGTTGGAGCAGCCCCAGAAGAAGCCGTTTTTGCCCTTGAGGCGGCGCAAACGCCCGTCGTCGCAGTTGGGACAGGGGAAGGCTTCTGCCGCCCCGGCGAGTGGCTGAACCGTACTATCGGCGGCGAATAGCGCCAGTTGCGCATCCAGCGCCTGGTCGTAATGCGCGACCACAGCGCGGTAGCCCGCCTTGCCGTGGGCGATGTCGTCGAGGTGGTCTTCCATGCCACGGGTGTAAGCAATTTCGAGAAAGTCAAAGCGGCCGCGCAGCGCCTGAATCAGCGCGGTACCGAGTTCAGTCGGCACAAACTGCCGTTTGACCATTTCAACGTAGCCGCGCTGTTGAATCGTGCCGATGATGCTGGCATAGGTGGATGGTCGGCCAATGCCCTCGCGCTCCAGCGCGCGAATGAGCGCAGGCTCGCTATAGCGTGCGGGTGGTTTGGTTTCGAGGTCGAGAATCTTGCCGTCCAGCGGCACGTGCTGCGCGCCAACGGACAGCTTCGGCAGCGGGTTTGCCGCCTCTGCTTCGTCCTCGCTGGTGTAATCATCGTCGGCAACGCGCATCCAGCCGTCGTAAAGGCGCAAACTGCCGCTGGCCTTGAACAGCGCCTTGGGTGCATCCACGTTGCCACTTCCCGGCGGCAGGCCGCGCAGCGCGGCGACCGGCGCCAGGGTTTGCAGTTGCGCCGTGCGCAACTGAAACTGCGCGTCCTTCATCTGGCAGGCGAGTGCACGTTTCCAGATGAGTTTATAGAGCGCGTCCTGCTGCGCCTTGCCTGTCTGCGGGTCGAAGACGTGAAAATCGGTGGGGCGGATGGCCTCGTGCGCCTCTTGCGCGCCATCCTTGGCCTTCCAGGTATTCGGCTTCTCCGGGATGTACTGCGCCTGGCCGCGCTCGCGCAGGTAGTCCCACACCATTTGCACCCCCTCCTGTGACAGGTTGGGGTTGTCGGTGCGGTGGTAGGTGATGAGACCCGCCTCAAACAGCGCTTGCGCGCCCTGCATGGTCGCCTCCACCCCAAGCCTGAGACGGTTCGCCGCTGCCTGTTGCAGGGTCGAGGTGGTGAACGGCGGCGGCGCCTTGCGCGCCTGCACCTTCTCGTCGAAAGCAGTCACGACCAGCCCCGGCAGCACCGCATCAAGCACCGCGACGGCGGTGTCGCGGTCGGTGATGTAAGGGTTGTCGTCCGTGACCAGCGGACGGGTGTCCCACTGCGCCGACCATGACGCAGTGCCGGTGTCGCCGGGGAGTTCGACGGCGACGCCAAAATGCCTGGTTTTGGTGAAGGCACGGATGGCCTCCTCGCGCTCCACCACGAGGCGCAAGGCGGGCGACTGCACCCGCCCGGCAGAGATGCCGCGCTGGCCGAGTTTGTTGCCCGCCAGCGGTGAGACCTTGTAGCCGTAGAGGCGGTCAAGCACCCGTCGCGCCTCCTGCGCCGCAAACAGCCGGGTATCCACCTGACGCGGCTGGCGGATGGCCTGCGCGACCGCAGTTTGGGTGATTTCATTGAAGGTGACGCGGCGGCAGGTCTTGCCGTGGCCGATGACCTGTTGCAAATGCCAGGCGATGGCCTCGCCCTCACGGTCGGGGTCGGTCGCCAGCCAGATTTCATCGGCATCACGTGCCAATGCCTTGAGTTTGGCGATAGTCTTGCCGCTGCGCTCACCCGTCACATACTGCGGCCGGTAATCGGGCGGCGCGACGCCCATCTCACCCGGCGGCAGGTCACGGATGTGGCCATACGAGGCGGCCACCACCCAGCCACTACCAAGGTAATGCCGGATTTTGTCGGTCTTGTTGGGCGACTCGACAATGAGGAGGCGGGTCATTGATCGTTCCGTGACGGGTTGCGCTGACGTACCCTGCCGCAGCCACAAACGTCTATGCGCTTGTGACGCGGTTCGCCGACATGGATGACCGTGCCGGAGCCGGTGATGCTACCCTCCAGCCTGTCGCTGACATTGACCTCAATCCGGCCAGAGCCGATAACATCGACCGTGGCGGTCTCGGCGCGGCAGGCGGAGAGATCCATTTCACCGCTGCCGGTTACTTCCAGCCGCAGTGCTTTTGCAGACCCGCGTATTTCAACAAAGCTGTTGCCCGTGATTTCCAGTTCAACTATTTGCGCGTCGGCATTATGGCAAACAAAAGATGTCTCGCCGCTAAGTCTGCAATCCACGGCCTGTTCAGCAAAGCCGGTGCCATCCGCTTTGACGGCAACCTTGCCGCTGGCTGCGATGTGCGGCAAGCGCGGACAGTACAGGACAAAATCGAACGGTTGCGCCTTTTCCCCCTGGACGTTGCCGTTACCGGTTATGACCGTGCCGCCTGCGGTTTGCACAATGTTGCCCACAACAGAATTGCTGATAGACGTGATGTTGTTGCTGCCGCCTACACTGTTGTAACCGCCGTTTGTGCCAATGCCGGTGCCGATATAAAGGGTATCGCCCTGCTGCCGGTAGTGTTTGCGGTCTTCTCTGTTCGGGGTGCCGCCATGAGCACGGGCGAGCGCCCAGTCGCGCGCCACGACAATGCGCAGATGTCCGTGACCGGACAGTTCCAGTTGGCGAAGATAACCCAGGGAAACACCTGCCGGTGTGGCGGCGGATGCTTTTGCTGACATCTCAGGGGCACCGTCCGTTTTGGACGGTTTTTTGCGAAAGTTGAAAAAGGACATGGTTGCTCCGGTTGAAGATTTATCGCCATTTGGCACACTGTCTGTTGCAGCACTCATCACCAATACCGGGCACGGCACCGATCCTGAGCATTTCAGGGGTCCAGGTATTCATTGTGGTTTCTCCCGTAGTTCAGCGTCATCAAGCGCTGCGGCGGTATGCCGCAGATCGCACTGCAATTGCCCGCTTTTATGCTGCTCATGCAGCAACCAGGCGAGGTTGGAAACCACCGTCACCAAATAGAGCGTCTTCTCGGACAGCGCCCGGCCAAGGTATTCGCCTGCCGTGCCGTTGAGATAGCGCGCAGCCAGCTCCGGCGTGACATCCGCCATCTCCGCAATGGTCAGCACCGCCATCCGCCAGAGCAGGGCGGTTTGAGTTGTGTTCAGCGCGAGATCCCGCAAGGCGGCAGCAAAGCCGTAATCGTCGCATGGCAACGGTATTGCCGTGTTGCAACTGCCGTTCGCCTCGCATTGTGCGGTCAGGCGCGAGACGGCGGCGTTGTCGGCATTAACAATCTCGCAATGCGCCATGCGTGCCTGCTGTTGTAACTCCCTGAACTGGTTGTCCCAGCGCTCACGGCGTGCCTGTTCTGCCGGAGTGGGGTAGCCGTCGCGGCAGGCGTTTTCCATTGCGGACGTGACGCGCATCGCATCCGTGAGGCGGCGCAATAACGCCCGGTTGCCGTCAGCGGCAAAGGCACGGATATGCGCGTGCAGCAAGGCGGCTACGGTGTCATCGTCGAGACGCTCGCAAAACTGGCAGTAGCCGTCATGGCTGTATGGGGTGAGGGCTGTTGTACGGTCTGTGGTCATCGTCAGCGCTCCTGTTTGAGTTTCATGATTTGGAACTGGCAATACACTCAGTCGCTCCTGGATTTTCTGTTGTAATTCTTTGCAGGGCGATTTCGCAGTAGGGATTTATCTGTCTCGTGTCTGTCCAAAGTGATGGCTGCCGGTTTCCGGTCTCACGCACGCTGATGATGCACACGCTCAGGCGGGAGGCCGCACGCGGCATGGAAGATGCAGACAGCCACTGGCGTTGACCGTTACCATCGGATGCACGCTCCCAGTCAGCACCCCAAGGGTCATCAACATAATCGGCGCAGTAAAAAATTTCGGCACCTTCCGAAAACCTGCCTTGCGGGAAATAACTGTGCATCCAGCGTTCCTTGACCCAAAGAGCCATTCCCGGCACAAAGTGATCGGCCTTGCGTACTTTCAGACAAACCGTTTCACCACGCAGCAACGCGATGATGGCGGAAGGCGCAAGAATGGTCGAGCGACGGGGCGCTGTAGGAACGGGCGGATGGTCTGAAGTGTTCAACATGAATGTCACCTTCGTTCATGCAGGGTTTTCCAAAAATATACACTAAACTTAACCAAAAGTATATATATACTTTTCGAGAACAATGGCTTTTTTTAAGTCCAGAAACCACTGCACATACGGGCTTTCCGCTTCTGACTAAAATATATAGCCATCCACCGAAAGTTCCAGACAAGGCGTGTCGCCGAAGACAGTACGTTTTTG
>ERZ772946.362-NODE-362-length-18184-cov-3.59413_pt1 | contig 18184 bp, 8 predicted proteins | sample MGYA00511680_ERZ772946 | MGnify/ENA primary metagenome ERZ772946 (study PRJEB29015, sample SAMEA2737918) | human oral metagenome | biome: human oral; feature: human-associated habitat; material: dental | place: China | collected 2016 ... | reverse complement strand
TAAGTTAAAAAAGTAAGTATTCGATTTTTTTTGTAAGGGCGTTTGCAAAACGCCCTTACAAATGTGATACAAAATATCATCTATTTTTTAGATAAACTCTACGAAAAGATTAGTAGTTGTAAATAGTTGTTTCAACTACAGTTTTCATATTAGCACCTACCTGTTTCTCATAGGTACATACTCTTTGGGTAACATTACCATCGGCATCATAAGTATAGGTGTAAGTTCTATTTGGATCATAGCCTTTTACAACTGTTTCTTTTTTAAGATTATTAGGTGAGGAAACGAATTTATACTCATCAGCATAACCATTCAAGTACTCATCTTTAAAGAATTTGAACACCCCTTTGCTTTGATAGTTAGGTTTATCATCATATTCAAGGGTATATTCACTCTCTATTGATGAAGGCACTTCTAATACTTTTGTAGAAACAGGGTTACCTTTAGCATCTAAAACATAGATGTAATGCCTATCTTTATAGTTAGGATCAGCATCTTTTTGAACTATCTTGATTTGATTTGCCACTGAGTAGTCATAGGTATAAGATTTATCTTCGTGAGGATCTTTATAGGTACTTGAAATAATTTTATTTTGAGCATTATAATCAAAAGTTCTCGTTAAGGTACCTTTAACAATGGTTGTTAGTTGTCCCTTGCTATTGTAAGAGAATTTTTGAGGTTGCTCTCCACGTCCTTCTATTGAAGTGAGATAGTTCTTGCTGTCATACGCTAATGTGTAAGCAAAATTTTCTCTGTGATTAGATTCACTATCATCAATATTCACAGCTACTTTTTTTAGCAATGAATTCTCAACAGTGTAAGTTACTGTGTTAGTAGCTGTTATTCGTCCACCTACAGTAGTTATTTTAGTGAATGATTTAGGATACTTAAAGTTCACTGTAGTAGGAACTGAACTTTGGTCAGCTGTTACAGTAGGGGTTTGAGTTTGTGGTGTAGGGCCTGGTGCTGGAGGAGGAGTAGGATCACCGCCATTGTCTTTTTTGCAGGCTACAATAGTGAGTGCAGCGGCTGCTAATAGTAATAATTTCTTCATACGTGTGTAAGTATTATAATTAAACGGGGCAAAGGTAACGTTTATTTTTTATACCACGTGTTAAATAAAAGTTAAAGTTGTATTTTTATATTTTAGAGTTAGAACTTTATCAAAAACAGAGTGTTATTTCACTTGTGTTTATCAAAATGTGTTAAAATTTATGTTTAAACAATTTGTATTCAATTAATTATAAATAAAAATCTTTGTCCGAGATTTGAAAAAATACTTTTTTTGTATTCAAAGATATAATACAATGAATTCAAAAAAGTACATTTTCTCTCAAGTAACATCATTTCTACCTCAAAAATACTTTAATAGATTAGTTGCCAAGTATGATGATAGAACTAAGAATTGGGTATTTTCTCATTGGAATCATATGTTACTTTTAATTCTTGGACAACTTATGGGCTGTATTAGTATTAGAGAACTCGTAAGTACTGTTAATGCTAATTTCAAAAGAATTTATCATTTAGGTATTGGAAAAAATCCGATAGATTTAAAGACCTTATCTATTGCAAATAAGATCAGAGATATAAGAATATTCGAACAATATGCTTTCTATATGATAAGTATAGCCCAAGAAAAGCAATCCTTTAGTGAATTTTGCTTACACGGAAAATTTTATGCTATAGATTCTACTACTATTGACTTATGCATGTCCGTATTTCAATGGGCTAATTTTAGAAGCACTAAATCTGGAATAAAAATCCATACACAAATTGATTTAGTTACTAAAATTCCTACTTTTTATAGAATTATAAATGCTAATGTCCATGATATTAAAGAAATGGACGCTATAGACTATGAGCCTTTAGCTTGTTATGTGTTTGATCGTGGCTATTTTGATTTGAATAGGCTTTATAAAATAAGCCAATATGATGCTTTTTTCATCATTCGTGAGAAAGGCATCCCTGCTTATGAAATCATTTCAGGAGAAGACTTTCTTGAAAATAATGATAATATTCTATTAGACCAAACTATTAGGTTTACAGGAAATAGAAATAAAGGGAATTATCCCTCAGAACTTAGGCGAATTGTTTACTTTGCCCCAGAACTTAAAAGGTCTTTTGTTTATTATACTAACAATTTTCACCTTAAAGCTAGTGAAATTGCTCTTTTATATAAGAATAGATGGCAAATAGAACTATTTTTTAAGTGGATAAAACAACATCTTAAGGTAAAAAACTTTTGGGGAACATCTGAAAATGCTGTTAAAATCCAGATTCATATAGCTATTATCACCTATTGTCTAATAGTTATTATCAAAAATGACCTTAAACTTAATATGTCTATAATAGAACTAATGCGTATAGTTGGGAATTCCTCTTTTGTTGATGACCCCATTATGGAGCTTTTAACTCCTATCAAAAGACAAAAAGCACTCAATGATATGCAATTAGAGTTCAATTTTAAATTTTAACATTTCTTTGATAAACACTAATGGTGTTATTTTATTGTTTTGGAAAAATCTCTATTATTTGTGGGATAAAACAACAATCTCCCACAAAGCTAGCGAGGGCTCACAGCTGGGTATGTGAAACACAAATTTTCACCTGAGGGTAAATTATTTTGTGAATATATTATGTTACAAAGCTGTAAATCAATATTCTGTTATATTGAACTCAGGTTAATTAGGAAAATTGATAATTAGCAAATGATAACAAAAGAGGGTGTCCGAAAAGTTTTATTTATGTGGGCGTTTGCAGCACATACCCAGCTATCGCTGGCTTTCCTACATAACATACTCTAAAAGTGATTGATTATCAGGTTTATAGACTTTGTCAAAGTTTTGGGACTTTGACAAAGTTTATGATAAGTTTTTGATAAAGAAAAAAGCGCGATAGTTAGTGTATAATTATCGCGCTTTTTTTGTTAATTATCAATTGTTTAATGAAAAGATGTATTTGATTCCGGCAAAGGCTTGTATGGTTTGCGATGGGTAATACAACCAGCGGTCGTAACGCTGACCAGCAAGGTTATTGGCTTTTAGGAATACTTGCCAATTCTTATTAAAGGTATAATCGATATGGAAATTCAAATCTAAGTAGCCACCGAGACTAATTTTCTCGGGCGCAGCACTTCCTATTTGATAATCGAGGTCTTCACGAGTACCGGTGTAGAACAAATCTATCCCTGTAAAGAGGTTAGGTAGGATTTTGAAATCGGTGTAGAGGGATACGCGTACATTAGGGAGATTCCAAGCGGTTTTATCACGCTGGGTACGAGCTTTATAGTTGTTGTACTGACCTGTAAAATTGAAAGTAACTATATCCTTCAAATTACCACCTATTCCTGCCAAGAACTCGAAATCGCTTACCTCATCGTACAACAAGTTGAAAGAGTTATAGTACTGATATGGCAAGGCTTCTACCCCTAATTGAGGGCGCTCGCTATTGGTGGTAAAAAGGGGCATTTCTTTATATTGACGATAACTTCCTTTTACGCGATATTGCAAATCACTGCCTACTTTACCATTTACGCCTACAAAACCATCGACTTGCACGTTTGTAGGTTTTATTTCTTGCATAGGTGCGAGATATGGATTGGCTTTGGTGAGTTTCTCAACGGTGTTTTGCTGCAAACCTCCGCGCACTCCTGCGTGCAATATAGCGCTATCGGTGAGGTTGTAAGAGGCTTCGACATCGGGATAGGCTTTGAACTTGTTGTCTACTGATTTATTGGCATCGGCATACATTAACGATACGCCTAATTTTACATTGAGGTTATCGATGACTAATTGGTAAGAAGGATTGACTCCAAAGAGCATCCAGCGGTTGGAGATATCATTGATGAGATTATCTTTGCGGGTAAAACTACCTTCGTAATAATCGACGAGTACATTGGCGTTGATTTTCTGTTCATCGGTGAGAGGAACTTCAAAGGAAGGTTGAGCTTTTACATTGGTTTCCTTGCTTTGGAAATGGTCGGAGAGCCCACGAATAGCGAAATCTATTCCTTTGAAATAAGGGTTCGTCCATTGCAAATAGCCACCTAATCCGTAATCGAAATAGATTTGGTTTACTTCATCTACCTTACCTCGCAAATCGGCATCAGTGAAAGTGTTTTTACGGATTCCATACCAATTGTGCAAACGTCGAGCTACATCGGCATTGAGCCCCCACAGCACATCTTGACTTTGGTAGTCGTAACGCAATTCGGCTGAGGAGTTGGAATAGTTCATATCGGGGACTACCTCATCGGCATCATCGGAAGAAGAGAGGTGGTTGAGCAAGAAAGAAGCACGGCCATTGTCGTTCACGTGATAGTTGAGATTGGCATCGGCATAGAAGGTATTGAGCATTCCTAAGCCGCCTGCTACATAGGAATCTTGATAATCTTCGCGCACTACTTTTTGTTTTACAGCAGCAGCGCGCCCTTTATCGGGTACGAAAGTGGAGGCAACGGGTACGGAATAAATCGTATAGTTGATTTTTTTCTTCTTTACAGTAAGCGAATCTTTAATTTTAGCATCTTCGCGTTTTTTATCGGCGTCGGCGATGGTAGGGGCATAGGATTTTACTACATCTACCACCTTAGTAGTGAGGCTATCTTTACGGCTTTGGGCTACTGTTGTAGCAGAAGCTAAAGCTAAAAGTATGAGTGTTATATAGGTAATTTTGTTCATTTTTTGTTTGTTTTTTTTTAATTGTTGTTGCTATCGGACGAGTCGGACGGGGCAGATTGCCATTCGCCCCTACTTTACTGATGAGTTGCTTTTAGCGGCTTCGGCTTTTACAGCGGCGAGTTCTTTTTTAGCTTCGGCAACCACTTCGGGGAACTCTTTGAAGTTTTTCAATACGCTTTCTAAGATGTAAGAGGCTTGATAAGCATCATTGAGTCCGCGGAAGTTTTTAGCCATCACGATAAGGCTTTTGGCAGCGAATTCTTTATGTCCACCATAATCTTTGGCGATTTTCTGTACGACCTCATTAGAGGCTTTGTAATTACCATCTTTATTTTTGAAATAAGCATCGTAGTACAAGGCTTCGGCGGCAAGGCTACCGGTAGCAGTTTTTTGTACTTCTTGGTAATACTTACGTGCCTGCTCGTTGTTTCCTGCTTGGGCATAGGCGCGGGCAAGCACTATATAAGCATCGTTTTTGATGCGGGTATCGATAGATTTTTCTTCTAATACTTTATTGGCATATTCTATTGCTTTGTCGTACAATTTCTCGTTGTAGCACACGCGCATTAGGTTGCTTTGCGCATAAGTTCTATTCTGTGCGATGGTAGCGGTTTTTTCGAGTTCCTCAAGATAAGGTTTGGCTTTGAGGTAGCTACCTGCATCAAGCAATATTTGGCACACGCGGGTGAGGGCTTGCTCGCCATACTCATTAGAACCGCTTTTAGATACATTTTCATAATGGGTAAGCGCTTTGGCTTTCTGTCCGCTATTGAAATAGAGTTGCCCCAAGTAGAATTCGGCGTTGGTGCGGCGTAGTCCATTAGGGAAATCTTTGAGGTATTTCTCGAAAGCGGTGATAGCTTCTTTGCTGTTGTTTTGCAAATATTGGCGTTCGGCAGCTTCATAGGAAGCACCTTCCAACTCAAGGTCGGTTACTTCAACATATCCTAAAGTTTTTGCCCAAGCGGCATATTCGTTCACTTTACCCATATCAACATAAATGAGTTTGGCTGAAGCGACCGCTTGTGATGCTTCATTGGTGTTAGGGTAATCCTTAGCAATGGTTTTGAAAAGGGTAAGCGCTTTTTGGTCTTCACCTTTATTATAATAGACTAAACCTTCACGCAACATTGCACGAGGCACGAGCACATTGCCTTTGTACTCCTTGATGAGCTGCTGATAGTACTGCACTCCTTTTTCGGTAGCTCCTTTTGACACATAGGCGTTTGCCAACTCAAAGAGGGCATTAGGGCGCAAGTTAGAGCCTTTGTAGTTTTTGATAAAGCGCTCTAAATCTTCAATTTTGCTGGGCAATCGATCGACAAAACCGTAACTAATTGCTTTTTGGTAAGCTGCATAATCTTGGTCGGCTGATTTTGCTTCAATTAGCTTGTTGTAGCCTTCCATTGCAGGCCAGTATTTTCCGGTTACGAAATACGAATCGGCTAGGCGGAGCATAGCATCGTGTTTCCAAACATTATCTTTAGGACTTTGTTTGAGGTATTTCTCGAAATTGACGATTGCTGAAGCGTAGTTGTGTTGATTGAACTGTGAGTATGCTAATCCGTAGAATCCTTTGGGATATTCTTCGGTTTTGGCAGCCGCTGGATTGTTTACAAACTGAGTGTAGTAAGTTTCTGCAGCTTTGTAATCTTTTAGCTGATAAGCGGATTCACCAGCCCAATAAGACGCACGTGCTGAAAGACTTCCGCTACCGGCAATGGCTTTGGTGAGATACTGCAAAGCATCGGTGTATTGGAGTTCGTTGAAGAGTTCCAATCCGCGATAGAAGGCTACTTTTTTGTAGGTTTCTTTATCTTTAGGGTCGTTAGATTTTTCTAACAGACTGATCGCTGCTTGGTAGTTACCAGAAGAGATATAGGAATCGACTAAAAGGGATTGTATTTCTTCTTTATTGTCGTTAGGATAGGCCGAAGCGTATGCTTGCAACACATTAGGCACACTTTCATAAGGGTTCCCAATTTCGTAGCTGAGGCGGGCGTAGTTCAAGTGTGCATCTTTTTTAATTTGCTTATCGAAATCCATTTGAGAGGCGTTGCGGAAAGCGTTGAGTGCCTGCTGCTTTTGGTCGGTTTTGAGGTAGCATTCGGCTAAGTGATAATAAGCGTTTTGGGCTACATTATCATTACCTCCTACAATTTTGTTAAATTGTTCGATAGCAGCCTTGTAGTCGTTATTTTTATAGAAAGCATAGCCTAAATAGTAATAATCGGTATTGGAGAATTTGCCTTTTTTGCCTTTGTAGTTTTGCAAATAAGGGATAGCTTCTTTATATTTTTTCTGATTGAAGTAACTTTCGCCTATAATTTTGTTGAGTTCTGATACTTCTTGAGCGCTCTTGGTTTTGGCGAGTTGTTTTTTTCCTTCTTCAATAGCCTCGTCATAAAGGGCTTGTTTGAAGTACATATTAGCTTGGAAGTAGGATACATTTTTGCTGAGAGTTGCATCGTCTTGCACTTCGCGGAAGTAACTTTCAGCTTTTGCGTAATCATCGGAGTCATAGGCTATATACCCCAGATAATACTTGGCATTATCGGCGTATAGAGGGTTGTTCTGTACGGACTCGAAATAAGGTTTTGACTCGGCTTGTTTGCCTGTATGGAAGAGGCAGTAGCCTTTTTGGAAGTTGAAGCGCGCTTTTTCGTCGCTTGATATATTCAGTTCATCGATAGCTTCATACCACTCCAAGGCCTCGGCATAGTTACCTTGCTGGAAGTAGAGATTTGCCATTTGCAAGTAAGCTTCGCTGCTCATAGGCGACTCGGGGTGATTGACGATGAAGTTGTTCACTAAGGCATCGGCGCCATCCTGATTGAGCAATGCAGCAATGGTGGCTACATAGTATTCACTTTGAGCGCGGATTGCCTTATCGGGGTTGGCGGTTTGCTCTTTGCGGAAGAGGTTTTGCGCAGGCTCATACAACTTGCGATTGTAGAGTTCTACCGCTTTTTGGTATTGCGATTGAGGGTGGGTAATGATTTCGGTTTCTTGTGCCCATAACCACTGACCGAAAGTCATCAGTGAGAGCACTGAAAAAAGTGTTTTTTTCATAATGTTTTACTGTTTAAATATTTAGGAAAAAGGAATAGATGCGGCAAAGATAGTAATAATTTGGGAATTAGGCAAATTAGGGGTTAGGGGTTAGGGGGTTTTACTTAGAATCTGTAGTTCTGCGCCACTTACGTAGTCTTGTCCGTATTGTTCGCTTAGGGCGGTGAATCGCAAATAGCGGGTTTTTACGGGTTTGGCGAAAATGGCTTTTTGGGGTCTGCCGTCTTTTAGAGGGAAAGTACCTTTATAGATTTCTTCCCAATGTTGCCCGTCGTTACTTACTGATACACTAAAATCTTTTACATCACCGGTTTTGTACTCATCACTGCGGGGTAAGTAACTAATACCTATTATGAGGGTTTCTTTCAGCAGCTCGAAATCTACCCAATGGGGGTATTTTGCTACGGTGACACTATAGGCACTGTGCCATATAGTACTAGGGTCGTTGTCAAGCAGATGGGTTGCTTCACCTAAGCCTACTTCCTCACTGCTGGCAAAAATTACTTTCATCGGTACACTTTTATCTTTTTCTAAGTTTGTTACAAAAGCAGGTGCAGGAGTATTGGGGCTCACCTGTGCTTGATCGGCTATTTTTTCGTTTTCATCAGTTCCTGAAATGCGGACTTTTATAGGGCGTATGATAAAGCTGAAATACGTAGGGCTTGCTGTTACTCTATCGCGGATGAGCGGAGTGGGGCCACAACTGTTACCGCCTACCCCCGTAGTGGCAGCGCTGAGTTGCAGATAAGTAGCATCGGACTCAGGCAATTGGTAAGGATGCCCTGCCAAAGTGAGTTGCTGAGGTGAGTGAGCTAAAGCTGAAAAATCCATTATAGGATTGGCTACCAATAGCACTCCTATTTTGTTATCATCGTTTTTAAGCGCTACCCAACGCGTATCTTGATGATGCCCCATATCCTGCGGCTTGGGGAAAGAAGAACCGCCTTCTGGAAGAGGAAAAGTTACCTCATCATTGTATATTCCTACAAAAGCTCCTGTTTTGCGGTCGGAATAGTTATCTTGAGGGCCACGACCGTAGTAAGTGGCATATCTAAATTTTTTAGGTAATTTGAGCTGATAACCTATTTGTGGTAATATAGTTGTTGGCACATTGGAGGCGATAGCCGCTTGTAGCTCAATAGAGCCATCGGGGTAGACGGTGAACACTTGGTTGGTAACAAAGCGGAAATCGTCATTATTAAAAGGTTTATTGGTAAATTCCTCAATATGATGGTCGGCTACACTGGGTTTACCTACGAGTTGTGCCCCATTAGGCGCTTGTGATTGTACGGTGAAGGCAAAGCTATAACTGCCATTGGCGTTTTTGGTTACTTTGTGTGATAAGGCTTTATGTTGCAGATTGTGTAATCCTTTGGCAAACCACTGCTGGTACGCCCACACATCGTTGTTTAGAAAAGCGCGAAAGGCATTGAGTTGAAAATCACTATTTTCTACAATAGGTTGTTCGCCATATTGCAATTTGGCAATGGTGCCTTTTTCAAAATCGAATTGCACAGAGAAGTCTTTACCTGCAAGGGTTTTCTGGTCTTTGCTAAGAGTGAGTTTTTCTCCTTTGGCTACTGAAGCAATAGGTGATTTTTCTACTTTCTTTTCAGGCCAATGGAGTTGTTCAGCTGCTTGTATAAAACCTTTTTTAGCCCAAGGCATATCTTCAGCGAGTTCAAACTCGAAATTGATATAGTAATCAGCATCTTCTTTAGGAAGGTAACCTATATTTACTCTGTCACTTTTTTGTGGAGGAATAGCGTCTATTGAAAAGTTTCCTTTTTTTATTTCAAAACCGTTTTTGTAGAGTTTCCACACGCCTTTTAAATGTGATAAAGTGCGGAAGTAGTTTTTATTAAAAATTTCAAAGATAGGAGGAGACATTATATCCTCTTTAAGAAATGGGGTATATTTAGAGACCGCTACTTCTTGATAGACTTTTTTCACTTCGGCGAGTTGTGGTTTCGGTTTGCGATCGGCGAAAATGAGTCCGTTCATCACAAACTGACCGTCGTTAGGGTAATCGCCGAAATCACCACCATAGCCCTCATAACGAATGCCGTTTTTTGTATAATTATAGATTGATTGGTCTACCCAATCCCAAATTGCGCCACCACAGATGTAGTTGCTGCTATCAATCGCTTTCCAATAATCGGCGAGATTGCCCATAGCGTTGCCCATAGAGTGGGCATATTCCGAGATGTGGAAGGGGTATTTGATATCCAATTCACCGGTAGCAGCTTTCTCAACCCACGCTACCGATGGGTATTGGTTAGAGCCCATATCGACGATGCTGTTGTTGCGTTCGTACTGCACAGGGCGGCTTTTGTCGATGGTTTTCAGGTGGTTGTAAGCTGTTTTGAAGTTGTCGCCAGGGCCTGCTTCATTTCCTAAAGACCAAATCACGACAGAAGGTGCGTTGTAAGTAGCTTCTACCATTTCGGTTACGCGGGCAACGTGTGCATTTTCCCATTCTTTGGGATGTGAGAGCGATTCCTTGCCATAATGATATTCGTGCGACTCGATATTGGCTTCATTTTCTAAATAGATACCGTACTTATCGCATAGGTAGAACCAATAAGGATCGGGAGGATAGTGAGAATTGCGCACGTGGTTGATGTTGTTGCGTTTCATCAAGAAGAGGTCTTCTTGCATTTGTTCGTGAGTGAGCGTGTGCCCTTGTGCGGGGTGTGTTTCGTGACGATTTACACCTTTGAGTTTGATTGGCTGACCATTCAGATAATAGACTTTATCTTTAATCTCTACTTTACGAAAGCCAAAGTACGATGAAACTGTTTCAACCACTTTGCCTTTTTTATCTAATAATTGAGCGACGAGCACATAGCGATGAGGCGCTTCAGCTGACCACATACGCACGTTTTTCCAATCTTTTTGCAAGGAAGTTGTGGTAGCAAAACCTTTGGCATTTGTTTTAGGCAGTTTGGTTGTCCACTGTTGTTCAGGAGTTTCAGTTACTTCATCTTTGTACAAGTGTTTAGCAGGATAGACTGTATAGCGCAATGAATAGCCTTCCACAGGTTGATTTGTGAGATTGCGCACTTCGGCTTTTACTTGTAAGTCCCACGTTTTGTAATCAGTATCAGTAAGGATGTTCAAATTGAAGATTTGTACTTTTGGGGTAGCGCGCAGGGCGACAGTTCTAAAAATCCCTGGTAAGCGGAACATATCTTGAGATTCGAGGAAAGAGCCATCAGAATTGCGGTACACTTCTACGGCTACTTTATTTTTACCTTTTTGAAGATAGGGGGTAATATCAAACGAGGCTACATTACGAGAGTTTTTAGAGAAACCTACATATTTGCCATTGATCCACAGATAGAAGAAAGAGTCTACCCCATCGAAATCGATAAATATTTCGCGTCCGTTCCAGTTAGCCGGGATTTCAAACTCGCGCACGTAGGAACCTACTTCATTGCGATAATCGTAGGTTGTCCAATCTGTTGGAGGCGTGCGCATTACTCCTTTGCGCCAATCGTCGATCTTGCGTTCGTGGTAGAAAATCACGGGTTGGTTCACATAGATAGGCAGACCATATTTCAGCGATCCGTTTTTTTGGATACCATAGACATTCCAATTGGACGGTACGGGAATAGCATCCCATTTTGAGGTATCGTAATCGGTTTTATAGAAGTCTTTAGGGCGCTGCTCTGGGGTTTTGCACCAATGGAATCGCCATTGCCCATTGAGAGATTGCCAATAGGGAGCATACTCGGGCAATACTTGTGTGGCTTGTTTTTCGTTGTTGAACGAAAAGAAGTAGGCTCGCGGATACTCTTTGTTAAGGGATAGGTTTTCGGGTGATTGCCACTCATCACCTGTAGGGGCAGCAGGGTTGCCATAAGCGAAGCCTGCTAAGGTTTTGTGTTGGGCAGTAGCTGAAATGGTAGCGACTAATGTAAAGGCTAAAAAGTAGTTTTTCATTTGTTGTAAATTTATTGAAAGCCCCCGAACCCCCGAAGGGGGACTATCCGCAAAAGTGAGTGTATATTAGTTGTAGAGGGACAAAATGTTTTTGTGTGGGTGTTTGTAAAAAGTTTTTGCGTGTGGGTGTTTGTAAATAAGGGCGTTTGCAGCACATACCCAGCTATCGCTGGCTTTCCTACATAACATACTTTAAAAGTGATTGATTATCAGGTTTATAGACTTTGTCAAAGTTTTGGGACTTTGACAAAGTTTATGATGCAAAAGCGATTTTTAGACTTTTCGGACAGCCTCTTTTTTTAAACTCTCACGAATTTCACGAATTTCACGAATTTTGGAATGTATAAAATTCTATACTTTATATTATCTCACGAATTTTCACCTGACAGTGAATTATTTTGTGAATATATTACGATACAAAGGTGTAAATCAATATTCTGTTATATTGAACTGACACTAAATAAATATTTTTAAGTAGTAGTGAATAAAACAGCGAACTACTTGTGAGGAGTAGCTCGCTGTTTGTGAAAGTTTAGGGAGCTATTGACCTATTGACCAAATAGTATAGCTGTTAGCGGGGACTTTTAGCGTTACACGCCCTTCATTATTAGTAGCAAAGCGCTCTGTAGAGTTACCTGTATAGTCTATTAAGGTTTTGCCTTTGAAATGGGTGGTAATGGTACGCTCGGCAGGGGTGTTGCCATTGTTGAGGAACAACACTAAGCCAGGACTTTTGCCTTTACCCAAACGTGAGGCTACATACTCGGTATTAGAGGCTAAGTGGAATTTTTCTTCACCTGCTGCTAAACTGCGGTTGATAAGCATCAACTTTTGCAATTTGGTTTTGTTAGTAGAATTTTCATAATCGGTATAGAAAATACAAGGGTAACCGCTGTGGGTAAGGATATAGGCATAAGCCATTAGTTTTTTATTCTTAGGGATGGTATTATCGGGGTGGACATCGTTTCTATCGTCTACATCGTGGTTACCGACGAAAGTTACTGCTTTATCGGGGCGCAAAGTGCGCAACATAGGGTGCTGGTCGCTCATTAAATGGTGCATATCATTTTGGCTATCCAAGGCTTTTTCTACGGCATAATAACACGCAAAATCGAAGGCTGAAATACCGGAAGCATCTACCCAATTTTTAAGGGTTTCGGGGTTGCCTTCCCAGAGTTCACCTACCGCAAAACCGCCAACAGATTTCATCCATTCCTTGATGACCCACGCTCCAAATCCTTTTACATAATCGAAACGCCAGCCATCGAATTTCATTGTATTTTTGTAATACTTAGCTACTGATTCGTCTTTTTTCCACAACCAATCTTGTACATAAGGCACTCTGTGTGCAAGGTCTAAAAAGAAACCACCTCCTTCATCGGATGTTTCAATAGCATTAGGGTGAAAATGCTCGTAATTGCGATTAAATTTTTCGGAAGCGTTACCGTGAGTTTTATCAAACAGTGTTTCTGTTTTTTCGTTGTTTTTATAAGGGTTTATCTCCTCTCCTCCCCCATTGCAATGATTGATTACAATATCGGCGATTACTTGCAAGCCTTTTTCGTGGGCTTTGCTGATGAGGTTTTCGAGTTCACTGCGTGAGCCGAAGCGTGTTTTGGTAGTTCCGTGTTGGTTGTACTCGCCAAAATCAAAATAATCGGAGGGATCGTAGCCCATAGAATAGCCCCCAGAAGCGCCTTTGGTGGCAGGAGGCAGCCAAATACGGTCTACGCCATTAGCTTTCCAATCGTCGAGTTTAGGGGTAATGGTATTCCACCATTCACCGCGAGGTTCTACATCCCAATAGAAGGTTTGCATCATCACGCGATTACCGTTGTCAATTTTAGTAAGGTCGATGGGTGATACATTTTGTGGGGTAGGCTCGCCTTTATTATCCTTTTTGCAGGATAACAAAGAGCAAATTGCTAATAAATAGATGTATGTTTTCATATTTTTTAGTGTTTAATTAACGTGAATTTGACGTAAGTAATTATTTAACAATCAGTAAAATATTTTTAATCTCCCACGAATTACACGAATTTTCACGAAATTGGGAGTCCATAAAAGTCTTTATTTTTTATTATCTCACGAATTTTCACCTGACGGTGAATTATTTTGTGAATATATTATGTTACAAAGCTGTAAATCAATGTTCTGTTATATCGAACTGACGTTAATTATTTTTTGAGACTTGGAGAAACTCAGAGAAATGTTGATTATCAATATAATAAACTTTGCCAAAGTTTTAGGCTTTGGCAAAGTTTAGTGCCGTAAAGGCAATTTTGAAACTTTTAGGTACTCTTTTAAATGGATTATTTTTTTTCTATTTTGTAAGTACCTTTGTTAGTTGCATCGAATGAGAAAGATACGTTATAAGTACCAGCGGCTACTTTGATATTCTTACCTCCAGAGGTAACATTTCCTTCGAGGTCGGTAGCGGGGTCAGCAGTGCTATCAGCTCCAAAGTTAGTACCCCAATCACTATTTAAACGGAATTTAAGACTTCCTTCAGTTGCTATAACTACATTTTCAGCAACCCAAGAGTTGGTACTACCTTTATAAGTCATTTTAATATCAGGAAGACCACTATTACCCCAATTATTTAAGTCGCCTACAATACCCCAAGAATAAGTTTCGATAGTATAGGTATTATTGGATAAATTCCAAGTGATTTTGTAAGTACCTGCTGTTACAGGGATATTATTTCCTCCTTCTTTATCAAGTACTCCATCTTTGTTTTTATCACCCCAGTCATTACCATCCCATTTGTTACCTTTGCGGAATTTGATTTCACCATTGGTAAAAGTAGTATAAGCTACAAGGGTTCCATTTTCACCATTCCAGAAAGAAATATCAGGGCCGTCCCAACCGTTAGGAGTTGCGCTACCTACTATTCCCCATTCACTTGGTTTGATTTCATCAAGGAAAGGAGTTACATTCAGAGTATTCTTTTTTGAAACAATACTACGTTGGTCACTAAGGGCAGCTTTTACATACACTGTTACGTTAGTAGCTGTACCTGCAGGGACTTTTAAACCAAGAAGATAGTCGTTCAATTCTTTAGTAGTGAAGGTTAAAGGAGACTGTTTCACAGAGATAGGTTTCACTTTACCTCCATATTCTAAATTGACTGTATAGGTAGGAGCTACAGCTACATTAAAATCTTTTTCTTCCCAACTTACGGTAAGGACAGTAGTGTTTGATTGTGTTTTATCTAACACTATTGTATTAGTTGATAGCGTAGACTCTACTTGAGCATTAGCACTCATTGTCACCTTGTCCTCGTCTTTTTCACAAGCTACGAACAAGGTAAGTCCTGAACATAATAATATAGATTTAAATATATTTTTCATAGTATTTCTTTTTTAGTATCCAGTGTTTTGTCTAAGGTTTTCATTAGCAGTGAGCGCATCTTGAGGGATAGGATATAAGTTTCTATAATCAGGAACAGCTACCCCAGAAGCGGCACCACCTTTGAGAGACCAAAGATAATCGGCGGTAGTAAATTTATTGTAACGGATGAGGTCGGTACGGCGCAATCCTTCCCAATAGAGTTCGCGAGCGCGTTCGTCTAAGATAAAATCTAAGGTAAGGTCGCTATTGGTTATGTTGCCAGAGGCGTTACCATAAGCACGAGTGCGCAATTGGTTGATATAATCTAAGGCAGTAGCTCTATCGCCACCTGCGCCACCGCGTAGCACGGCTTCGGCATAAGTAAGATATACTTCGGCTAAACGGATGAGCGGTAAATCGGTATCAGGGAAATCCTTAGCAGGGTCTTTACCTACAGCACCTGTAGAAGTAATATTTCTGAACTTAGTAACTGCATAACCAGCCGTTTTAAACTCTTTTATATTAGTATTCTCATAGGTTTGTCCGCCGGTATGGAACATAGCGCGTTTGTCATTCCAAGCGGTAGGTTCGTTATTACCATTGCGTGCAGAAGCATCAAATTTATCGACAAACTCTTTAGTAACTGTAATACCTTGCCATCCACCATTAATACCAATTAAGTTAGGATTCATATCTCCTCCTGTAGCTGCGTGAGTAATAAAAGAGGTTCCTCCGTGAGTTTTGGTGTTCAAACCATCAAAATTTACGACGAGAATAAATTCGTTTTGAGCGCCATTACTATTGTTGTCGGCTAAGAACAACTCATCATAAGCGGTACCATTGTTATTGGCATCGGTAGTGTTTAATCTATAGGAAGAGGCGATTACCTTTTTAGCATAGGTAATACAATCGGTGTATTTATCTTGGCCTATATACACTTTGGCATTGAGGTACAAGCGAGACAAAAGAGCTTGAGCAGCGACTTGATCTACACGTCCGTATTCATTGGTACGAGCAGGTTTAAGTTTTCCCTCTAAATCCTTTAGTTCGGTTTCGACGAAGTTAAAGAGTTCGGCACGAGAGTTTGGAGCAGGTTTTAAATCAGCTTTTGATGAGGTAATCAAAGGTGCTTTTCCAAAAGCATCAATAACATTATAGTAAGCATAAGCACGGATGAAGCGCGCTTCGGCAATAAAATAAGCCACTTCGGGGTCGGAAGCTAAGTCTTTAGCGTTATCGATAAACGAATTAGCAAAAGCGATTTGTTGCCCTAAACGGTTGTAATAACCATTAGTGAAAGCGTTAGAAGGAGTCCAACTCATATTGTGAAAATCGGGTACCCCCGCATCAGCCCAACGAATGATAGCTTCATCGGTACTTGACTCTTGTAAATAAAACTGTACACGGGTGAACTGAGTTGAACTTTCGTCTGCATTAGCAAGGTCACCATCTCCAGAAGGCCCCTTTTGTCCTGTAACTGCCATTGAGGCATAAATTTTAGCTAAGGCACTTTTAGCTTCGGTAGCGTTTTTGAACACATCTTTTTCAGTGAAGCTATCGGGGTCAATAGGTTCTTGGTCTAAGTCCTTTAGGCAGGCACTAAGCGAAAAAGCCATCGCAAGCCCTAAAATACTATGTTTGATATATTTTTTCATACTTTGCATATATTAAAAGTTAAGATTCAAGCCCAACAAGTAAGTTTGAGGGCGAGGATAAAAGTTGTTATCAATACCGCCAAACACTTCAGGGTCTAAACCGCTGTACTTAGTAATAGTCAATACATTTTGTACAGTACCATAGAGGCGGACGTACATTTTATCGGTATGAGGGAAGGTGTAACCTAAGGTGATATTGTCTAACTTGAAGAATGAAGCGTTTTCAATATAGTAATCACTTAACCACGCTTGGTCGTTATGGCGTTGGAAATTAGCATCTGCCTGATTTGCTTTAATATTAACAATAAAGCCACTATTAGCTGTAATTTCACCAAGCTGATCTAAACGAGATTGAGTGTTATTATAGGCATAATTGCCGATGTTTGCACGAGTAGTGATGTTCAAATCCCAATTCTTGTAGTTCAAATCGGTACCAAATCCCATAGTTATAGGGGCAAAAGGTGATTTGTACAAGTAGCGGTCACCTTCGTCAATTTTGCCATTGCCGTTTCTATCAACAAAAGTATTTTCGATAGGTTTACCTTGAGCGTCGTACACTTGTTGATAAACATAAAAAGCATAAGGGGTTTCTCCTTGTCGGTGTAATTGTACACGGTTACCTGTACCACCTTCTATACCTCCTGTAGGTTGATCGTCGGGCATACGGGTAATCTTATTATCGTTATAAGAGATATTGTAATTAAAGCTCCAACGGATATTTTTTTCGGTATTGCGAATAGGATTTACTGTTAATCCAAACTCAACCCCTTTATTTTCCATATCGCCTATATTGGCATTTACACGGTTTTTGAAGTTGGTGAAAGGGTCGATAGTGGTTTCGGCAATTAGGTCTTTAGTTTGTTTGCGATAGACATCGAGGGTACCTGTGATGAGGTTGTCTAACAATCCAAAATCAATACCAGCATTGAGGGTATTCCCCACTTCCCAACGTAGGTTTTTATTGGTTACCCCAGGGCGGTAAGTTTGATAGAATCTATCACCAAATTGGTAAGAAGCGCCATCTTGGCTTCGGGTGTAATTGGTAAGGAAGAGGTAGTCGCCCAAACCATTTACGTTCCCTACTTCACCGTAACCAAAACGCAGTTTGAGTTCGTTAAGAGTTTTGTTGTCTTTAAGGAAGTTCTCGTTGCTCACGTTCCAAGCCAAGGCTACTGAAGGGAAGTAACCCCAACGGTCGTCTGGGTTTAGTTTAGAAGATGCATCGGCACGAAGGGTAGCGGTAAGAAGGTAACGATTCTTATAGCTATAATTTGCACGACCAAAGAAAGACATCAATACGTTTCTGCTCTTGTTGATGTTAGGCACCTCTTTGTTGTCACCTGGGTTAGTGAAGTAAGAGTAATCAGTAGAATTATCGTCAAACTCAAATGACTGATAAGAGTGTCCTATCATTAGCCCTATATTATGAGTTTCTTTGATGTCTTTCATATAGTTTATATAGGCATCAAACAGCTTGTTGGTAGCTTTATTAGTATA
>ERZ772946.360-NODE-360-length-18226-cov-2.99114_pt1 | contig 18226 bp, 15 predicted proteins | sample MGYA00511680_ERZ772946 | MGnify/ENA primary metagenome ERZ772946 (study PRJEB29015, sample SAMEA2737918) | human oral metagenome | biome: human oral; feature: human-associated habitat; material: dental | place: China | collected 2016 ... | reverse complement strand
AGAAACCGTCATGGCTTCCCAAAACGATTTGGTAGCTATCATCGGTACTTTCCAGCCGAGAATTGTACGTATGGACAGGTAGTTAGTGATAATTGACTAACGACAAGTGACTAATAGCATAGTAGAATTAGTCACTTGTCACTCGTCATTTGTCACTATTTTTTACTATCTTTGTCCCCACTATTTTTCACTTTTCACTATTAACTATTCACTTAACAGATGGCCAAGAAAAAGAAAACCCTACCCGCCAACTTCTACGAATTGTTAGAAGCCAAAGATTTAGACGCGCTTAAAGCCGTCTTCAACGAATGTGAGCTAAACGCTTACGACCGTCGTTCATTTAAGAAACCTGCACTTTCTTTTTATGAAATCCCCTTAGAGTTAATGGATTGGCTCATCGCTCAAGGCGCTGATATCAATGTAAAAGATGAATATGACCGCACGCCGTTATATTATCACGCTCAGGTGAATAATGTAGAAAAAGTAGCACTTCTATTAGAAAAAGGGGCTGATATAGAGTCTAAGGCAGCGTATGACGAAACACCATTGTTTGGTGCAGGTTATCACCCTGAAGTAACTGCTTTGCTTATAGCTAAAGGAGCTAATATCAAGGCAAAAGATGATATGAATCATAATCCTATGGAGGCAATGCTGTACTCTGTTCAGAGTATTGATATTTCTAAAGCAGCTAAAACAGCTGAACTTTACCTCAAAGCAGGATTGAAGCCTACCAAATTTGCTAAAGAACAAATCACTCGCATAGGAGAAGATTTTGAGTTTCACCGCAACAATTTCAACCCAGAGTATTTAGAGGAAACCGATGCAGGATTGCAACAATTATACAAACTCTTCAATGTACCTTCTGTACCCCGCCGTATACAACACGATGGCAAATCACCTATTGTACTTACCGGCGATACGTGGGAAGAGCGTTTCGAGCAGGCGTGGACACTTTTGGTATCCAGTCGTGGTAGAGCAACTACGGTACAAGGTGAGGTAGTGCGTATTGCAGGTAGGATAAACGACGAACTCCTGCGCAATGCTATGGGCAACTGGAATAGGGAATACCGCAAGATGCTCACCGCTATTAACAGTTCCCTGCAACAAGGTAATCCCCTCTCGGAGAGTGAACTTGCCGAAGTAGCCGATATTCAAAAACACATTTTAGAAGACGACGGCACTGGCACTCACCGCTTGTGTGAATTGGCTACCGCTTGGGTCGTACAGAATCCTCAGCCTATTGCCTTAGGCAAAGTGAATTATAAGTATTAGGGGATAGCCATTCGATTTGTCTGCCCCGTCAGACTTGTCCGACCCCTACCCCCTAATCGCCCCCCCCCTAAAAATGAAAATCATCTCTAAATTCAAAGATTACTACGACTATAAAGTCGCTGAGTACGGCACAGACGAAAACCTCATCTATGACCGCCGTTTGCCACCAGAGGTAGGGATGAGCCTCCCTCAGAGAAGTTGGCTCACCTTTGACGACCCCACCGATGATGAGGCACTGCACTCAGCACTCTATGTGGGCACTGCACTCGTACACCTCTTTGCCACACGCTCTAAAATATACACTCATTGGGATTTTGCCGACCCTGACGATTGGCATTACAGTATATATGATTTGTGGTATGGTGAGCGCTATGTACTGATGAATGACGGGAAAGAAATAAGGATAACCTCCTACCTATCGGCTACTTGTGATACTTTGCTTGAACAGATGGAAGCCACGCGTGAACGGAATATCTTTAAGCTCGAAGACCGACCGCCGTGGTTGGTGTTGAAAAGTCCGTTGTTGCTCATTTACAACAAAGACTATAGAGGAGATAATAGGGCAACCCATTATGTGAATTTGCAGGAACTTGGCATCTATATCGACCCCGATTTTGTATGGCAGCACATCGTGCAATACCTTTCCAACCTCAAAACCCAAGCCGAGCAATCGCCTGAATTGCCCAACGACCTAAAAATAGATAGCAAAGGTTTTGACAAAAAACGCTCTTTCCGTCCCAAAATGAAGTGATTTGTTAATTGCCAAAGTTTTAATTGCTCGTCGTGCTACGACCTTTGGCAAAGTTGACTAGTCTGATTATCAATAATTTTTGAAGTATGTTATGTACGGGCGTTTTGCAAACGCCCTTATAAATAGCCTTTTCAGACAGCCTTATTAATTAACGTTAGTTCGATATAATAAAACACTGATTTACAATTTTGTATCATAATATATTCACAAAATAATTCACCGTCAGGTGAAAATTCGTGAGATAATGTAAAGAAAAGAGTTTTTTTTAGTTCCAATTTCGTGAAAATTCGTGTAATTCGTGGGAGATTAAAAATGTTTTGTTGATTGTTAAACAATAATTTACGTCGAACTCACATTAATTACCAAAGTTGAATGCTTTGATTATCAATAATTTTTGAAGTATGTTATGTACGGGCGTTTTGCAAACGCCCTTCTATAAATAAAACTTTTTGAACGTTTTCAAAAACCTTTTGGACACTCTTATTAATTATTAATTGTTAATTGAATGAATTATCTAAAAGAAATACAAATCCTCAAAACTGAGCTTGCTCTTCCCTTGCAGAAATCCAAAACCTTATTAGAGCAAACTGCAGGTGATATCCCCGCCGCCATAGCCCTCTATCACCAAGGAAATATAACCACTATAATGGCAGAAACCGAGTGCGAGCATTGGGAAGCCGAAAGTGTATACGAGCGATTCAATTATAATGTCGAAAAGGCTGTAAAACACATTTTTAGCACTTCACTAACTGTAAGTGTTGAAGATAAAAGAGACACTAGCGAAATAGGTATGGGCTATCTCATCAGTGCTTTAGATGCCGATTTGAACGTTGTGTCCAAGCGCTCTATCTTTATTCCAATAGAAGATTTTGATGAATACCTTTCTAGCGATTTCAAAGCAGTATTCCCCCTCTACCAACCTCAATGGAATAAAATAGAACCCCATTTCAATTGTACGACCAGCAATCTTTTTGACCCTACCGTATGTCGAAAAATCATCGCGCAACTGCGCCAAGGTACATTTACCGATGAAAACGTAAAGACTTTTATACAGAAAGTCATTATCTATATAGAAAACAGACTCCCTACTAGCGCTTATATAGAAGTATATGGGAATATATAAAAGTAAAATATAAAATTAAATTTAAGATGACCGAACAACAAAAACATCACATTCAGCAGTTAGCACAAGAACTCTTACGCTACTCATTTCCTAAAATCAAAGCACAGGCCGATAGCGAAGGCAAGCATTTAGCCGTTTATTATCTGCAATTGGTAGAAGACTTTTTTGCTGTTGCTGACTGTGCGCTCACTCACGAAGATATGCAGGCTTACGACCGTAAAGCCTCTATTTTAGATGCTATTTGGAGCGGAGGTTGCGAAATTTGCTTTGGTTCTTACCTCCCCGTAGAAGCAAATGCCTCTGATTGGTTAAACAATCAAAGTGCGTTGTACAAAGAAACCTTTCTATTAGCCCAAGAAGCAGGTGACGATGACAAAGCATACGAAGCCTTGCGCAAAGACTTTGAAGAATGCCTACTCAATGCCCTCGCCCAGTGCGATGCTGAGGGACTTTTTGACAACCGAGAAGAAAATGGCTTGCTCCTCTTCGCTTTCTATGTAGATGATTATGATGAAAACGGAGAAGGCTCACTCCTCTACCGCTCTACCGAACGCTTTAACTCAGAAAAAGATTGGCAGAAACTGAAATAATAACTTCTATGCACTTATATAGAAATGTATGGGAATATGTAAAACAAGCAAATGAAAAAACAGCTTATTCGTATCCAGCAGAAATTAGCCCAAGCCAAAGCTGCCGATAAAAACTTAAAAGTATTTAGTGCCGATGCTCACAAGTACCACCTCAACCCACCCGTAAGTGAGGCGGAAATCCTTGCCTTTGAGCAAAAGTACAGGCTGACCTTGCCTAAGAGCTATCGCGATTTTCTACTCACTATAGGTGACAAGAATGCTGAAAGGTTAGAAAAGATAGCAGGTACTTACTACGGACTTTTTGATTTTGATAGAGCATAAGATCAAATTCTTCTTTTAGAACGTCGTTTAGCTTCTTTTGGACTTACCTTAGACGAAACCAGAAAATAGAAAGATGCAACTAAAAAAGACCATAGAAAACCTTTGGATTACTAAAGTACTCGTTGAAGGACTTAACAAAGCCTTTGCCTATAACGAGTACTTGGGTAGCTTTTTGATGATAACTATTTTCTGTATTATCTATGTGCTAGTATTCCCTATAATGTTAGTGGTATTGCCAATTCTTGGGGTAGTCAAATTGTTTAAGAAATAAAGAGTGAAAAATGAACCTAAATAGAATAATACATTCAAGGCTGTTGAACACTACCATTGATAAAGTAATCAAAGTCAATGCCTATAACCCTTTGTTAGGTTTAGTTGTAATAACAATAGCTCTTTTTGTTTTCTTTATACTCGTAATCCTTTCAATAATAGTAGGATTACCTATACTTGGCTTAGTGAATTTGTTTAAAAAATTGATAAAATAAAATATGGAATTACAACATTTGTTGGGCAGACTTATTCATTCTCCCGAAATAAAAGAATTTTTAAGTCACTACCATTTGCCTCAAAACCCTAATCCTGAATATGATGCTTACGGCAACTTGTTTTGGGTACGAGTTAATAATGAAGAAAAGACCATTCGCTGCCTTTTTACTGGGTATGTGAGATATGCTCCCGCTTATGGAGAGCCTATGGGTAATTATAACAAGGAAAAAGATCAACTCATTTTGCACGAAATCACCATTTATCCACCAGCAACCCCCAATGGTAAAATTCCTGAAATAGCATTGCCTTTTGGTTTAAACATTGGTGATGATAAAAAGACTATCGAACAGAAGATAGGCAAGAAACTCACCGGTAAAAGTGTAGCTAATGATGGAGGTTCTTTTTACGAGCCTTTCTTTGATGAATTTCGCTTATTATTAGCTTTGGACTCTAAGGAACAATTGCGCTGGCTAACGCTATTCAAATTAGAACTATATGAAAAGGAGCGCATTCGCCTTAAAGCCCTCCTCAAATCACAAAACAAGAATATAGACCCCAATCGCATTCCTGAAATGCAAGCTTTCCTTTCCGAAACACCTATCACTCAGTGGCGCAAGCGTATGGCTCAGGGTGATGATATGTTTTCAGAAGAAAGCATTACCGCTGTAGAAACAGCCCTTACGGAATATGTGCAAACACTTTGTGAGGCGGTACAAAAGAAAAATGCGACTACCGTTTATAATTCTATGGGCAAATTGGTAAAGAAAATCAATAAAATTAATGACAAATACGGACTTATAGAAACAATGGAGCGCGAGGAACTTTGCGAGTGGCTCAATACACTCATACGCAAAACAGGATTGGAATTAGCCGATAATGTAGATATCACCGATGAATACCGCGAGTGGTAAAAAATACAGAAACAATGAAAAAATCATTAGAAAAACTTTAATAGTTAATTAGCAAATTAGAGAATTAGCGAATTAGTAAATTGATGTATTATGGCAATTGACGGCGTAAAAATCATAGATAGCGATAGTGCCTACGACATTTATAACAATATTACTGAACGTTATAAAGACGGTGAGGATATAGAAAAAATCAGACAGGATTGGCTCAATGAGGAAGCTAATTTTTGTATTGATGAACTTTTTGCAGAAATCTATTGGACGGCTTTTGCGTATTCCCTTTGGAAAATAGGCTATCCAAAAGATGAAGTGCGCACCAAAGCTTTGCAACTCATAGAACGAGGAGCAACACCGCTCTGGAATGAGATAGACAGTAAAGCCCAAAAACAACGACAGAAAGCACTCGATAAGCTCAAACTACAACTGCAAGAGGACAACCCCAAGCCTCTTGTGAAACCTGCTCCAAAGAAACCTAAAACACCTTATTTTCAAGTAGGAGATGTGTTGGTGGTAACTATTGATAAACGTTATGGCATCTGCTTTGTGTCGGCCGTAGAGGTTACTCCCCGAAAGATAGAGTATCATCTTGCTCCTACTCGATATTTAGCCCCTACTTATCCTACAATGACCGACTTTTTGCAAAGCGAACTCGCCTGCGGGAAAAACAATCAAGATTTCGCCCTCAAAACCGATTGCTGGTTCAATCATAAAGAATTAGGAGCGATACTGCCTTTTCTCCAGAAGATAGGCACCGTACAATTGAAACCTTATATTTTATGGCTTTTGTCACCTTCGCATAACATAGAGGATATCTATGAAGAAATTACAATGGATAAAAAACACTTTGGAGGAAAACTCAAGAAAGTTTGTGAATTGATAGATAGTATTAAAGAGCAATTATAAAATCCTAAAAAGAAGTTATTATGCACTTATATCCTTCTATATCTTCAGAATTGGAACTGGCAGGAAAACTCATAATTCCTTTGTTAGTATTCCTCTTAATTGCTTTTGCAGCAAAAAAAGTAGAGAATAAATCTATTCCTTCTCTACTTGAAATCTTATTAGCATTGGGAATAATGATCTATAATATAGCTGTAGGAATCTTTTTATTCCGGTGTGTGCGACCAATAATTCCCTATTGGGAGTTAGATCTTATAGAATGGTATCCTGTACCTCTATTTTTTGCGTTTTTCCTTTTAGTTTTTAACATTCTTTTCTTGCTCAGGTATAGAAATAAACTCTATGAAAATGTATTGTTTGTGCTGAGTTTAGGATTGCTGTTATTTACGCTCTATGAGTTTGTAGTTACCAAACCTTTTAAGCAACAAGATGGAGCTGATTTCTTATTAGATGAAACTCTTTTAGAACACGCCCCACTACTAAATTTTATAATTAATATAGCAGTAAGTTTGAGTTTTATACTATTTATTCGATATAAAAGAAAATGGCAATTATGAAAAACACACTTTGGCTTTATAAAAATCCTTATCAGATAGAGATTATAGATGAAACCAATCTCGATGATAATCAAAAAGCCCTTACTCGTTACCAAGAACGCCAACCTTACGACCGAAAAGTAGGCGAATATGACCAACTAATAGGTATTCGGATCTATGAAAATGAAGAACCTATAGGTAAAGTATTGCTTGTAGCTGATACTTATAATGTACTCAGTGAGAAAGGTATTCTTTTGGATAATGATAGACTTCTGATAGCTTGCGGCAATGAAGTATTTTGTATCCTCTTGCCTCATTAGAACTCCTTTGGCATACGCAGGTGGATATGGCTACTTGCTTTCAGATAGTCGCCTATCAAGATGATTACATTACCCACGGCGAGGTGGAGATAGTACGCCTCAACAAGCAGGGCGAAATCCTCTGGCAGTTCAGTGGCAAGGATATTTTTGTGTCGCCTATAGAGCGTACTCCCGCTTTTAAGATAACCCCACAAGGTATTGACTTAGTAGATTTTAATTATGAGGAATACCACATTGATTTCAATGGAAAATTAATAAAATAACGTGAGTTCGATATAACAAAATACTGTTTTACAAATATATTTGTATTGCAGTCTGTGTGAGATTTTAAAAACTGTGAAGCTGTTTATCTATTTAACTAATAAATAATTTAATTATCCTACATCGAACTTGCGTTAATTATTTTTATTTTGCTAAGTAAAAATGTTTTTAGCAAGAATGGAACAGTTTAAAATCCCTCTGCAAATAGGAAATAGAAAAAAGTTTTTGATTTCTGATAAAATTGTGTACTTTTGTCGCGTAGCATAGCAAAATTAGTGAAATGATGCATAATAACCTTATAGATAATTCTTCTGATGCACTCTCTATGCAGCAATATCTCAAGAGATGCATCTTGGCTGAAGGGGTTGATAAAATTCAGATTGCAACAGGATATTGGGATATTCCAGGGATGACTCTTGTTCTCAATGAACTTAAAAGTTTCTTAGAACGAGAGGAAACTTCATTTGAACTTCTTATTGGTAAAGATCCTTATGTTTATACCTCAATGATTAAAAATCCTAAGTACAAAGATGCTACTTATCCTTATGATTTTATACGCACAGATATACACGATCTTGAAATAAAAGAGGAATATGAAGATGTTATCAAGCTATTACTCAAATATGGCGGAAGTAGCAAAATTCAGATACGCATATACACTAAAAATTCAAAAGAAGAAGATGAATTTTTACACTCTAAATGCTATATTTTTTCAGGATCTTCACATTCTTTTGGTATTGTTGGAAGTTCGAACTTTACAAAGAAGGGATTGTTAGGAAATGCAGAATTAAATTATCTTGAAACTGACCCTGCACGTATTACAGCTCGACCTACACATGGATCCAATGCAAAAGGACATATTTGTTGGTTTGAAGAAAAGTGGAAACTTTCAAAAGAATGGACACAAGAGTTTTTGGAGCAAATTATTAAGAAATCGCCTATCTACATTGATATACAAAAAAATACTGCGCAAGAATTCACTCCCTACGAACAATATATCAAATTACTTCAACTGCAATTTGGGGATGTTGTAGATAAGAACTTAGGACAAGAAATAGAGAGCTATCTTCCTCCTAAAGTACATAAATTGGACTATCAAATAGAAGCCGTAAAACGCTGTATCAGTATTATGCACGAACACGGAGGCTTTATGTTGGCAGATGTTGTGGGACTTGGTAAGACGATTATCGGAACCCTCATTATCAAACGTTTCCTTTCGGTACCAGAAAATGATGGGAGAGAACGTAAAGTTTTGATCATCACCCCCCCTGCCATTCAGTCGGGATGGAAGAAAACAATTGCTATGTTTGACAAAGATTCTGATGAGAAGATCGCTCCGTATATCGACTTCATAACTACAGGACGTATCGCGAATGTAACCGAAGAGGATGATTGGGAGGAAAACGATGATGATAGTGCTGATTCTGGAGAATTTGTTGGAACCCTCCAAGATAAGAATTATGGATTTATCGTTATTGACGAAAGCCATAAATTCCGCAATAGTACTACTTTTATGTACCGATCACTTGATGAATTGATCATAAAGATTGGTTCCAACACGGGGGTATATCCATACATTGGACTGCTGTCGGCTACCCCTCAGAATAACCGCCCTAACGACTTGAAAAATCAGATATACCTCTTTGAACGCAATCGTAATGATAGCACTCTAAAAAAAGCAGAGAGCGGTAATATTGAAAAATTCTTCGCTGATGTAAATCGTGAATATGATCTACTGATAAACAATAGAAGCAATATTACTGAAGAGGAACGTAAACAACGTTTAGAGGCTGTTTCAAAGAAATTACGTGACTGTGTGCTAAGTGATATATTAGAACGCAGAACAAGAACAGATGTCGAGAAGTATTACAAAGAAGATATGGAGTCTCAAGGTTTGGTATTTCCAAAAATTGTAGGTCCTAATACTCTTAAATACATAATGGACGATGAATTGGCGCAACTATTCTCAGATACTATGACAATTATTGCACCAAATCAGAATGAAAGGTTACTTACGAACGAATGGCTCAAGTATTCCCGTTATCGCGCCATTGAATATTTTGTTGATCCAGCCAATGAACAAAAACATACTGGTCGAGGCAACCGTGGTGTTAATGATGTGGCAAGACAGATGGCTACTATTATGCAAATTCTTCTTGTAAAGCGCCTTGAAAGTTCGTTCACGGCTTTTACTCAATCATTATTCAATTTGCGTCGTTATACTGAGAATATGATTAGGATGTGGGAAAACAACACCATCTTTGTTTGTCCACAAATTAATGTGAATCAAGAACTCGACTATGAAGCAAAAACTAAAAAGCGAGGAGGAAAAGTTTCTTTTAATGATTGTGTGGAAGAAATTAGAGTCAAAATTCAGAAACTCACAAACCAAGGGCGAAATGAGAGAGGACAGAATGCCGAATATGAACGCAATGATTTCAAAGAGGAATACTATAGCCAATTAAAAGAAGACCACAACCTCATTTCTAACCTCTGCGATCGTTGGGCTAAGAACTCTCAAGACCCGAAGTTTGATGCTTTCAAGGAAAATATAAAACCTGAATTATTCAATCCAGAAAAAAACACTTCTGGGAAGTTGGTTATCTTCTCAGAGGCAATTGATACCGTTCAAGCTCTTGCAAGAGCTGTTAAGGCAAAAGGCTATAAACCACTTGTTATTACAGCTGCCAATCGCAATGAAATGGAAAAAACAATTGAAGAAAATTTTGATGCTAACTACGAAGGAGAATGGAAGGATGAATACAATGTGATCATCACAACCGAAGTTTTGGCAGAAGGGGTAAACCTTCACCGTGCCAATGTTATTCTGAACTATGACACCCCTTGGAATTCCACTCGCCTGATGCAGCGTATAGGGCGTGTAAATCGTATCGGTAGCAAAGAATCTTTTGTTTATGTTTACAACTTTATGCCAAGTGCCGAAGGTGATGCTCAAATAGAGTTAGTACGAAAGGCACATACTAAACTGCAATCATTCCATATTCTATTTGGTGAGGACAGCAAGATTTTCTCCGATGAAGAAAGCGTTGTACATTATGATATGATAAAGACTATTGAAGGAGAGGAGTCGCCAATGCAGCAATATGTGTACGAACTGAAACAATACAAAGAAACACACCCTGAGCGTTATAGACAAATAGAGCAGACCAATGAGGGGTGGGAAATCGCGCAGGCAACAAATGGCACGGCATACTTTATTGTGAAAGCTCCTCGCTCGGCAAAACTTGCCATTAGCATACACACAGCCCAAGATAGTCAATCAAAAGCCCAAATAATTTCTTTACTTGAACTGCTTGAAGCGATGCGAGTGGATGAGAGTGCCCAGCGTATTGCATTGCCAGATAACTGGCAGCAACTCTCAGCTGATGCCATAAAAACATATAATCAATATTTTGTCCACATCAACAAGTCAAGAGCTGGTGATAAACGTACCCAAGCTCTTCAGATAATTGTAAAGCTATATAATAATGATACAATTTCTGAAAAATCGAAAGAACTCCTAAAAAATACAAGAAAACTTGTTGATAAAGGTAGCCTCGATATCATCAAAAAAATATTAGCTATCGGACAGGAATTGGAAGAAAAAAAACCACGTCTATTCACTATTGAACAACAAGATATTGACGAAATTCTGGAGCGGGAAATCGGTAAACTCGTCACCAATGTAGAAAGTAAGCAAGGAGAAGCATCAATTATATTAGCAACTATTAAGTAAAAACACCCCTATGAATAAGGAGTTATTAAAAGAGTATTTAAGCAATCGTTATCAAGGCTGGGAATCATTTCTCAATAACATTATTTTCCCCATTTTTGGCAAAGATGATTTTGAGGATGGTTACGAAGCAGAACTTTTGGACAGCCAGCCTGAACGCAGAAAATTAGCAACAATCACAGGAATACGCAGTATCAAGCAAGTAGGAAAGATATATGTAGGCGTAGAACCATTGCAAATTTTCGATGTAACAGTCAGCGATCGGGTGATGATGGAGCGCAATCGCGTGAACATCCAACGGCTTATTCGCACAGTGATGGATCAGTTCTCTTGTGCTTTTATGCTATTCCATTACGAAGATGACACACGTTGGGATTGGCGTTTTACTTATTGTCGAAAAAGTGCTAAAAAGGAAGAAACTACCGATAACAAACGATTTACTTTCTTACTTGGTCCTGGACAGTCTTGCCGTACAGCAGCTGATAACTTTATAGCTCTTTACGAGAAAAGAGAATCTCTCGAAATTAAAAATATAGAGGAAGCTTTCAACGTTGAGGCACTCTCCCAAGAGTTTTTTGGTAAGTACAAAGCACAGTATGAGGCATTTGTAAATTATATGGTTGACCCAGCCAACGGAATGCGTCAGGACTTTATCGATACGCACTTTGACCACAGCAGTATGACTGCCGACAAGATTCGCGATCGTGAAGAAAAGCCTATTCGTGACTATGTAAAAAAACTCCTTGGGCGCATTGTATTCCTACACTTTCTCCAAAAGAAAGGATGGCTTGGTGTTCCTACTGGCAAGGAATGGGGTGAAGGCGACCGTGATTTTATGCTTAAGCTTTTTGAAAATGCTTCTCCAGAACAAAAAGAAAACTTCCTTGATGAGGTGTTAGAAGGCTTGTTTGCAAATGGTTTAGATACTAATCGATCAGATAATGGAGATGTATATGATACAGGAGTGCAGGGCTTTTGCAATTGCAGAATCCCCTATTTGAATGGAGGATTGTTTGAACGTGATGCGTTAGACGAAAAAACAAGTCGCTTTCCTGCTAAATACTTTGAAAGTTTGCTTACAATGCTCTCCCAATATAACTTTACCATTGACGAAAACGACCCGAACGATGCAGAAGTGGGAGTTGATCCCGAAATGCTTGGACGCATCTTTGAGAATCTTTTGGAGGACAATAAGGATAAAGGAGCTTTCTACACACCTAAGGAAATAGTGCAATATATGTGTCGTGAAAGCCTGATTGCTTATCTGCAAACCGACCAAAAGGAAGATGATAAAAAGCGTATTCGCCAGTTCGTTACCACACACGAGGTAGAGTCACTTGGTGAGTTGAAAAAAGAGGTCGAACAAAAACTTATCGATGTTAAAATATGTGACCCAGCTATTGGTTCAGGAGCTTTCCCGATGGGATTGCTGCGTGAATTATTTTTCTGCCGTTCGGCTATCGAACCTAATATTGTGGAGAAAGCGGCTGATATCAAACGACATATCATACAGAATAATATCTACGGCGTTGATATTGAACGAGGAGCAGTAGAGATTGCCCGATTGCGTTTTTGGCTTGCTTTGATTGTAGACGAAAAATCACCAGAAGTGCTACCTAACCTTGATTTTAAGATTATGCAGGGAAATTCCCTTTTAGAACAGTACAAAGGGGTAGACCTTTCTGCAATGACAAAAAGGACAGTAGATGTAGGGAGTCAACTCACTTTTTTTAATGATATGTTAGATGTTTATTGCAAAGAATTACGTGATAAACTTGCAGAATACTACGCTTGCCCAGAACATAACAAAAAAGTTGAACTTAGAAATGAAATTGCAGAACTTGTAAAACAGCAACTTATTGAACAACATATTTATATTGATTTTGAGGACTTAGATCTATCTGCAAACAGTCAATTTTTCCTATGGCATACTTGGTTCCACGATGTTTTTTCTCGCCCCTCTAAAGAGGGCTTCGACATTGTTATCGGTAACCCACCATATTTAGAATCGAGAAGTCCCAATTTCCCTGAATCATTAAAGATAAGTTTGCAGAATGAAATTCAAAAGAGAAGAATGTCAGATTCGGGAGACTTTCCTCGTGGAGCAGATTTATTGATTTTCTTCTATGAATTATCACTGAGGCTATTGAACCAAAATGGATACAACGTCTTTATCACTGAAAATTCTTGGCTTTCCACAGATTATGGGAAACTGTTTCAGAAATTTTTGTTGAAGAAGTGTGAAATTCATGCAATAATTGACTCGGAGTACAAGTACTTTGAAACCGCTGATATTAACACTATCATAACCATCTTTAGGAACAGAAACGAGAACAATAATAATCTTCCTGTTAAGTTCTTTCATTGTGATGGGAGCCTTGAAAAATACCCATGCAATACATTCTCCATCCATAATACGGAGAATGTTTCTCTAAAATTGTTTTCATCAAGCGACCAATTATTACATAACTACAAGTGGGGAGTTATCATAAGGGCGGAGCAGAAACTATTACAAATTATAGAAATCATAAGCAAACTTGAAGATAAAAGTCTTTCTTCAAAAATTAGTATTGGGCAAGGACTTAATCTTAGAAAAAACAATATTGTTTATGACCAATCTTCTCGAACATATCCATTTTATACATCTGAAATTGGACCAACCTATAGTTGGAATAATTCGTCTTGCTATATCAGTAGAGATGATATTTCTAGTAGTAGAAAAAGACCTCTTCTTATAATGCCAAGAGGAATCGGGACACATTTCTGTAGTATAAACGATTGCTCTGGTTATACATCAAGTTACGTTGAGGTTTATGGTGACTTGTCACAAGAAGAAACCTTAAACATTTGGCTCTTTTGTAACTCATCATTGTTCTGGCTTTTAAGAGAAATAACAGGTAGGACAAACTTGGGAGGAGGTATGTTAAAAGCAGAGGCGACAGACTTGAAGAGCATACCTATTTGCTACAATTTTAAGAGACCTTCTGAAATATTAGCTCTGTATATGGCGGTTAAAGATAAAGTTATAGATACGAGTATCTCAATAACGCTTAATGATAATCAACATAAGATGATAGATGCCATAGTACTTAAATTCTTTAGATTAGAGAAAGAAGAATCATATATTGTAAGCATGCTTCAAGACATGGTGTTTAGACGTATGAAGAAAAGTAAGACCAAATGATAATTGGAGGATAGCACCTCCAGTCATCATTATTCTCCAGCCAACCTAAACTCCAATTCATAGTTCTTTATGAAGTCTGTTTCTTCCTGAGTCAAGCCGTATAGTGGGCAGATATAATCATCTATCTCATCAATGATTCTTTTAGATCGTACAATCTTGTATTCTTTGAATGAATCAATATTGTAGGTAGATTCTTCAGATGTTATTCTGGTATTAGCATTTGCTTCTATATCTGCAAGATAGCGATTATATACTTTATCAAGAAAATCAATATTCTCAAAAGTGAGTTGTGGAATAGTGAAATTTTCTATTTCATATGTTTTCCAGTTCAAATTATCAGAGAATATCTGATAAAACCAAAATGATAAGTTACTGCTTAATATGCAACCTACAGCATTAGCAATTTTTGAATTAGAAAAATAGATAGTTCTTTCTGCAGAAGAATTATTACTATAATTTGTTACAACTTTGAAATACCGACCTCCTGCAAATCTATATGTAATAGGGCTCCCTGATGTTTTTATAATAGACCCTAGTTTTATCTGTTTAAAAAGTTTTTTTAGAATGGTTTTCTCTATCTCTGAACTTATCTTAGGAATACGACCATAAAGTGTTAGTCCTTTTACATCAACAAATTGCAAATTATCAATAAGTTTCTGCAAATCAAATTCAGTTCCTCTTCTATGCATTTTGGTTGAGTATAGAACCTGACACGGTGTTTCTGTTTTCTGAAATAGGACTATAGAAGTATTCACTACAGCATTTTCAAAAACAGGTTTAGGACGAACAGCATACGATGATATATGAATGGCATTACAATTATCCATCAATATGCGATGTACTCCGGTAAGAGAATCACTTGAGGTCAATGATATTGGAACGATATAGGCAAAGCAACCATTCTTTCTTAGTAGATTATACCCTAATTCTATGAATAGCGTATAAGTATCAAGAGAACCTTTCTGTAAGCCTCTTATGCTATTTGCTGTCATATAGGTATTCTTATAGTACTGCTTTGTCTGATTGTTATATTTAGCTCCATACGGTGGGTTACCGATAACAATGTCGAAGCCCTCTTTAGAGGGGCGATCTCACAAGAATCAATGGTATATCCCATATTCTTTCCATCCTTCTTGTTGACAATTGATTGGGGTATGTAATCCTGTATATACGAGGTAACGATAGAAGGTTGTCTTTGATACTTTTAGTTTTTTAGTAATGATTTTTTTCTGCGTACCCTTTTCTAATTCTTTGACGATCCATTCGTGTTTCTCGGTACATTTTGGGTTGAGCCTACAGCGGAAACCTCTTTGCCTACCAAGTAACACCCCCTCTGCTTTTTTGCGAGCAAGTGCTTCTTTGGTGCGCTGACTGATAAGGTTGCGCTCAATCTCGGCTGATAGACCAAAAGCAAAAGCAAGCACTTTGCTCTGTATGTCATCTCCTAAGCGGTAATTGTCTTTAATAGTCCATACACGGCACTCTTTGGTCATACATATATTGAGAATTTCCATTATCATAAACAAGTTACGCCCTAACCGTGACAGTTCACTGCAAATGATAATATCCTCTTTGCCTACCTTTTTCAGTAACTTTCCCAATTGACGTTTGTTATAATTTTTGGTGCCGCTAATGGTTTCTTCAATCCAGTCGTCTATTAACAATCCTTTTTTCTCACAAAAGTTTGTAATTTCAAATCGCTGGTTCTCTATTGTTTGTTTGTCACTACTCACCCGAATGTATCCGTATATCATAATGAGACGTCTAAACTTGTATCACTCCTAAGTTAAACGCTCTTTCAATGGGGGCATTGTTAGCAGCTTCTATACCCATTGCTATCCATTGGCGGGTTTCTAATGGGTCGATGATGGCATCTGTCCAGAGGCGAGCAGCGGCGTAGTAAGGTGATATTTGCTCGTCGTATTGTTCTTTGATATGCGCAAAAAGGGCAGCTTCTTTTTCGGGAGTAAGTTCTTCACCTTTTTTCTTTAGGTTAGCGGTTTCTATCTGCAAGAGTACTTTAGCAGCTTGTGCGCCCCCCATTACCGAAATGTTTCCACTGTGCCACGATACGATAAGACGCGGGTCGTAAGCCTTACCACACATTGCGTAGTTGCCTGCGCCGTACGAATTGCCTATCACAACTGTAAATTTAGGCACAACTGAGTTCGCAACCGCATTCACGAGTTTAGCCCCATCTTTGATAATCCCTCCGTGTTCTGATTTAGAGCCTACCATAAAACCGGTAACATCTTGCAAGAAGAGCAAAGGAATTTTTTTTTGGTTGCAATTGGCTATAAAGCGGGTCGCCTTGTCGGCACTATCCGAGTAGATTACACCTCCAAACTGCATTTCCCCTTTTTTAGTTTTCACCACTTTGCGCTGGTTGGCAACAATGCCTACTGCCCACCCCTCAATACGCGCATAGCCCGTGAGGATGGTTTGTCCGTAACCTTCTTTATATTCGTCAAATTCTGAATTATCTACCAATCTAAGGATAATATCTTTCATATCATAAGGCTCTGAGCGCAATTTAGGCAAGATACCGTAAATTTCGTTCGGGTCTTTCAGCGGTTTATGCGCTTCAGTGCGGTTAAAGCCTGCTTTTTCGGCATCGGCGAGTTTAGCCATTGTACGGCGTACACGGTCAAGGGCATCTTTATCATCGGTTGCCTTATAATCGGTTACCCCACTGATTTCGCAGTGGGTAGTGGCACCGCCTAAGGTTTCATTATCGATATTTTCGCCTATAGCAGCTTTTACCAAATAGCTGCCTGCCAAAAAGATACTTCCCGTTTTATCTACTATCAGTGCCTCGTCGCTCATTATAGGCAGATAAGCCCCGCCTGCTACACAACTGCCCATTACCACCGCTATTTGGGTGATGCCCATACTGCTCATCAGGGCGTTGTTGCGAAAGATGCGACCAAAGTGTTCCTTATCGGGGAAAATCTCGTCCTGCAAAGGCAAGTACACCCCCGCACTATCTACTAAATAGATGATAGGCAAGCGATTTTCCATTGCAATTTCCTGAGCGCGTAGGTTCTTTTTGGCTGTAATAGGAAACCACGCACCTGCCTTTACGGTAGCGTCATTGGCTACTACTACGCATTGTTTACCAGCAACATAGCCTATCACTACCACTACACCAGCCGAGGGACATCCGCCGTGTGCTTCATACATTCCCTCACCGGCAAAAGCGCCTATTTCTATTTGAGGTTTATCTTTGTCTAAGAGATATTCTATGCGTTCACGAGCCGAGAGTTTGCCTTGGCTGTGTAATTTTTCGAGGTTTTTTTTGCCCCCGCCTTCTTTTACCTTTTTCAAGCGTTTACGCAACTCGCTAAGGGCTAATTTATTGTAATCTTCGTTTGTATTGAATTGAATGTCCATATTTGATTAATATTGTACATTTTACATTTTGCCATCATTGACAGTTATCCGAAAATCTTGGATAACTCAATTTTTATCTAACTCTTTCATTGTTACTTCAGTTTTAAGTATTTACCTGTGTAGCTTTGTTTGTTTTTAGCGATTTCCTCAGGGGTACCCGTCGCTACGAGTTTGCCACCTTTAGCACCGCCTTCTAAACCTAAATCTATTACATAATCGGCTGATTTGATCATCTCGGTATTGTGTTCGATAATGATAACCGAATGCCCTTTTTCTATAAGGGCTTGCAATGAGTCTAAGAGTTTGCGAATGTCGTGAAAGTGCAAACCGGTGGTAGGCTCATCAAAAATGAACAACACTTTTTCTTTGCTATCCGATTTTGATAGGAAAGAAGCTAATTTTATCCGTTGGGCTTCCCCACCCGATAGGGTAGAGGAGGACTGCCCCA
>ERZ772946.359-NODE-359-length-18248-cov-3.67119_pt1 | contig 18248 bp, 16 predicted proteins | sample MGYA00511680_ERZ772946 | MGnify/ENA primary metagenome ERZ772946 (study PRJEB29015, sample SAMEA2737918) | human oral metagenome | biome: human oral; feature: human-associated habitat; material: dental | place: China | collected 2016 ... | reverse complement strand
CGGTAGAGAATGTAGCGCTCACTCAAATTATCCCTTCAGGTTGGGAAATTGTAAATACCCGCTTTACCGATTACGATGAAGGCAGCAACAATAGCAATATAGACTACGCTGATTTCCGCGACGACCGCGCGAATTTCTATCTGTCACTCAAAGCTAAGCAAACCAAGTATATCAAGCTCAAACTCAACGCCTCGTATGCGGGCAAGTACTATCTGCCTGGCACTTATGCTGAGGCAATGTACAGCAACCGCTACAACACCCGCACCAATGGCAAATGGGTAGAGGTAATGAGAAAATAAGGAGCGAGCCGCACAGGCAAAAAAAATTGGCATATTCTATAAATCTGATAATCAATTACTTTTAGTTACATTGTAGGGGCGTTTTGCAAACGCCCCTACAATATAGAATTTTTGGAACAATTTTTTTTAATTGCTCGTCGTGCTACGACTTCGTAATTTTTTACTATCTTTGCCCAAAATTTAAATACTTATAGCATTATGAAGAATTTTTTATTCAGCCTTTTGGCAGTGGCTACACTTATAGGATGTGGCAAAAACGACGACAATGGCAGTGATTCAGCAAACTATCTGGTTAAGAAAATTACTGAAAAAGACGAGGATGGAAACCTCGAAGAGGTAATAACACTTACTTATGAGGGAGGACGCCCTATATCACATTCTACTACTGATTACGTGAATGGCGTGCAGACAGGTACTACCCGAGTTACTACCCTCCACTACGAAGGGAGATTTATCAAGCAGTCTAAAAGAGAGAATGCTGGAAGAGATAACTTTGTGCAACACTTCACATATCAAGGAGAAAAACTTGTTACTGAAACAGAGAAGTATGAAGGGAATGACTATACTACTACGTATCAGTATTCTTATGCAGGGAATCAGCTTACCAATGTATTGAAAAGCCGTCCTACTACTATTTATGTAAATGGAGATGTCCAAAGTGGTACTTATTATGAAGAAAGACAATTTACCTACAGAGGTAATACAGTAATTGAAATAACAACTCGATATAAAAAATACCTCAATGGTACAGTAGTAACTGATACTTCTTATGGCACTAACACTACAACTTATACCCTCTCTAATGGGAATGTAGTAAAAGAGGTAGATGAAGATTCTTATTCTATCTCTACAAGAGAATACACTTATGATACTAAGCCTAATCCATTACACTATATGGGTGATTTAGTAGAACCAAACCCTACACGTTTTCTTGACGTTCTTAATGGGAAGAACAATATCTTAACCTATAAGAATACTTATGAGCATAAAACAGTTGGCACAAAAGACGAAACACTTATCTCCTTTGAGTACACTTATAATGCTGATGGTTATCCAACCATAATAAAGCAGTATAAGAAAGAAGGAAACGGCACAAGAGAGTTTCGAGGTACTAAAGAATACGAATATTAATCCCCTTTTCCACTCCATACAAAACTGCCCCATCCCCGCGGGCAGTTTTTTTTATCTCTACACTTTGCCAAAGGTGCGAGCCGCACAGGCAAAAAACTTTGACATATTCTATAAATCTGATAATCAATTACTTTTAATCATTTTGTAGGGACGTTTTGCAAACGCCCCCTCAATATAGAATTTTTGGAACAGTTTTTTTTAATTGCTCGTCGTGCTACGACTTCGTAATTTTTTACTATCTTTGCCCAAAATTTAAATACTTATAGCATTATGAAGAATTTTTTATTCAGCCTTTTGGCAGTGGCTACACTTATAGGATGTGGCAAAAACGACGACAATGGCAGTGATTCAGCAAACCTTCTGGTTAAGAAAATTACTGAAAAAGACGAGGATGGAAACCTCAAAGAGGTAATAACACTTACTTATCAGGGAGGACGCCCTGTGTCATTTTCTGAAGCTAATTACGAGAATGGTGTGCAGACAGGTACTACTGTTATTACCAATATCAGTTATGAAGGAAATTTCGTTAAACGGATAAAAGTAGAAAATGCAAGAAGAGATAACTCTGAGCAAAACTTCACGTATAAAGATGGAAAGGTAGCTACTAAAACAGAGAAGTATGAAAGGAATAACTATACTACTACGTATCAGTATTCTTATGCAGGGAATCAGCTTACCAATGTATTGAAAAGCCGTCCTACTACTATTTATGTAAATGGAGATGTCCAAAGTGGTACTTATTATGAAGAAAGACAATTTACCTACAGAGGTAATACAGTAATTGAAGTAACAACTCAATATGAAAAAGACCTTAATGGTGCAGTGGTAACTGATACTTCTTATGGCACTAACACTATAACTTATACTCTTTCTGGTGGAAATGTTGTGAAGGAAGTAGAAGAAAATTCTTATTCTAACTCTGTAGAAGAATACACTTATGATACTAAGTCTAATCCATTACACTATATAGCTAATTTTGTAGATCCAGACCCGACAAATTTTCTTGAAGTTGATAATGGGAAGAACAATATCTTAACTTATAAAAATACTCGTGAGCACAATGGCACAAAAAACGAAACTCTTAGCATCTTTGAGTACACTTATAATGCTGATGGTTACCCAACCGTAGTAAAACAATATAAGGAAAAAGGAAACGGTGCAAGAGAGTTTCGAGGTACTAAAGAATACGAGTATTAATCCCCTTACAACCTCATACAAAACTGCCCCATCTCCGCGGGCAGTTTTTTTATCCCTACACTTTGCCAAAAGAGCGAGCCGCACAGGTAAGAAACTTTGAAATATTCTATAAACCTGATAATCAATTACTTTTAAAGTATGTTATGTAGGGGCGTTTTGCAAACGCCCTCTCAAACACCCTCTTTTCGTCATTCGTAACTCGTAATTCGTATTTTTTTACTATTTTTGCCGCATAATTATAAATCTTATAGCATTATGAAGAAATTTTTATTCAGCCTTTTGGTAATTGCTACTTTAGCAGCTTGTAGCAAAAACGATGATGATAACAACAATAACGGTGGTGGCAATGGCAATGGAGGTACTACCTCAACTACTGTAACAAGCACCACACAAACCCCTACAATGAAAGTTGAACGAATGATTTCCTTTGAGCCAGACGGAAAACACACCTATGAAGTTATAGCTCACTATGAAAATGGAAAAATAACCTCTTTTTCTGAGAGAGAACTCATTGACGGAGTACAAACTGGCTCTACTCAAATCACTACTCTTAAATATGATGCTCAAGGGCGTATCCAAGAAAGAAAAGAAGCCCAAGAAGATGGCTCTATTGACAGAGAGAATAAAACAGAAACTTTCTTCTATGACGGCAGTGGTAATTTAGAGCGAAAAGAAATTACCTACCCTATGAAACTTAATGGGAATGGGACTATAGAGTACAAATACGAGAATGGTAAACTAAAACAATTTACCTATAAAGGAAGTTTAAATAATGGGGAAAAACGTTATGAAACTCATACTTTCAATTACACTAATGCAAACATTACTGTGAATATCAAAGAGTATTATGTGAATGCACAAGAAGCCGTAATAACCAGCACTATAAAAAATTCTAAAGTCATCTATATTCTTTCTAATGGTAATGTTATAACAAAAGAAGAAACTCATCCTCAAGGAAGTACTACTATAACCAATTTTAAATACGACAATGCTAAGACTCTTCATTCTTTGAATACTTTAACGCTCGAACCAGAAACTTATGATGAAAGCGACTTTTGCAAAAATAATATTATCTCTAAGGAAAGAACCTATACATATTCATATAATGGACAAACCAACACTCACAAAACTACTTATCGTTATGAGTATGAATATACTCCAGAGGGTTATCCTAAAACTATAAAGGAATATAATAGTGAAGGTAAGCTAGAAGAAATTAAAGAATACGAATATTAATCCCCTTACAACCTCATACAAAACTGCCCCATCCCCGTGGGCAGTTTTTTTTATCTCTACACTTTGGCAAAGGTGCGAGCCGCACAGGCAAAAAACTTTGGCATATTCTATAAATCTGATAATCAATCACTTTTAATCATTTTGTAGAGGCGTTTTGCAAACGCTCCCTCAATATAGAATTTTTGCCCCCCTCTTTTCGTCATTCGTAATTCGTCATTCGTCACTATACTTTATCGCCCGTCGTACTACAACTTCGTCATTCGTAATTCGTAATTTGTAATTTTTTACTATTTTTGCCCCATAAACTTAAAAATACCTCCATTTTATGAAAAACAGAGATTTAGGACTACTCGTCCTCCGCCTCACCATAGGCTTGCTTATGCTTCCTCACGGCATCAACAAACTATTGCACCCCGATGCCTTTGCTTTTGTTCAAAGCGCTTTAGAAGTGAAAGGTCTTCCCACTTTTATAGCCTATGGCGTATTCGTGGGCGAAATTGTGGCGCCCCTACTCATCGTTTTGGGATTCCGTTCGCGTTTAGGAGCTCTTGTGATGTTCCTCAACGGACTGGCTACACTCTATTTAGCCTATTCTGATTCACTTACCGCCCTTAACCCTCACGGTGGTTGGGTTCCCGAATTGCCCGTCTTATTCTTCTTAGGGGCCTTAGCTTTACTTTTTACTGGAGGGGGCAAATACGCTCTTTCTACTCGCAATAAATGGGATTAACAAATGTTAGAACAAATCAATCTTACTTACGAGAAAGTTGTACTCGTAGGGATTATCAATCAATTACAAACCGAAGAAAAATCTAAAGAATACCTCGACGAACTCGAATTTCTTACCTATACCGCTGGAGGTGAAGTGCTCAAACGCTTCACCCAAAAGCTTGATGTACCTAACCCTAAAACCTTCATCGGCACCGGTAAAATGGAAGAAGTACAGCAATTTGTTGAAGAAAATGAGGTAGGAACTGTCATCTTCGACGATGAGCTTACGCCTGCCCAACAGAAAAACATCGAGCGCATTCTCAAAGCTAAAATATTAGACCGTACAGGGCTTATTCTCGATATCTTCGCTCAGCGCGCCCAAACCAGCTATTCGCGCACACAAGTCGAATTGGCACAATACGAATACCTCTTACCGCGCCTTACGGGACTATGGACGCACCTCGAACGTCAGCGTGGCGGTATTGGGATGCGTGGCCCTGGTGAAACCGAAATCGAAACCGACCGCCGTATTGTGCGCGACCGTATTGCCCTGCTCAAAAAGAAACTCACCGCTATCGATAAGCAAATGGCAACTCAACGCAGTAATCGCGGAGCATTAGTGCGTGTGGCGCTCATCGGCTATACCAATGTAGGCAAATCAACTCTAATGAATGTGATTAGCAAAAGCGAAGTCTTTGCCGAAAACAAGCTCTTTGCTACCCTCGATACCACTGTGCGCAAGGTCGTGATTGAAAACCTACCTTTCTTGCTCAGCGATACCGTAGGGTTCATTCGCAAACTACCTACACAGCTCATTGAATCGTTCAAAAGTACCCTCGACGAGGTACGCGAAGCCGATTTGCTCTTGCACGTAGTAGATATTTCACACCCTAATTTTGAGGAACATATCCAATCAGTAAATCAAATATTAGCCGAAATTCACAGTGCCGATAAACCTACCATTATGGTATTCAACAAGATTGATGCGTATACTAATGAAGAAATTGCCGAAGACGATTTGGCTACCGAGCGCACTAAAAAGCACTTCACCCTTGAAGAATGGAAACAAACTTGGATGCAGCGAATGGGGCGTGATGTTCTGTTTATTTCGGCACTCAATAAAAACAATCTCGAAGAATTCCGTGAGGTAGTGTACGAAAAAGTGAAGGAGATACACATCACCCGCTTCCCTTTTAATAATTTCCTATATGAGAAAATTGAAGAATAACCTTTTTTTACTCCTTTTGTGCTTGTGTTGCAGTTCTTTGGCTATTGCGCAAAGTGATGAAAACATCAACACCGATCGCCCCGACCAAAGTGAAGGAGTGTACACACTACCCAAAGGTCAGTTTCAAATAGAAAATGGATATGTTTTCAGCAAAGAAGATAGCAGTGCGAATCTAATGTTGCGTTACGGACTTATCTCAAACACCGAAATCCGCTTAGAAGGCGATTTTGACCTCCGTACCCCCGATTTTAGTAGCACTACCTTCAGCGTAAAACAGCGTTTATACGAATCGGAACAGCGTTTTATCCCCTCAATAGGGCTCATTGGTTACGGGCAATACAGCAAAACAGACGCTAAGGCTTATACTTTCGACGCCTGTTTAGCTTTCGAAAGCTCTCTTACCGACCAGCTTTCATTAGCTTATAGTGCTCGTAGCTCTGAACAATTTAAGAATTTAGATGTTACTGCTCAGGTCAATTATGCTCCCAACAACAAGCTATGGAGCTTTGTTGAATATTACGCCTCTTATAATGGCACACGTGCTCCTGAGCATAATATCAATGCAGGTTTTGCCTATCTCCTCACCCCTACTCTACAGTTAGACATCAGTAGCGGACGTACATTGTGGCAAGACGAACCACAATATTTCATAGGAGCAGGTTTGGGACTTTTAATTAGATAAAATCAGAGAGTATTCTCCACTGGAGATTACAAAAAAAATCTCAAAATCACCTTTGCACCGCAAACTTTGTCAAAGTCCTTAGACTTTAACAAAGACAACTAATTGATTATTAAATTTTTACTTACAACCAACTCACATTAATTATTAATTACCAGAGAAATTCTGATACTTCAGAGTCTTTCCTCCCAACAAAAACCGACAATAAAAACACCTCTTACCTAAAAATGAAAATCCTTAGCTCTCAACAACTACGTGATGCCGATGCCCAAACCCTCATTGCCCAAAATATCTCCTCTTGGCAACTGATGGAACGCGCTGCTACAAAACTTTTCGATTGGATAAAACAACACTGCTCTAAAAAGGAAACTTTTACCATATTAGCCGGCACAGGTAACAACGGTGGCGACGGACTTGCCTTAGCGCGTATGCTCTCTGCCGATGGTTGGCACGTAACTACTTATTTATTGCGCTTTAGCGACCACCTCTCCTCCGATTGCCAGCAGAACAAAACACTCTTAGAAGAACAAGGTATTACCATAACCGAAATACAAGCCGAACAAGCCTCTCAAATCTGCTTTGAAAAGGTGGTAATCGATGCTGTTTTTGGCATTGGGCTCTCCCGCCCAGTCCCTATTTGGCTGCAACAGCTATTCCAAAAACTCAACGATTCCAATAGCTATATTATAAGTGTAGATATGCCCTCAGGGCTCCCTACCGACCGCATTCCTTCACCCGAGGAAATTTGGGTACACCCTCACCAGCTACTCACCTTCCAAACCCCTAAACTCCCCTTCTTGCTACCTTCCACAGGAAAGTATATCCCTCATTGGGAAGTGCTTGATATAGTTTTAGATACCCACTTCCTAAACACCCTGCAACCCGATTACTACTACCTCGAACCCGATATACTGCAATTGCAACACCAACGTACAAAATTCTCACACAAAGGCACTTATGGTCACGCGTTGCTTATAGGTGGTAGTTATGGCAAGATGGGCGCAGTAGTGCTCAGTGGTACAGCTGCATTGCGCACAGGCGTAGGGCTACTCACTGTGGCTATTCCCGAATGTGGCTATACAGTGTTACAAACTGCCTTACCCGAGGCAATGGTGCTCACCTGCGACGAGGCTAAGCATTACAGGGCTATGGAAATTCCTTTTGCTCCCTCGGCTATAGGTGTAGGCGTGGGTTGGGGCACTCACCCCGATACGGCTAACGCGCTGTTTAGTCTGTTGCAACAATACCCCGATACGCCTTTCGTCCTCGATGCCGATGCGCTGAACATTCTCTCTCAACACCCCGAAAAAGTAGCTTTGTTGCCCAAAAATACAATCCTCACCCCCCATCCTAAAGAGTTAGAACGCCTGATAGGCAAATGGGACGACGACTTGCACAAACTTGCCAAAGCTAAAAATTTTGCCAAAGAGCACAAAGTACTCCTCCTTATCAAAGGAGCTTACACAATGATTACCAATGGCGAGCATTATTGGGTGAATAGCACCGGCAATGCCGGAATGGCAACAGCAGGCAGTGGCGATGTGCTCACCGGTATGCTCACCAGCTTGCTCGCTCAGGGCTATAGCACTATAAAAGCCGCCTGTTTAGGAGTATACCTCCACGGACTACGGGGAGATGAAGCCGCTAAAAAAGAAGGAATGTCACGCCTCATCGCAAGAGATTTATGCTAAATTTCTCATTGCCAAATTAACTAATTAACAAATTATTCTTACCTTTGCCTTCACAACCTATTACCTGTTACCTGTTACCTGTTACCTAACTTATGCCTACCTATAAAAAAATATTCGAAAACAACCGCGAATGGGTAAAACGCCGCAAAGAAGGCGACCCCCATTTCTTTGAAAAACTCGCCGAAGACCAAACTCCCGATTATCTTTACATCGGTTGTTCCGATAGCCGTGTAGCCACCGAAGAACTAATGGGTGTCGGCCCTGGCAAAGTGTTCGTACACCGCAATATCGCCAATGTGGTAAACACCCTCGATATGAGCTCTACTGCTGTCATTCAATACGCTGTAGAACACCTGCAAGTAAAACATATCGTCGTGTGTGGACACTACGATTGCGGAGGCGTAAAAGCGGCTATGCAAGCCAAGGACTACGGCTTGCTAAACCCTTGGTTGCGAACCATCCGCGATGTATATCGCTTACATCACGCTGAACTCGATGCCATTACCGATATCGACCAGCGTTACCGCCGATTGGTAGAACTCAACGTCGAAGAACAATGCTTCAACGTAACCAAAATGGCTGTCGTACAGGAAAGTTACCTAAAAAACAAATTCCCTGCTGTGCACGGTTGGGTGTTTGATATAAAATCGGGTAATCTCATAGACCTCAATCTCGATTTTGAAGAGTTCCTCTACAAAATCCAAAAAATATACGACCTTACAGGTGAAGAATGGTACACTTCAATTAAAAAATAACAAATTTGCTAATTTGCTAATTAATTCGTATCTTTGTGCCGTATAACAACCTAAATTATTTATTTATTATGCCTTACTTTTTTTACATTATCCTCTTTTTTGGATTGATTTTTTTGCTCTCTACCTTCTTCACTGTGCGCCAACAAACAGCGGTATCAATAGAGCGTTTTGGTAAATTCGAAAGCATTCGCCATTCGGGTTTACAAATGAAAATACCTATCATCGATAAAGTAGCGGCACGCATCAGCCTTAAAATCCAGCAGCTTGATGTGATTGTAGAAACCAAAACTTTAGACGATGTATTCGTAAAAATCAAAGTGTCGGTACAATTTGTCGTTATCAAAGAAAAGGTGTACGATGCCATCTACAAACTCGAATACCCTCACGACCAGATTACCAGCTATGTGTTCGATGTAGTTCGTGCCGAAGTACCTAAAATGAAATTAGACGATGTATTCGTTAAGAAAGACGACATCGCTATCGCTGTAAAACGCGAAGTTCAAGAGTCTATGGAAACTTACGGTTACGACATCATCAAAACCTTGGTTACCGATATCGACCCCGATGCCCAAGTAAAAGCAGCGATGAACCGCATCAACGCCGCCGAACGTGAAAAAGTAGCCGCTCAATACGAAGGTGATGCTCAACGTATCCTCATCGTCGAAAAAGCTAAAGCTGAAGCCGAAAGCAAACGCCTCCAAGGTCAAGGTATCGCCGACCAGCGCCGCGAAATAGCACGCGGATTGGTAGAAAGCGTTGATGTACTCCAAAAAGTAGGGGTTAGCTCACAAGAAGCCTCTGCACTTATTGTTGTTACACAACATTATGACACACTACAAGCTGTCGGTCAGCAAACCAAAAGCAACCTCATTTTGTTGCCTAACTCTCCCGAAGCAGGTAACGAAATGCTCAACAATATGATTACGTCTTTCACCGCTTCAGCTCAAGTTGTAGAAAACTTGAAAAAGAAAAGTGAATAAGCAAAAGTTAATAAGTTTTTCTCTTAAAAAAAGGCTGCCCAAAAAGTTTAAATTAAACTTTTAAGGACAGCCTTTCCTTTTTAGATTGTTGTTTCTTTTAATTGCAAAACACATCTTCTACCTTTTGCTTACTGCAATGATATTTCCCTTTCTCAGTGTTTTACTAAAAGTTTTAATTTTCTCTCTTCTTATTTGCCATTGCTTGTTCAAAAGGAGTGATTGTAATGGTTTGTGCAAGTGATAAACAAGTGCTAAACAGCAAAGCTCCCAAAAAACCATATACTTTAAAACCTCCTACAATTAGGGAAACAAGGAGTACCATTAGGGTATTGTTCAGAAACATTGTAAGTCCAAAAGTGAGTTCGGCAACAGGCATCAGTATGTACTCTAACAACGGACGCACATAGCCGTTCAGGCAAGAGAGTACAAAGGCAGCAAGTACCGCTGTGAGATAACCCTCAATAGTAGCTCCTACATTCAACACACACAACAAAAATATAAGCGTTGCCGAAATCATCAGGCTTATAAAAAACTTTAGGAATTGCATAGAAAATGTATCGTTTTATCGTAAAATTCATTAGGATTTTGGGCGTGTAACCAATGTCCTGCTTTGCTCACGGTCTCTATAATAGCGTGAGGAAAATGAGTATATATAAGTGTTTCGTCCTCAGGCATTACATATTCAGAATACTCGCCTTTGAGAAAAAGCGTTTTACCATTGTACACATTGCTATCAGGCAGTTCAGCACCTATCTCACTCTCGTTGGCAATAAGCGCCGGAAGATTCAGGCGTAAACCTAAATGCCCTGGGGTTTCCCAATAGAGATTTTTAAGTAAGAACTGACGGGTGCCTATATCACTCACATAGGCAGCAAGTGCTTTATCAGCCTCTACACGCGAGGTAATTTTGTTAAAATCAAGAGATGCCAATCCCCTCAATATTTGTTCGTGATGAGGTGGAAAATATTTAGGTGCCATATCGGCGACGATGAGTGAGAGTACCTTTTCGGGATATTCAGTAGCAAAGAGCATTGCTGTTTTGCCCCCCATAGAGTGTCCCATTAAATGAAAAGCCTCCAACTGATGAGCTTCAGCATATTGTAGTAAATCTTGTACCATTAGCGGATAGCTAAAATCATCGCTGTGGAAGCTGCGCCCGTGATTGCGTTGGTCTACTAAATGCAGTTGAAAACCTGCTTCGGCATATCTAAGAGCTAAGGAACGCCAATTATCGGACATTCCTAAAAATCCGTGTAAAATCACGAAAGGAGTTCCTTCTCCTATAATTTGAGAGTGTAATATCATAAAATCAATTAACAATTAACAATGGCTAATTTGTCAGTTTCAGTCCGATAATGGAGCTGATAAGGGTAACCAGAAACACTACACGCCAGAGAGTTATAGGTTCTTTGAAAAAGAGCATTCCTACCACTACAGAACCTACTGCTCCTATACCTGTCCATACAGCATAAGCCGTACCTAACGGGAGGGTTTTGGTAGCTTTCATCATCAGCCACATACTCAGTAAAAATGCAATCACAAAAAGTGCATACCACAAGAAACTCTGTCTGCCAACAGTCTCACGTGCTTTACCCATACTAAACACAAAAAGAACTTCAAAAAGTCCTGCTAACACAAGATATATCCAAACCATATTAGGGGGTTAGGGGTTAGAAGTTAGTTTGTAGGAACGCCATTTCTCGATACACGCCTGCATATCATCGGGGAGTTCGCTATCAAAACTCAAAAATTCGTGGGTTACAGGATGCTCAAAACCTAATGTTTTGGCGTGTAGGGCTTGCCGGGGTAATACGGTAAAACAATTCTCTACAAATTGTTTATATTTAGCAAAAGTAGTGCCTTTCAGTATTTTATCGCCGCCATAACGCTCATCGTTGAAAAGGGTATGTCCTATGTGTTTTAAATGTACCCTTATTTGGTGAGTGCGCCCTGTTTCTAACCGGCAGGACACAAGGGTTACATAGCCAAAACGCTCTAATACTTTGTAATGTGTTACTGCCTCTTTGCCGTGAGAACCATCGGGGAAAACATCCATTTGCAAACGATCTTTCAAGTGTCGCCCTATATGCCCTCGCACAGTTCCCTCATCTTCTTCTATATTGCCCCATACCAAGGCGATATACTCACGCTGGGTAGTTTTGTAAAAAAACTGCTGGGTGAGATGTAGCATAGCTTCTTCGGTTTTAGCGACTACTAACAAACCGCTGGTATCTTTATCAATGCGATGCACCAGCCCTGGGCGATTACTGCTGTTGTTAGGCAAATGATCAAAGTGATATACTAAAGCATTGATGAGCGTTCCGCTATAGTTGCCGTGCCCTGGGTGTACTACCATACCCGCAGGTTTATTCACCACGAGCAAAGCATCATCTTCATATACAATATTTAAAGGGATATTCTCGGGCACTAACAAATCCTCGTGTGGAGGGTGAGAGAGGAGAACCTTCACCACATCGTTAGCTTTCACACGGTGATTAGCTTTCACTGGTTCACCATTTACAAAAATATTCCCCTGTTTAGCTGCTTGTTGTACCTTGTTGCGGGTTGCATTCTCTACAAAATTCATTAAAAATTTATCCACACGCAAAGGTTCTTGCCCCTTGCCTGCTGTAAATGAATAATGTTCGTAGAGTTCGGGAGCTCCCTCGTCGTCTGGTTCTAAATCGTCTACTAAATCTTCTTCGTACAAAGTCATAGAATTTTTAGCGATAGTTTGGATTAATTTGTTGTAGTTAAGGATTAAAACTTAGGCAAAATGCTAATCCCCCATCAGCTCCTCTATTGGTATTTCGTCGGGAATAGAATCACGTGTTTCAAAGCCATTACCGCAAATTAGATCGATGCGTGAAGTCTTTACTAACTTATCACCTGGTTGCACTGGCTTGCCATTGTATTGCATCTCAAGCACCATATCCTTACCGATATTATCCACATAAGTTACTTGCCCAATGGTAAGTCCTACCGATTGTAAGGTAGCTTCAGCATTCCGGCGTGTTACTTGTATCACCTTAGGAACTGTTACTTTGTGATAGCCTTTAGGATTGAGCGTGAGATATATTTTGCGATTGTACTTCACTCGCTCATTAGGCTCGGGACTCTGACTAATCACTGCTAAGGGTGGATATTCAGGATTGTACTCGGTAGAATCGATTACCTCGCAACGCAAATCTTGTTCTTCGAGAAGGATTTGCACTTCGGTAAGGCTTTTGTTAGTAAGATCGGGTACTACCACAAACTTACCGTGAGCGGTGTAGAGTTGTAAAAATTTGAGTGATATCCACACCAATAACACCACTGCTATTGTGGCAAAAAGCAGTTGCCAAGCGAGTTGTTTTCCTGATTTTTTAAAAAATTCTTTGAAGTTCATACTTTGCAAAGTATTGTTACAGACGGCAAAGATACAAAATAATTGACAATTAACAATTGATAATTAACAAATTATTCTTACTTTTGCAATCTAAAAACTTTCCATAAAATGAATACACGCTTTATAACAATGTCTCTTTTAGGGCTTGCACTCACTGCTTGCCAAAACACTCCTCAAGAAATACCCGTTGCCGATGATGCTCTTGCTAACACTGAATTGGCTGAAGCACAACGCGATAAATCAAAAGAAGGCAATCCTTTTGAACAAATGAACAACAACACTACGCAAGCTACTTTGCCTTCTACCCCTACAGGAGTAACCCTTAATCCTCCTCACGGACAGCCAGGACACCGTTGTGATATAGCTGTAGGTGCCCCACTGCCCAACGATGGCAATGTAGTTGCCCAAGCACAATCTCAAGCACACCCTGTATCACAAGGAGAAGCGATGCCTGTAGTTTCAGGTGGTATGCCTCAACAAGTAGTACAAGTACAACAACCTCAAACCCAGCAGAGTTATGTAGGACCTAAGGGCGAAAAACTCAACCCTCCTCACGGACAACCAGGACACCGTTGCGATATACCTGTAGGCGCACCCCTCAATAGCAAACCTGTTGCACAACCTGCTGCCCCTCAACAACAAGTAACCCAACAGCAAATTGTAATCGACCCTCAACAAGCACAACAACACACAGGCACTACCGAACCTGGCTTTTCAGGCAAACCCAATCCTCCTCACGGACAACCAGGACACCGTTGCGACATCGCCGTAGGAGCTACTTTACCTTAATTAAAAATTAACAATTATTAATTAACAACTTGCGACACAAAATATAGAAGAGGTTAGTCAAAACTTCATCTCAATTTCACCTCATAAACTTTGTCGAAATCTATAACACAACCCGTGTTAAGATTTCGACAAAGTTTTTTATTTAGTTTTCTTCAAAATAATTTGTACACTTCACTTCTATTTACTACTTTTGCCGCTTCTAAAAACCTTTAACTCTTAACTTTTTACTACTAACCCACTAATAACTAATATTTATGAAAAAATATCTAATCGCGTGCGCACTCTTGCCTTGTGGTGTAGCAATGGGGCAGACGCCCGTTACTCCTAAGGACAGTATCATACAACTGTCATCGGTTGATGTAGTGGCTACAGGCTATCAAAATCTTCGAAAGTCGCAAACTACTTCGGCGTATACCGAAATCAAACCTTCGCAAATCAATCGGCAAATCAATGCTACTCTCAAAGATGTTATAGAAGGGCAAGTGGCAGGTTTGCGTTTCACAAAAGACCCTTCTACGGGTAAGGAAGTTCCTATTTTGCGCGGTGTAGGCACTTTCTCGGGCAATGTGGGGTATACTCCTCTCGTTGTGATAGACAATATCCCTACTGATATCCCGTTAGAAGAAATCAACCCACAAGATATTGAATCAGTAACAGTACTAAAAGACGCTGCTGCTACGGCTATCTACGGGGTACGCGCTGCCAATGGCGTGATTGTAATCGTTACCAAAAAAGGATTGCATAACGGTTTGCGCATCAATGTACACACCGACCTTTCTTATACCTTTAAACCCAATGTAGACCGTATGCACTACGCTTCTACTTCCGAACTCATTGACCTCGAAACAGCTTTCTACCAAAGCAAATTAGCCGATAGCAATGGCAATGTAAATACCCTCTTTGAATCTTACGGAACTATTGGCGGAAGGCAAACCGTGCGATACTACTCACCTCTCTTTCAGCTCTATCGCGACCAAGCCCAAGGAAAACTCAATGCACAACAAGTGAATAGCACCCTCAACGAGTGGCGCAATCGCGATTACCTTCGTGACTTCAAGCGTTATGTATGGCAACCTATCGTTAGCAAGCGTTACAACATAAGTGTAGAAAGTGGCAATAACCGCAGTCAGAACTACGCTTCCTTGCAATATGAAGACACCGATGAGCGCATCGTTACCGAAAAAACTCGCGCGCTCAACCTCTATTTAAAAAATACTTATCAGCTCACCTCTTGGCTAAAAAGTACTATAGGGGTAAACGGCAGGTATACCGCTATTGATGCTGTAGCCGAACCAATGCGCAACGCCTATACCAATCCGCTGGGACAACCGCGCTACACTTCGTTATTAGGTACAAATCCGTATGCGGGTTTTAACTTAGTAGCCCCTATCAACGGCTATATCTTAGAACAAATTGCCGGCAACGATGCTTTCCGCTCGTATAGCTTCAATTTATTGGAATCAATCGCTCAAGAACACCAAAAGCAACACGCTCTCAACTTGCGCCCGTTTGTAAATCTGCAAGTGTCTATCCTCAAAGGGCTGCAATATCAAAGTTATTTTCAGTACGAACTGAACACTTCCGACAGCGAAACTTTCTTAGGTAAAGACACTTATTATATGCGTTTACGCCATAACCAATTAGTAAAACAAGATGCTAACACTCAAAAATTCTCTTCCGAACTACCCGAAGGCGGTTATTACGAACAACAAAAAAGACAAAACCAGCACTATACTTTTCGTCAGCAGTTAGATTTCAACCGCACTTTTACTGAGGTGCACAATGTAACGGCTTTGGTAGGTTTTGAAATGCGTCAGCACTATACTCCGCGCAATATTTTAGAAGCGCATTACGGCTACGACGAGCAAACGCTTTCTTTTCCTACCCTCAACTGGAAAGAGCTCTTCAACCCTGGGGTAACTTCTTATCTATACGGCAGACAATCGCTCTCGCTAAACCGCAATCAGCAGAGCGAAACCAAACACCGCTTCATTTCTTTCTACAGCAATTTTGGTTATTCATATCGCCAGAAATACAACCTCACAGCGAGTGTACGCATAGACCAAGCCGATATGTTCGGCGCAGACCCTAAATACAAATACCGTCCGCTATGGTCGGTAGGCGGTAGCTGGAATATACATCGCGAAAACTTCTTCAATATCAATGATATCAATTTGCTAAAATTACGCCTCACGTATGGTATCAGCGGAAATGTAGACCAAACTACCACTCCTTTCTTGCGCGGACGTTTGCTTACCGATGTGCGAGGCGCTTACCCTTCTCAACAATATTTACAGTTCAACGATACCGATTTGCCAAACCCCAAATTGCGTTGGGAAAAGACTGAAACTGCTAATATAGGTATTGATTTCGGGATGTGGCATTGGCTTTCAGGAAGTATCGACCTCTACCGCCGTTATAGTTCTGACCTTTTGGTTCTCACCGAGCTCGACCCTACCGTAGGGGCTCAACGCCGACTCATCAACAACGGCGCTTTGCTAAACAAAGGAATAGAAGTGAGTTTGAACGCTACTCGCAAATTAGCTGACGATTTGCAACTTAGCGTAGGAACTACCTTTGCCTACAACAAAAACACCATTGAAAAAGTGAGCAGTAAGCCTACTAACGCTGTGGAATACGCTCGTAACCCATTGTATTACTATCGCGAAGGTGATGATTTCAACTCGCTATACGCTTACCGATACAAGGAAACCGTCAATGGTTACCCTATTTATTTAGACGAAAATGGCAATCCTAATACTACTTTTGATGCCAATGGCGTACCTACTATCAAAGATATCAAAAATGAAGATGCTCTTGTGAAATTAGGCACTATGAATCCTACCTTCAACGGGGCACTCAACTTGCAACTGCGCTACAAAGTTTTTGAACTCTCTACAATGTTTGTATACGCTGGCGGACATAAACTTCGCAAAGACACCTATTCTATCAATCAAGAAAACGAAACGCACCGCGATATCAACCAGCGTTGGACAGCGACCCATCCTACTGATATGCCCCGTATGTCGTTTGACTATCCAGCGACTTTGAGACGCGCTGCCAACACGGTGAACACTCTTTGGCAACTCGGTGATAACCACGTGGTAAATGCCGATTACCTCAAATGGCGTAATGTGGTATTTGCTTGCTATATCCCTAAAGAAATTTGTGAGAAATTGCGCTTGCAAAATGCCAAAGTTACCGCTCAGCTCAACAACCTACTCACTTGGTGTGCTGCTGGTAACGACATCGACCCCGAAGCCTATAATCTCAACACTGGAACACGCACCTTGCCTACTGCAACCACTGCCCTCTTTGGCATCTCATTTAGCTTTTAGCCGTAGCACGGCAGGCAGTTTTTATACCTTAATAATTTTACAATGAAAAGAATCATAACCACAATAATATTCAGCGCACTGTTTTTCACCGCTTGCGAAAAATATACCGACCTCACCCCTAAAGGTGAAAAGATTATCAACACTGCTGAGGAATACTACGATTTGGTAGTACTCCCCACTAAAAATTACCCTCCTTTCGACTTCCGCACTTTAGTAGACGACAATTGGGTAAAAGAGAGCTCTATTGTCGGGAAAGCTCCTGATAAGAATAGTATCAACTTCTATTACGACGAGACTGCTCCCCGCGCCGATTACATCGAATCCTCTCCCTTTTATAACAACGTATACAGCTATATCGGCAGATGGAATATGATTATCTCCACCGTTGATTATGCTAAAGGCGATGGTTCACTAAAAGCACGTGCCAAAGCAGAAGCCCGCTTGCTAAGAGCCTTTGACTACTTTATGTTAGTAAATGTCTATGCCAAAGGCTACAACCCTGCTACCGCCGCTACCGATGGCGGGGTGTGCCTAATGCGCGAATTTGACTTAGAAGCTCATCCCACCAAAGCTACCGTAAAAGAAGTGTACGACTTTATTCAGGAAGATATCGAGGCAGCCTTGCCTCTTTTGCAAGAACATCCTGTGAATATATATCACCCTTCCTTAGCTTTTGGCTATGCCTTGAAAGCTCGAGTACACCTCTTCCGAAGAGAATACCAGCAAGCATTAGCAGCCGCCCAAAAAAGTCTCTCGTACAACAACCAACTGATAGATATGGTAGCTTATGAGGCGCACCCTACCCCTATCACGGTAGATAAAAACC
>ERZ772946.358-NODE-358-length-18265-cov-7.41285_pt1 | contig 18265 bp, 12 predicted proteins | sample MGYA00511680_ERZ772946 | MGnify/ENA primary metagenome ERZ772946 (study PRJEB29015, sample SAMEA2737918) | human oral metagenome | biome: human oral; feature: human-associated habitat; material: dental | place: China | collected 2016 ... | reverse complement strand
ATGTTGTCGTGGGTGTCCAGGGTGCTGGTGGGTGCAATGCTGCTGGCAGGGGGGGGGTATGCTCAGGCGGCGCCCGCCCAGAAGCCTTCGGCCGGGGTCAGTGGCAAGGCGGGAGCGTCGCGCAATGCCAAGGCTACGTCCAAGAGCACGCGCAAGACGGCTGCGGGTACCAAGGCCGCCGGTTCGACAATCCGGGGCGGTGCCGTGCGCAGTGCCAGCGCTAAAGCGACCAAGGTAGCTACCGTCAAGGCGACGTCTGCCGTCAAAACAACCAAAATTGGTAACAAAAATGCGCAAATCGATGCCAAGAAGAAGCCTGCTGCCAAAGCCGCCCTCAGCCCAGTGCGCGTAGTAACGACGACCGGCGTGCGCTCTGGCAAGGGGCGTGATGCTGCGGTGCAGCGAAAGCGTATCGAGTCTGCCATGGCGACTGCGGCTCAGGGCCAGCACAGCTCTGCGTCTGCACGCCCGCAATTGCTGGGTACGGGCAGTGCCGGGGTCGGTGTGCGTACGGTGTCGCTGGCAAGCAACGAGAGCTTCGCATCCCGTGCCGCCGAGCTGCCGGCCATCGCCAGTGGTTCGCTGGGCGAGGCGGCCGGTCTGAACCGCATCCCGGATCCGCTGGCGCTGCGTTCCAGCGTGGCGCTGGTGGTGGATCCGCGAAACGGCAAGATCCTGTATGACAAGAATTCGTCGGCGGTGCTGCCCATTGCCTCGCTGACCAAGCTGATGACGGCGATGGTGGTGCTGGACGGTGGCCAGCCGCTGGACGAGAAGATTCGCATCGAGGCCGAGGACCGCGATACCGAGCGCTACAGCACCTCGCACCTGCCGGTGGGCACCGAGCTGACTCGGGCCGAGCTGATGCAGCTGGCGCTGATGTCTTCCGAGAACCGTGCGGCCCACGCGCTGGCGCGCAGCTATCCGGGTGGAGTGGCGGCCTTCGTGGCTGCGGCCAACCGCAAGGCGCGCGAGATCGGCATGTGGGATTCGGTGTTCCTTGATCCGACCGGGCTGTCGGCCTCGAACGTGTCGACGGCGCGTGATCTGGCGTTGCTGGTGGCGCGTTCGGCGCGCTATCCGGAAATCCGTCGCTTCTCGGTGGCCAGCCAGCTGCAGGTGCGCACGGCTTACGGTACGCGGGTCTTTCACACCACCAATCCGCTGGTGGGCAACCAGCAATGGGGCCTGACGGTGCAGAAGACGGGCTTCATCAACGAGGCGGGCAATTGCGTGGTGATGCAGGCACGCGTCAACGGCCGGCAGATGATCATCGTGCTGCTGGATTCGCAGGGGCGGTATTCGCGGGTGGCCGATGCCAACCGCATCCGGCGCTTCCTGGAGGGCTGACAGGCCAGGATGCACGAAGAAAAGCCCCGGACGGTGCGTGATGCACCCTCCGGGGCCTTTTTCATGGGTGGGGTTTCGGTGAACGGCGGGCGGGCGCTCATGGCCCGGCCGTGATGGCCACTGCTGTGACCTGGACTCAGTGGGCGCTGTTCGAGTCGCTGGCGTCGTAGCCCAGCGAAGCCGAGATCTGGGCCGCCGTGCGGCAAAGCTGTTCGACCCAGCCGTTCTGCAGGAAGTCGGCCGGGGCCGAGATGGACAGGCCGGCCACCAGGTCGCCCGAGTCGTCGCGGATGCCGGCAGCGATGCAGCGCACGCCCAGCTCCAGTTCCTCGTTGTCACGCGCGAAGCCGTGGGAGCGCACCTGGGCCAGTTCGCGCTCCAGGCGAGTCGGGTCGGTGAGGCTGTTGCGGGTGTGGCCGGCCAGGCCGGTGCGGCTGATGTAGTTCTGCAGCGCGCGGTGGCTTTCTCCGGCTAGGAAGAGCTTGCCGACCGAGGTGAGGTGCAGGGGCGCCCGGCCGCCGACGGCGCGCACCACCTGCATGCCGCTACGCTCGGACAGGGCACGCTCGATGTAGACGATCTCGTCACCCTGGCGGATGGAGAGGTTGATGGGCTGTCCGGTGAGACGGTGCAGCTCGCGCATGGGGCCCATGGCAGCGTCGCGCACGTTGAGCCGGGCCTTGACCAGGTTGCCCAGTTCCAGCAGCCGCAGTCCCAGCTGGTAGCTGCCGGTGTCGACGCGGTCGACGAAGCGGGCGGTGACCAGGTCGTTGAGGATGCGATGGGCAGTGGATGGGTGCAGTGCCGTGCGACTGGACAATTCCTTCAGGCTGACGGCCCGGGGCTGCTGGGCCAGCGCGTCGAGCAGCGACACCATGCGTTCCAGGACCTGGATGGTGGTCTTGATGCCCTTGCCAGGGCGCGAGGCGGGCTCGGCGCCAGCCTGGGGGGGAATGGTGGCTTCAGGAGGTGTGTTGTCTGTCATCAGGGCTCAAGGAGGGCTCTGGGGGAAGGACCCTGGTCGGATCCTCCCGCAGACGAATTTATCTGTTGACCGTGATTCTAGCGTATCGTCTCATCATGCCGGTGAATGGCCCGAGCGGCGGCGGAGACCAGGGCAGGGCCTTCATAGACCAGGCCACTGAAGATCTGCACGAGGTCGGCGCCTGCCTCGATCTTGGCCACGGCGTCCTGTGCCGACATGACGCCGCCCACGCCGATGATGGGGTAGCGAGCGGGCAGGCCGGCACGCAGGGCGCGGATGACCCGGTTGGAGGCTTCGAATAGGGGCCGGCCCGAGAGACCGCCTGTTTCTTCGGCGTGGGGCAGCCCCTTGACGGCCTCACGCGAGAGCGTGGTGTTGGTGGCGATGACGCCATCGATGTGGTGACGTACCAGTGCCTCGATGATGACGGCAATCTGGTCGTCATCAAGGTCCGGCGCGATCTTGAGCAGCAGGGGTGGATTGCGGCCCACCGAGGTGGCCAGTCGCTGGCGCTCGCGGTCCAGGGCTCCCAGAAGCTCGTCCAGTTCGTTGCCGCCCTGCAGCTTGCGCAGGTTGGCGGTGTTGGGTGACGAGATGTTGACGGCCACGTAGTCGGCCAGCGGCATGACGGCGGCCAGGCCGGTGAGGTAGTCGCGCGTGGCCGATTCCAGCGGGGTGGCGGCATTCTTGCCGATGTTCAGGCCCAGCACCGGCGGGGTGTCGGGCTGGCAGGGGGCGCCGGCAGGCAGTGCCTGGCGCTTCTGCCAGGCCCGGGAAGCGCGGACATGACGCACGAAGGCTTCCAGGCCCTCGTTGTTGAAGCCGAAGCGGTTGATGATGGCCTGGGCCTGGGGAAGGCGGAACAGGCGCGGTTTGGGATTGCCAGGCTGGGGCAGCGGGGTGACGGTGCCCAGTTCGAGAAAACCGAAGCCCAGTGCGGCCAGTGCGTCGATGTGGCTGGCGTTCTTGTCCATGCCGGCCGCGATGCCGACGCGGTTGGGAAAGGACAGGCCCAGCAGTTCGACGGGGTCATGGACGCGCGCCGGGCGCAGACCGGCCGGCATGGCTGCCAGCAGGTCCATCAGCCGCAGGCCGGCGTGGTGGGCGCATTCGGGATCCTGCAGGAACAGCAGGGGGCGCAGGGCCCGGTAGCCCAGGGCATTCAGTCTTTCAGGGGTATCCATTGTCCGTCTATCCGTTGTTCGAGCGGGCGGAAGTTGCTCTTGTAGCGCATGGAGCGCGCTTCCTCGATCCAGTAGCCCAGGTAGAGGTAGTCGAGTCCCAGTACCTGGCACATCCGGATCTGCCAGAGGATGCCATAGGTGCCCAGGCTGCCTCCGGGCAGATCGGGCTCGAAGAATGTATACACCGCGGAAAGGCCGTCGTCGAGCACGTCGATGACCGAGACCATGACCAGGGTGGAGTCGGGGGTGCGGAACTCGACCAGCCGGGTGTCGACGCCCGATTGCAGCAGGTATTCGCGGTACTGGTCCTCGTCGTCCTCGTCCATGCTGCCGCCACGGTGGCGGGCCTGCTGGTAGCGGATGTAGAGCGCGTAGTGTTCGTCGCTGAAGACCAGCGGCAGGTTGCGACTGATGAGGCTGCCGTGGCGGCGGATGGCGCGGCGCTGGCTGCGGTCGGGCCGGAACTGCTGTACGGGGACGCGTACCGGGATGCAGGCCTGGCAGCTGTCGCATCGTGGCCGGTAGGTGAAGCGGCCGCTGCGCCGGAAGCCTGCACGCACCAGTTCGCCATAGTTGTCGGCGTCGATGGAGGCAGCAGGTTCGGCCACCTGTGAGCGGGCGAAGCGGTTGGGCAGGTAGCTGCAGGGAAAGGCGGCCGTGACGTATAGCCGGATGTAGCGCTGGGAGGGCGGCCGGTTGTCGCTCATCGGCTGAAGTCCGGCCAGGCGATGTTGCGGGCCATGGCCTGCCAGTCGGGGGCGGGGGCAGCCAGCAGGGGGCGGATGTGCGCCAGGAAGTCGGCACGGGAGATGTCACGCCCGCCCAGACTGCCCAGGTGCCGGGTGGACTGCTGGCAATCGACCAGGGGAAGACCGTGGGCAGCCAGCAGGTGCATCAGCGTGGCGAAGGCGCACTTGGAGGCGTTGGGCCGGCGGGTGAACATGGACTCGCCAAAGAACATGCGGCCGATGGAGACGCCGTAGAGGCCGGCGATGAGCTGGCCGTCTTCACGGACCTCCAGGGAGTGGGCCAGCCCTCGCTGGTGCAGCGCCGTGTAGGCAGCCTGGATGGCGGGGGTGATCCAGGTGCCGTCCTGGCCGGGACGGGGCTCTGCGCAGGCTCGCATTACGTCGGCAAAGGCCGTGTCGAGCGTGATCTGCCAGCGGGGGGCGGCAGTGTTGTCTTGCGCTGAGGTGCCTTGGGGCGAGTGTGGTGAGACGGAGGCTGCGGGGCCAGGATGACCGCTGTTGGCCAGGCGTGCCAGCAGCCGCCGCAGCGAGCGCGAAGGCGAGAACTCGTCGACGAAGACGACCATGCGCGGGTCGGGCGACCACCACAGCACCGGCTGGCCCGCGCTGTACCAGGGAAAGAGCCCCTGTGAGTAGGCTTCCACCAGCCGGTCGGGGCCCAGGTCGGCCCCCAGGGCGATGAGCCCGGGATAGCCCGGCACGTCGCGGTCGGCGGCGGGCAGCGGGGTGTCGGCTTCGACCCAGTAGCGAATCATCGGTGGTGGGGTGTTGAAGGGGCGAGGGGAATGTGGCGATGGAACCGGGCAGGAAGAAGCGATCGGGAGATCAGCCGTGGCCGCCCTTGTCGGAGGACGTGTCAGCGTTGCCGCTCTGGTGAGGGGACGGATTGGTGGGCTGCCTGCCCGATGGGGCAGGGATGTGGCCCTCGTGCAGCGAGAAGCGGCCCAGGCGGCGGTCGGCCAGGAACCAGCGCAGCGTGGTCTCTACCGTACTGAAGGCGATCTCGTCCCAAGGGATGTCCTTCTCGTCGAACAGCCGGGCATCAAGGCTTTCCTCACCCGGATCCAGCTCGGGGGACAGCAGGCGGGCGCGGTAGAAGGCGTGCACCTGCTCGGCATGGGGGACATCCAGAATGGCAAAGAGCGGGCCGTCGACCTCGGCGCGGGCGCCCGATTCCTCGCGGGTCTCGCGCAGGGCGCCAGCCGACATGGTCTCGCCGATTTCCATGAAGCCTGCAGGCAGCGTCCATTTGCCCTTGCGGGGCTGGATGGCGCGGCGGCACAGCAGGATGCGGTCTTCCCACAGGCAGACGGCGCCGACCACGATGCGCGGATTGACGTAATGGACGGCATGGCAATGGGTGCAGACCTGGCGTGGGCGGTTGTCACCCTCGGGGACGAGGATCTGCGTGGGACTGCCGCATTCTGAACAGTACTTCATGAGGAGAAATTTACGGCCAAGCAGAAAGACTTGCAAACGGAATCCAGTATGGCTATACTTCTTTTCGCGGGGTGGAGCAGTCTGGCAGCTCGTCGGGCTCATAACCCGAAGGTCGGAGGTTCAAATCCTCCCCCCGCAACCATCGACATTCTCCCGCCCCTGAGTCCTTATCCATTTGCTCAGGGGGTTTTTTTTCGCCTGTTCAATCCGCCGGGGCGACCCATCAGCCCCGCGCGACTTTTGTTGCCTCTCTTTCCCTCTTGTGCCTGTCAGCCAACCGTGAGGGTATAGCCCAGCCCATGCACGGTGACGATGCGCGCCACGCTGCCTCGCAGCCGCCGGCGCAGACGGGAGACCAGTACGTCCACGGTACGGTCGCCGTACACCCAGTCCCGGCCACAGATGGCCTCGCTGATGCGGGTGCGGTCGCAGGGCTTGCCGATGGCGGCGGCCAGGCAGACCAGCAGCCGGGTCTCGGCGGGCGACAGCGTCTCGACGCGGCCGTCGATATGCAACCGCCGCGTCGGGGTGTCCAGCCACAGACCGTTGGCAATCGACAGCGTGTCTTCTTTGTTCGGGCTGCTGGGTGGGGGGCCGGCGTGGCGTCGGATCGCCTGGGCCAGCGCCGTGGCGTCGAGGGGCTTTTCCAGCAGGGCGGCAAAGAGCATGCCGGCTTCGGGCTGCTGGTGGACCTGTTCGGTATTGGCGCTCAGCAGCAGCACCGGCTTGCGGCCCATGCGTGGGTCCAGGCGGATCTGGCGGGCGAAGTCCAGACCGCTGCCGTCGGGCAGCCGGGTGTCGACGATGAAGAAGTCGTAGACATCGGGCTGGGTCTGCAGCAGGGCGCTGGCCTGGGTCAGGCTGGTGGCGTGGTCCACCGAACGGACCAGGCGCTCGAGCATGGCCATGGTGCCCAGTGCACCGATCGGGTCGTCATCAAGCAGCAGGCAGCTTTGATCAAGAAGCGGAGCTTCCGGCGGGTGTACAGGGCTGTCCGCGTCGAGGGCCGTGATCTCGGGCAGTACCAGCGGCAGCCATACTTCGATGCTGGCGCCGTTTGTGTCGGCTGGCAGTTGCAGTCGGCCACCCAGCGCCTGGGTCATGCGCCGGACGATCAGCAGGCCCAGGCCCGAGCTGTGGCTGTTGTCCACGGGGTCCGGTAGCGGGGTGGAGGCCGCACTGGCCGGACGGGTGAGCTGGGCCTGAATGCCCGGGGGAAGCCCGGGGCCATGGTCGGTGACGATGAAGACCAGCTCGGAACCCTCGATCTGCACGCCTAGCGTCACGCCCTGGCCATCGTCGTGCCGAAGGGCGTTGCGCACCAGGTTGCCCAGCACCTGCTGCACCAGTGACCCGTCCAGCATGACCTGTTCGGGCAGTTCGGCGGAAAGCTGAAGCTGAAGGGGCACGCCCTGGTGCCGGGCCTGCACGTCCTGGGTTCGTACCAGATCCGCCAGCATCTTGCGCAACGGCACGGCCGTGGGCCGAGGCTGGGGGGCCTGGTGGCGAAAGCGCGAGAAGCTCAGCACGTTCTCCAGTGTGGCGTTGAGGGCGCCGGCCGACAGCCCGAGCAGGTCCAGCAGGGACTCGGCTTCTGCCAGGCTGGCATCACGCAGCAGTTCGGCTGCGCCCAGAACGTTGTGCAATGGACCGCGAATCTCGTGGCTCATGGCGGCCAGGAACATCGACATGGTGTGCTCGGCCTGCCGGGCACGCTCGATGGCCCGCTGGTGGCCGGTGACATCGTTCATCAGGATGATGAGGCAGCGGTCCAGCTTGGAGGCGCTGTCCTCCAGGGGGCGCAGGCGGATGTCGAAGCAGCGTCGTCCCGCGTGCGTATCCAGCCAGATGGCGTGCAGTTCCTGTCGGCCTGCGGCCAGGATGTCGTCGAGTACGGCCTGCAGCGTGTCGCGGTGGTGCTGCAGCGCCAGCCGGTAGCGCAGCGCGCCCGCTTCGGACAGACCCAGGAAGGACTGTAATGCAGCGTCGTTGGCATGTTGCAAACGGCCTTCTTCGGTCGTGATGAAGACTGGGCCGCTGAGGCTCTCCAGGACGCCGAAATATTGATCCCGCTCGCGGGTCAGGCGTCGGATGTTCTCGGCCAGGGCCGCTTCGCTGGGGGGGCGCATGGCCCACGGGGCGAGCATGGTCTGGGTGGCTTCATCGAAGAAGTCGTCCAGGACGGCCAGCAGGGTGTCGGCATCCGGGCACTGCGGGATCTGCTGCAGGTGCTGGCGATAGGCCTGGCGGCACAAGGTGAACAGGCCGTGGTGAAGCTCCAGGGGCACGCCCGCTTCGTAATGGCGCCAGGCGATCTCGCGCAGCCGCTCGAAGCGGGGGTCGGCGCGGTAGTCGTTGCGGCCGTCAAGCTGGCGTGGTCGCGCATGTGTAAGCCAGATCGACAGGGAGTCATTGATCCGCTCGACCGCCTCGGCCCAGGCAGCACGCATCGAACTGGTCTGATCGGTGAAGCCGTGCGCCAGGGCAAGCTGAAGAATGGCCTGCACGAGTGCGTTGCTCTCCTGGTGCAACAGCGTCTTCAGGCGTTCGTCTGGCCGATCCATGGGCTTCCCTGCAGATATAACTGGGATGGATTCGACCAGAACCCGGATCGCACGGCAAGACGATTGCATGCCTGTTTACATCCCTTTCACAACCCTGCAGCCTTCACGGATTCGCCACTGCCTATAGTGACGGTGGGGTGGTTGTTCGCCTAAGTTGGGGTTGAGACGCTATATCAGAATGCAATAGCGATTTCGTCCTGCTTTCAGGGAGCCATCCATTTCAGGAGGAACCGAACAATGGGGTGGCAGGGCAGAGGGATCTGGAAAGTGGCAGCCAGTCTGGTGGTGCTGGGTGCGGCGGGATATGGGGTACTGACTTCACCGTGGACGTGGTCGGCACTGCATGGTGCGCGTGAGTTGCCGCCGCTGGAAGGGGCAGACCTGAAGAATGGGCGCGAAGTGTTCGTGGCCTCGGACTGCGCCACCTGTCATGCCACGCCGGGTCAGGACAAGGACACGGTACTGGGTGGGGGACGGGTGCTGGAGACGCAGTTCGGCACCTTCCATATGCCCAATGTCTCGCCGCATCCCGAGCGCGGCATTGGCAAATGGACTCTGGCCGAGTTCGACCGGGCGCTGCGCGAGGGCGTGGGTCCCGGCGGACTGGATGGCCAGAACCTGTACCCGGCCTTTCCCTATACCTCGTATCAGCGGCTTTCAGGTGAGGATGTACGTGATCTGTACGCTTACATGATGACGCTGCCGGCCGAGGATGATGCGGTGCCGGAGCATCAGCTCAAGTTCCCGTTCAACATGCGGCGTGGTGTGGGCCTGTGGCGGCTGGCCTTCCTGGATGGCAAGCCCTGGCAGCCGGGACCGGTGCCTGCCGAGCTGTCCGGCGACATTACCAGCGCGGCGAATATCTGGTGGAGGGAGCCGGGCACTGTGCCGAATGCCATTCGTCACGTGGCTTCATGGGTAACGTGTTGGCCGAGAGTCGCTACGGGGGCGGGCCCGATACCACCGGTACCGGCTGGTTCCCGAACATCACGCCCGACGAGACCGGCATTGGCTTCTGGTCGGCTGCTTCGCTGGCACGCTACCTGCACACGGGCGTGAGTCCGATCGGCCGGGCGGCTGATGGTGACATGGCGGAGGTGATCCGAAACACGTCGAAGATGTCGACCAAGGATGTTGGCGCCATGGCGCTGTATCTGAAGTACCTGCCGGCCGTGCCGAAGCCGGCGCCGCACATGCCGGTGCCGAACTATACCGAGGAGGTTGTGATGCTGAAGGATATGGTTCAGGTGTCGGCACGCCTGCCGGTCTCGGCAGCTTCGGCCTTCGAGGTGGGCAAGCCGGCCACGGTGGTGACCAGCAAGGCGGTCTGGCTGGATGCAAAGGATACGGGTCGAGCGGATGGTACCTCGGGGAAACTGCTGGGTGGCGCACAGGTATCGGTGAAGGCACGCGAGGGAGACCGGCTGCGGCTGATGCTGAAGGGCTGGCAGGAGGAAGAAACGCCGTCGGTGATCTATCAGGCGCGCGGCCAGCGGGTGATGATGGCCGTGCTGGACGACGCGGCTTCGACCAAGGTGGTGCGCGGCAAGCCGGAGCAGGATGCCGACACCGGTCAGCGTTGGATGCCGGTGACGCTGGAGGTGTGGTCGGATGCGACTGGCATGAATGCCGACCGGGGGGCCGTGTGGGCCTATGGCAAGGATACCTACCAGAAGGCGTGTTCGGCCTGCCATGTGCTGCCGCAGCAGGAACATTTCACGGCCAACCAGTGGGTTGGCACACTGAAGTCGATGCGCCGCTTCACCTCGTTCAGCGATGACCAGTATCGCCTGATCCTGTCGTACTTGCAGAATCACTCGAAGGACCTGCATGACGACGGTACATCCGGTGCAGGGCACGGAGGAAAATGATGAACGCACCGGTAGATGCGGGCATGCTGCAGAGGCATGACGGGCCTGAGGGGCTGGCCGTTGAGGTGAGCCACCCGGTGGCTGCTGATCTGGCGGATGTGATCGACTGGCTGGCCGCGCAGTTCATCCATGTGCCCCAAAGGGAACAGGTTCATGCGGCGCGTTCGGTCGTGGGTCAGATGCTGTTGCGCGAGATGGGCGAGGTGCTGGGCAATGGGGCGTTGATGGCAAGGCTGGGACAGCATCTGTCCGAAGGGACGGAAGAAGAGGTGACGGTGGCGCTGCAGCGTCGGTACACGGCCCTCTTTGAGGGCGTGTACCCCCGACGCTGTGCGCTGCCCTATGCCAGCGCCTGGCAGGGCAGCGGCCGGCTGTACGACGCCCCGGTGGCGCGGATGCAGAAGCTTCTGCAGGTACTGGACATGGAGCTTGCGCAGACATGTCATGAGCCGCCTGATCATCTGGCTGTACAGCTGGCGGCGCTGGCGCAGGCGCTGCGACAAGCGCGTTGGCCGATGGTTCAGGCGCTGCTGGTGGAGATGGACTGGGTGGCGCCCTTCTGTCGAGCCATGGCACGACTGGATGGTGAAGGGTATTACGGGGTGATGGCTGAGGTGCTGTCGGCGGCTTTGGGCCGGGTGAGCATCGGCTACGGGACTGGACAGGAGGAACGATGATGGACAGGCTCAATGAACGCGAAGGATGCGTGGGAATGGAAGATGCCCGTGTGGACGGTATGCAGACAACCCGTGAGCAGGCTGCGGTGACGGGTATGCAAGCGGTCGGCCGGCTGTCGCGGCGCCGGTTCATCGAGGGGCAGGTGCTGGCCTCGCTGGGCATGGCTGGTACGCCGATTCTGGCCCGGGCAGCCGGAAAAGATTCGCCCACGGCGGCGAGCGGGGAAGAACCTGCGGCCGCAGTGGGTGGCAAGGTCGGGAAAGCGGTGCAGGAGGGCATCCTGTCGGGCTGCCACTGGGGTGCGTTCTATGGCATCGTGAAGGATGGAAGAGCGGTGGAGTTCAAGCCCTGGTTGGGTGATCCGGCACCGTCGCCACAACTGCCTGGCGTGTTGGATTCGCTCTATTCGCCGTCACGCATCCGTTATCCGATGGTGCGCCGTGCCTGGCTGGAGAAGGGCCCGGGCGCTGATCCGGATGGCCGGGGTAGCGGTGATTTCGTGCGGGTGAGCTGGAACAAGGCCATCGAGCTGGTGGCCGACGAGCTGGTGCGGGTGCGCAAGAAGTACGGGCAGCAGGCGGTGTTTGCGGGGTCGTATGGCTGGAAGAGCCCGGGGCGCATCCACAACTGCCAGACGCTGCTGCGGCGGATGCTGAACCTGACGGGCAGCTATACCAACAGCAGTGGTGATTATTCCACCGGTGCGGCCCAGGTGATCCTGCCCTACGTGTCGGGTTCGCTGGAGGTCTATGAGCAGTGCACCACGTGGGAGAACCTGGCCAAGCATTGCCAGCTGATGGTGTTCTGGGGCTGCAATCCGCTGAACAATTCGCAGATCTCCTGGCAGGTGGCCGACCATGGCGCCTGGCCGGGCGTGGCCGCCATGAAGAAGGCCGGGACGAGGGTGATCAGCATCGACCCGATCCGTACCGAGACCTGCAAGGCACTGGATGGCGAGTGGATCGCGCCGCGCCCGCAGACCGACGTGCCGATGATGCTGGGCATCGCTCATACGCTGTACACCGAGAAGCTGCACGACCAGGCATTCCTCAATCGCTACACTACCGGATTCGACCGGTTTCTGCCGTACCTGCTGGGCAAGACCGACGGCACGCCCAAGACGGCGGAATGGGCGGCAGGAATTTGTGGCGTGCCGGCGCAGACGCTGCGTGATCTGGCGCGCCGCTTCGCAGCCAACCGCACGATGCTGGCGCTGGGCTATTCGACGCAGCGCCAGCACCATGGCGAGCAGTCACACTGGATGCTGATCACGCTGGCGGCGATGCTGGGGCAGATCGGCCTGCCGGGAGGGGGCTATGGCCTGAGTTATCACTATTCGTCGGGAGGCGCGCCCACAGCCACCACGCCGATCCTGAAGGCCATCGACGATGCGTCGGGGCAAGCCAACGAGGGGGCGGCCTGGCTGGCGCAGAGCGGGGCTGTCTCGATTCCGGTGTCGCGGCTGGTGGAGACGCTGCTGAATCCTGGCAAGGTGATGCAGTTCAACGGACACGAGATCAAGCTGCCGCTGATCAAGCTGGCCTACTGGGCGGGCGGAAACCCGTTCGCCCACCAGCAGGACCGAAACGAGATGCGGTGTGCCTGGCGCAATCTGGACACGTTCATCGTGCATGACGTGCAGTGGACGGCCTCGGCGCGGCATGCCGACATCGTACTTCCGGCCACCACGTCCTACGAGCGCAACGACATCGAGCAGATGGGCGATTATGCGCAGAGCCATATCGTGGCGATGAAGAAGATCGTCGAGCCGGTGTTCGAGGCGCGCAGCGACTTCGACATCTTCGCGGCCATCGCGGCTCGCCTGGGCAAGGGCGAGGAATTCACGGCGGGGCTCACGGAGATGGAGTGGATTCGCAACCTGTACGAGGCGGCCAAGATCGAAGCGCGCGCCAAGGGCATGGAGATGCCGGTGTTCGACGTGTTCTGGAAGAGCAATCGGCCGCTGGCATTTCCGATCTCGGCCGAGGCCAAGGACTTCGTGCGGCATGCCGATTTTCGGGCCGATCCGCTGCTCAATGCGCTGGGGACGGCATCGGGCAAGTTCGAGCTGTATTCGCGGACCATCGAGAAATACGGCTATGACGACTGTCCTCCGCACGCCACCTGGATGGAGCCGCTGGAGCGTACGGGTCGTTCGGACTCGCGCTATCCGCTGCATATCGTGTCCAATCACCCGCAGATGCGGCTGCACTCGCAGCTGTGCGGCACCATCAACCGAAACAGTTACGAGGTGTCCGGGCGCGAACCCTGCTGGATGAATCCGCAGGATGCGAAGGCGCGCGGCCTGAAGGACGGCGATGTGGTGCGGGTCTTCAACCAGCGGGGCCAGATCCTGGCGGGACTGAAGGTCACTGACGAGATCATGCCCGGTGCCATCCGGATCAACGAGGGCGGCTGGTACGATCCGGTGAACTCACGCGATCCGAACACGCTGTGCGCGTGGGGAGATGTGAACGTGCTGACGACAGGTGTGGCCACATCGAAGCTGGCGCAGGGCAATTGCGGCCAGACCGGGGTGGCCGAGGTGGAGCGCTTCCGTGGTTCGTTGCCACCCGTGATGGTGTTCTCGCAACCGAAGGCGCGAGGGTAGCGCTTCGATCGATGACAATGGGTGTTGCGTGATTGCAACGCCCATTGTCCGTTGACCGGATTGGTCCGGGAAGTTGGCAAATCAGCGACGTCTCCCCATCAGGTGGGGTACCTTCGGAGCCTGTGTGCTTGCATACTTGCAGTCACTTACAGGCAGGGAAACAAAGGTGATGGTGGTCAGACGGCACGGCTTGCAGGGAACCAAGGTCAAGAATGGCAGACGTAGCGTTGCTGTCGGGATGGTGCTGGGATGGCTGGGGCTGGCCGCGACCGGAACGGCGCAGGCGGCTGCGACCAGCCTTCATCCCGCACAGCCGGTGCCAGTCGTTGCGCCGGGGCTTTCGCTGCAACGGGCGGTGCCGGTGTCTGGGCTTTCGTTGCAAGGGCGCCTGCCGGCTCCGGGCAGCACGGCGGGCCGGGCTGCGCGTGGCGGGATGCTGACGGCGTTCTGGAACGATCCCGATCGGGCGGTGCCGGGCACCGATCCATTTGGCGATCCCGGGGCGGTACTGCAGCCGGACGTATCCTACGAGAATGATGCCCAGCCAGAGGACGAATGGCCAGGCGGCCATTGGGCTGACGATCCGGCAGGCAGGGGATATCCGGTCGAGTCCGGCAGCAGGCCGCAGCCGGTCCCGGATGTCCTGGTGCCCTGGTCGGGTGCGTCGTCCATGGCCGGGAAGGGGCATGACATCGAGGGGCAGGATTCGCCTCGGCCCTGGGGATGTCGGCCAACAGTGGCCACGCAGGTACGGCTGAAGATCGACAACGATCTGGCTTCGGGCGAGGACTACGGCTACAGCAGCGGCGTGATGCTGGAGGTGGCAGCGCGTACGGCGGCCCATGATGGCTGGGAGGCATCCGGCGGGGAAGGCTGGCTGTGTCCGCTGTGGCGTGCGCTGGGTGCGGGGCGAGTTCCCACCGAATACGTGAGCTTCCGGCTAGATCAGGCCATCTACACGCCTGAGAACAGCCGTGCCACCTGGCTGCAGGTAAAGGATCGTCCCTATGCGGCGACGCTGGTGGCCACCCTGGCGGCCGGTACCTGGCTGGAGGGGCAGCGTGTGCGCAACGAGGTGCGCCTGGGCTGGGTGGGGCCGTCGGTCCATGGCGAGTCGTTGCAGAATGCGGTGCACCGGGTGATCAATGCGCCCCGTTTCCGCGGCTGGATGCACCAGCTGCCCGACGAGCCGATCCTAGAAGTGGCGCAGTACCGGGTGAGGCGCTGGCAGCCGGCTGCTGTCCGGGGCACGGACCTGCTGGGACACTGGGGCATGCGTCTGGGCAACCTGCAGACCAGCGCATTTGCCGGGCTGGAATGGCGCTTCGGCTCCGATCTGCAGGACGACGGGGGTACGGCGCCGCTGCGCCCGGGGTCCAACGAGCCCGGCGAGGTGACGTGGCATGCGACGGATGTGGCCCGCTGGACCGGGTTCGTGACGCTGGGGGGCCGCGCGGTAGTGCGGGATCTGACCTTGGACGGCAGCACCTGGCATGACAGCCACCGGGTGCGGCGCAAGCGTCTGGTGGGTGATGTCGGCGCGGGCATGAGCGTGCGCTCGGGACGATGGAATGCGCAGTTCATGTGGGTGGTGCGTTCGCGCGAGTTCGAGGGGCAGCGGCACGTGCCGTCGTTCGGATCCCTGCAGGTCGGCTACACGTTCTGAACGGTTGCGGTGTTGCAGCTGCGTCGTCGTTGCGTTTTGTGCGGGCACTTGGGGTAGAATGGCGCCAGCCAATCGGCCATGAATCGCGTTGCCGGGCCATTGCTGGGCCCTTGACGGTTTGCCGACGTACCTTCGAGTGCGTGCCTGCCGGCGTCCGTGGCGGTTCTCGCGTGCAGGTCTTGAGCCTGCCTTTCCTGTGACAGACAGTCGTTCCGGGCAGGACGATGGGACCGGACTCGTGCCGGCCCGCTGCCCGTGACATCGTCCTCGAAGATTTCTGCCGGGAAAGCCTGCCGTTGGCTGGTCCTTTCAAGCTTTTCGTGCTGTCCGGCCGTCTGCCGTCATGCCCGTCGTGCAGGCCGCGGATGTCCGGCCTGCCATCCCCGTACCCGTTTCGGGCGGCAGGGCCCACAGCCCATCGACAGTTGCCTGTGCCGTTCCCCTCGGAGAGGGCTGTATGCGGCGTCTTTTCTATCAGGTTGATGAATACCGCTGAGGTCAAACGAGTCATCGAGGGCGCGTTGCTGTGCGCGAACAAACCGTTGCCGGTGTCGGATCTGCGCCAGCTGTTCGCGGGCGAGGCCGAGATCGGTCCCGATACGGTGCGTGACGTGCTGGAGAGCCTGCGCAACGACTGGTTGGATCGCTCGCTGCACCTGGTGGCGCTGGCCTCGGGCTGGCGCTTCCAGAGCGCGCCGGACATTGCGCGCTTCGTCACCCGGCTCAATCCCGAGAAGCCGCCGCGCTATTCGCGGGCGGTGCTGGAGACGCTGGCCATCATTGCTTACCGGCAGCCGGTCACGCGAGGCGACATCGAGGAGATCCGGGGCGTCACGGTGTCATCGCACATCATCAAGACGCTGGAGGATCGAGGCTGGATCGATCAGATCGGTGTGAAGGACGTGGTGGGGCGGCCAGCGCTGTTCGGCACCACCCGGCAGTTTCTGGATGACCTGAACCTGAAGTCGCTGACCGAGCTGCCGGCGCTGGACGATGATGCGCTGCCGGCCGATGTGCTGGAGGCGCTGGCGCTGCAGACAGGTGCGGCGGCCTCGGCCCAGGTTGCCGAGGAGGCGGGAGGGGGCGCCGAGGCCTCCGGCAGTGCCGCAGCATCTGATGGCGCTGAAGCGTCCGGTGGTACCGAAACTGATGGAGTGCCGTCCGCCGGCGGAGAGAACGCCGGTGCCGAGGTCGAATCCAGTGCTGATGCCAGTGCCAGTGCGGCCGGGGTGTCGGTCGACATGAACATGAAAGAAGAGGCGGCGCCCGAAGCCGGGGCGGCCGTGAATGAAGAACTACCCGCTGCGGACGCGTCCGCAGGCAACTCCCTGTGATGTGACCATCGCATGAATACCGAACAGTACGAAGAAGACATGCAGCGCGATGCTGCCCATGAGGGACAGGGTGCATCGGCCGATCCGATGCTGCGGACGGAAGCAGGCACGACGTCTGCCGGGGAGACGGTGACGCCGCGCAAGCGTGCTCCGCGACGCAAGGCTGCCGAGGCGGATGCCGGTGATGCGGGCACGCCCGTACCAAGAACCCATCGTCGCAAGACGGCTGCGAAGGATGATGCCGAGGGCGTGACGGCTGCGCAGGCCGGTGCGGAGGGTGCTGACGAGGCGCAGGGCGAAGAGCCTGTCGCGAAGGCGGTCAAGCGGGCTACGCGCTCACGTCGCAAGCCGGCTGCGGATGCTGCGGCGGTGGAAGCAGGCGTTGCCGCCGAGGTGGGCGATACCGTCTCGGCCGATGCGGAGTCTGCTGATGCCGAGGGGGCTGCCGTCGAGGCTGCCGCCAAGCCGCGTCGTGCCCGGGCACCCCGGGCGTCGACTCGTCGCAGCAAGGTCGCGTCGGCCGAGGCCGTGGCGCTGGCTGAATCCGCTGTCTCCGAGGACGGGCTTTCCGATGCGTCGGCCAGTGCGGCGCCGGTGGAGGCTGAATCGGACGACGACATCCGCTCCGGGCACGACGTGCAGTCGTCCTCGGACAGGGTGGGCGTGGACGCCAGGTGGTCTGCTTCCGAGGTGCCGTCTTTCGGTGCGTCGGCGGACGAGGACGACTTCGATGACGATGATTTCCGCGATGAAGACGACCGGTACGACGACGAAGACGATTTCGACGAGGAGGATGATGGCGAGGAAGTGCCCGGGGAGCCGGTGCCGTTCTTCGCCCGCGAGGCCAGCATCGGCCTGCGCGATTCGGGTCGGGGTACCCGTCGGCCGGTGTCGCCCGATGCCGAGAAGCTCCACAAGATCTTGGCCGATGCCGGCATCGGTTCGCGCCGTGACATGGAGGAGCTGATCATCGCCGGAAGGGTGTCCGTGAATGGTCTGCCAGCCCATGTGGGCCAGCGGGTGGGGCCCGAGGACGTCATCCGCGTGAACGGTAAGCCGCTGTCGCGCAAGCGCAGTGCGGCCTCGCAGACGCCTCAGGTGCTGCTCTACCACAAGCCGACCGGCGAGCTGGTCACGCGTGATGATCCAGGGTCGCGGCCGAAGGTCTTCGACCGGTTGCCCCGCCTGCGTGGGGCGCGCTGGATTGCCGTGGGACGGCTGGATCTGAACAGCGAGGGGTTGCTAATCTTCACCACGTCAGGCGATCTGGCCAACCGGCTGATGCATCCCCGCTATGGCTGGGAGCGTGAGTACGCGGTGCGGGTGCTGGGGCGGGTGGATGACGAGATCCGCCAGCAGCTGCTGACCGGCGTGACGCTGGAAGACGGCCCGGCCACGCTGCAGTCCATCGAGGACATCGGCGGTGAAGGTGCCAATCACTGGTATCGGGTGGTGATCCTTGAAGGGCGCAACCGTGAGGTGCGGCGGCTCTTCGATGCCGTGGGTCTGACCGTCTCGCGGCTGGTGCGCATCCGTTTCGGTCCGATTGCGCTGCCGCCGCGGCTGCAGCGTGGTCGCCTGCACGCCCTGGCTGAGGTCGAAGTGCGTCAGCTGCAGCAGCAGATGCGTCGCCATGCGGCCGAGATAGGCGTCGGGGCGACGGATGCTGCGCGTGGCGCTAAGCCGGGCAACGCCCAGGGGCGGGGCAAAGGCACTGCCCGTGGAAATGACGCGACGCGTCGCCAGGGACACGGTGCGGGCAATGCAGCCCAGGCCGGTGCAGGGCAGCAGGGAGGCGGCCAGCAGGGCGCGGTTTCCGGCATGCCGCAGCCG
>ERZ772946.354-NODE-354-length-18361-cov-7.24708_pt1 | contig 18361 bp, 18 predicted proteins | sample MGYA00511680_ERZ772946 | MGnify/ENA primary metagenome ERZ772946 (study PRJEB29015, sample SAMEA2737918) | human oral metagenome | biome: human oral; feature: human-associated habitat; material: dental | place: China | collected 2016 ... | reverse complement strand
GGCGCGGCTGTGGCGGCGGATGCTGAGCGAGAGCCGCGCGCTCTCGCGCAATGATCCCGGCCTGTTGCGCGAAGCCTGCGCGGCGGTGGAGGCCGAGGCGGCCAGGGTGGCTGCCTCAGCGCTGTCCGGACGGAGCTGAAGCCCAGGCACGGAAGCAGCGCACGTAGAGCATCAGGGTGGCGTAGCTGCCGGCGGCCAGCGCGGTTTCGATCCATCCCAGGGTGGACGAGAGGCCCGGGTCGCTCATGCCGCGCACGATGCCTTCACACAGGTACAGCAGGATCAGCATGGTCCAGAGCTGATAGGCGCGCACCCAGCCGCGCCACAGGGCAGGCAGCACGAAGACGAGCGGCACCACTTTCAGAGCCAGCATCGAGCCGCCCGGACGCAGCGGGGCCAGCCACAGTTCCCACAGGCTGCCCAGCAGGATCAGCGCAGCCACCAGGACGACCGTCAGCAGGCGCCAGCGCTGGCAGGCGGCGCGCAGGGCCGCCGGATCGGAGGGGATGGGGGCTGGACGGGAACGGGGCATGGCAGCGGCAGGGCGGTTGAGGAAGGTGCTGGGAGATGGTGGCTGGAAGCAGCGTCTGGAAGCGTTGTGATGTGGAAAACCAACCCCCCGAAGATAGCAGGCTCGGCGCATGGGTCCATGCGGCCAGGGCAGAAGACAGCACGCGACAGGTTGTCGAAGGCCGGGGGGACGACGGAAATTTGCTACAGTGCTGGCCTGGCCACGCTTGGCCACGGCCTGTGGATGCAGCAAGGTTCGGGCGCGGGCCGGAAACAGGGATGACAAGGAGAATCGTCGTGATCGTTGCCGATATTCTGAGCCTGAAGGGCACCACGCTCTTTACGGTCAACCCGGACATGATGCTGTCCGATGCGGTGTTGACCATGGACGAGCATGATATCGGCTCGGTGGCCGTGATGGAAAACGGCAAGCTGGTGGGCATGCTCACCTTCCGGGAGGTGGTGCGGATGCTGGCGCGCCGCCAGCTGGAGCACCGCAGTGGCCCCACCCGACCGGTGGCCGAGATCCGTGTGTCCGACGTGATGGTGTCCGACCCGGTGGTGGTGACGCCGTCGACGGAGGTGAACGAGCTGCGCCGGGTGATGGTCGCCTCACACGCCCGCTACGTACCGGTGATGGACAACGGGGTGCTGCTGGGCATTCTGTCCTTCCATGATGTGGCACGTTCGGTGCTGGAGGCCCAGAGCTTTGAGAACAAGATGCTGAAGGCCTACATCCGGGACTGGCCGCAGGACGAGAACAACACCTGGGGCGGCGGGCTCTGAGGAGAAGGTCGGGTGCGTGGGCCGTTGGTGGCGGCCTGCAGTCTGCCGGCATTCGGTCGCCCGGGCTCCCCGATACGGTGCACGGATACGACGCTGCAAGGATGTGCTGCGCAGCCCGTGCCCGGGCATTGATAGAATGACCCGATGCGGATACTGATCAGTAATGATGACGGCTATTTTGCGCCGGGCATCGAGGCATTGGCCAGCGCGCTGGCCAATCTGGGGGAAGTCGTCGTCTTCGCGCCGGAGCGCGACCGTTCGGGCGCGTCCAATTCGCTCACGCTGAGCCGGCCGCTAACGGTGCGCAAGGCACCCAACGGTTTCCATTTCGTCGACGGCACGCCCACCGACTGCGTGCACGTGGCCGTCACCGGCCTGCTGGACGGACCGCCTGATCTGGTGGTCTCGGGCATCAACGACGGCGCCAACATGGGTGACGACACCATCTATTCCGGCACGGTGGCAGCAGCCACCGAGGGCTACCTGCTGGGCGTGCCCTCCATGGCCTTCTCGCTGGTGGGCAAGGGCTATGCGCACCTGGACACGGCGATGCGCGTGGCGCGCGAGCTGGTGGTGCGGCAGCTGGCCGATCCCTGGCCGGAGCCGGTGTTGCTCAACGTCAACATTCCTTCCGTGCCGTACGAGGAGCTGAAGGGGTACGAGGTGACGCGGCTGGGACGGCGGCATCACACTGAGCCGGTCATCCCGGCGCTGAACCCGCGCGGCGAGACGGTCTACTGGATCGGTAAGGCCGGGCCGGTGGCTGACAACGGGGAAGGCACGGACTTCCACGCCACGGCGCAGGGCAAGGTGTCGATCAGCCCGCTGCAGATCGACCTGACTTCCACCGCCCAGCTGGAAAAGACCCGGCAATGGTTGGCGTGATCCAGCGTTCCGACAGTGACGGTCTGGTTTCCGAGCGTGCGCGGCTGCGCATGGTCGAGCAGCTGGCGCATCAGGGCATCGATTCCGAGCTGGTGCTGGGCGCCATGAAGAAGGTGCCACGCCACCTGTTCGTCGAGCAGGGGCTGGCCAGCCGGGCCTATGAGGATGTGGCGCTGCCCATCGGGCATGGCCAGACTATCTCTCGCCCGTCCACGGTGGCACGGATGCTCTGGCTGCTGGCAGAATCGGTGCGGCCCCAGGAGGTGCGCAAGCTGCGGGCGCTGGAGATCGGTACCGGCTGTGGCTATCAGGCCACCGTGATGGCCCGGCTGTTTGCGGACGTGGTATCGGTCGAGCGGGTACACTGGCTGCATGAGCTGGCCAAGGTCAACGTGCGCCCGTTCCGGCTGCCCAATCTGCGCCTGATTTTCGGTGATGGCACTGCGGGTGTGACGGCCGGTGCCCCCTATGATGTGGTGATCAGTGCTGCGGCCAGCGAGTCGATCTCGAAGGACTGGCTGCGGCAGATGGCCGTGGGCGGACGCTTGGTGGCGCCTGTAAAAGCACCCGACAGCGACATGCAGACCCTGCATGTGGTGGATCGGGTAAGCTCGGACGAATGGTCGCTGACGGTTCTGGATCCGGTACGATTCGTACCGCTGCGTGCCGGGGTTGCCCGGTAGGCGGCGAAGACGGAGGAATTTTCTGCATGAGAAGCGATGCGCTGAAGAAACAGTCGCACCTGTTGCTGTGGGTTTCGGTGGCTCTGCTGGTGGGCGGATGTGCGGCCACACAGCCCGCGCCGGTGGTCCATCGCACCAATCCGGGCGCAGCGCCGGTGGCGGCCGCCACCCAGTCCGCACCGGTGGTGCCTGCCATGGATGGCCATTCCGCCGACCCGGCCAGCACGACAGGCGAGACAGGCGAGGAGGGGCAGGGTGACGAGGACGGCGCACAGGTTACGCCCATCTACCAGGGTGCCATCAATAATGCACCGGGCAAGTACGGTGCCCCGCAGGATTCCAACCTGAAGGTCGGGCCGCAGGGCATGAAACGCCCCTACGGTACGCCCAAGCCCACGGTGGTGGCGCAGGCGCCGTCCGATGCGGGCTTGAGCACTCAGGGAGCGGCCGGTGCTGCCGGTGCGAAGGGCGCCGGGGCAGCAGCATCGGGCAAGGATGCAGGCAAGGATGCCGCGAAGGACGCGGGCAAGGATGCGCAGGCCGCCAAGGCGCCGCCCGTGCCGTCGGCCACCCGCAATTTCGACGGCGTGCGCTTCAGCTGGCCGGTCGGCGGTCGTGTGGTGCAGCCTTTCGATGGCGTCTCCAATAAGGGGTTGCTGCTGTCGGGCAAGGCAGGTGACGCCGTGCTGGCGGCCGCCGACGGCCGAGTGATCTTCAGCGGCCAGGGTCCGCGGGGCTATGGCAACCTGATCATCATCAAGCACAGCAACGAAATGCTGTCGGTCTATGCCCACAACCGCAGCCTGGCGGTGAAGGAAGGCCAGCAGGTCACGCGCGGTCAGAAGATCGCCGAGTTGGGCGATGCCGGCAATGGCCAGCCTGCGCTGCACTTCGAGGTGCGTCAGGGCGGCAAGCCGGTGGATCCGGCCGGCGTGCTGCCCAAGCGTTGATATCCTCCTTCATGGGTTTTCATCGTCCTTGAGTAACGCCCCTCTGGAAACGTCTGGCAGACGATCTGCCAGCACCGTCCCGGCCGAGCCGGTCCGCTGTCACATCGAGTCGGTCGACCTGGATGGGCAGGGTATCGCGCACCGGGACGGCAAGGTGGTCTTCGTGCAGGGCGGGCTGCCCGGCGAAGAGATCGAGGCGCGCCTGGTGCGCAGCAAGCCGCGCTACGACGTGGCCGAGATCGCGGCCATCTGCCGTCCCAATCCGAACCGCGTGGCACCCCGGTGCCCGCACTACGGCACCTGTGGTGGCTGCAACCTGCAGCATGCCGACCTGCGCGCCCAGGTGGCCTTCAAGCAGCGGGTGCTGGAAGACACGCTCTGGCACCTGGGGCGGGTGCGCCCGGCGCAGATGCTGGCGCCCATCGAAGGCCCCACCTGGGGCTACCGCTTCCGTGCCCGGCTGGCGGTGCGCGACGTGCCGTCACGCGGCGGGGTGCTGATCGGCTTTCACGAGAAGAAATCCAGCTACGTGGCCGATCTGGACGAATGTTCGGTGCTGCCGGCGCAGGTCTCGGTGCTGCTGCCAGCACTGAAGGCGCTGGTCGAGTCGCTGTCCATCCGCAACCGCATGCCGCAGATCGAGGTGGCGGTGGGCGACTGTCAGCAGCCCCCCCGGCATCCGCTGGCACTGGTGTTCCGCACGCTGCTGCCGCTCACCGGCAAGGACCGCAACCGCCTGATTGCCTTTGGTCGTGAGCATGGCGCCGAGATCTGGCAGCAACCGGGCGGGCCGGACACGGCGCATCTGCTGTGTGACGCCCAGGGGCGCACGGATGGCACGTCGGCACTGGCCTACGAGCTGCCCGAGTTCAGCATCCGTATTCCTTTCGGCCCTACTGACTTCACCCAGGTCAATGCTGGCATCAACCGTCAGCTGCTGAGCCGCGCAGTGCAGATGCTGGACCCTCGGCCCGAGCACCGGGTGGTGGATCTCTTCTGCGGCCTGGGTAACTTCACGCTGCCGCTGGCCACGCGCGCGCGCCAAGTCGTCGGCGTGGAAGGGGTGAAGGCGCTGGTGGAGCGTGGCCGGCAGAACGCGCTGGCCAACCGCCATGCCTTGCTGGCGCCGCCCGGCAAGGAAGGGGTGCAGTTCCGCGTGGCCAATCTCTTCGAGTTCAACCGGGCGGCCTGGCAGGCGTTGGGACGTGTGGATCGACTGCTGATTGATCCCCCGCGCGACGGGGCGCTGGCCGTGGCCCGGGTGCTGGCGGCGCTGCCGCCCGAGCAGCGCCCAGCCCGGATGGTCTATGTGTCGTGCAACCCGGCCACGCTGGCACGCGACCTGGGCCTGATGGTGAACGAGGGCAAGTGGCGGGTGCGGATGGCCGGCGTGGCCAACATGTTCCCGCACACGGCGCATGTGGAATCGATCGCGCTGCTGGAGGCCTGAAGGGCGCCGCATCGTCGGTGAAGGAGGTCGACCGCAGGGGTCGTGCGGTCTCCTTGCACGGGTTGCACCTGCGGGCATGAAAAAACCGGCCCAGCAAGGATGCGGGGCCGGTTGAAGGGGTCTGCCCAGAGGCAGACCGGCGGAGAGAGATCAGTCGTTGCTGCCGCCTGCGATTCCGAAGAGGGCCAGCAGGTTGCTGAACACGTTGTACAGGTTGATGTAGACCGACAGCGTGGCCATGACGTAGTTGGTCTCGCCGCCGGTGACGACTCGGTTCAGGTCGAATAGGATGAACAGCGAGAAGACGACGGTGGCCAGCAGCGAGATGGTGAGCATCAGCGCCGGGATCTGCAGGAAGATGTTGGCGAACGCGGCCAGCAGGATGACGATCATGCCCACGAAGAGCCAACGCCCCATGCCCGAAAAGTCACGCTTGGAGACGGTGGCGATGGTGGCCATGGCGCCGAAGATGACGGCAGTGCTGCCGAAGGCCATCATGACGAGCGAAGCACCGTTGCTCATGCCCAGTACGAAGCCCAGCAGGCGCGAGAGCATCAGCCCCATGAAGAAGGTGAAGCCCAGCAGCAGCAGGATGCCGGCGCTGCTGTTGCGATAGCGGCTGATGCCGTACATGAAGCCCCAGGCGATGGCCAGGAAGGCGATGAAGCTGATGGCCGGGCTGCCCGAGAAGAAGCTGAAGCGCGTGGCCACGCCGATCCAGGCACCGATGACGGTGGGGATCATGGACAGGGCGAGCAGGCCATAGGTGTTGCGCAGCACGCGATTGCGGGTTTCGGTGCCGACGGCAGTGTTCTGATACTGAGGTGAGAGTTGGTCGATCGCCATTGAATGGTCTCCGGAAAGGGAAGGGGGCCAAGATCGGACAATGGGCCATTGCGGATTATAGACGCCCGAGTGGTTGTTCCGGTTGACGGAATGCGCTTTCCGGCCTGCCGGGGCAACCTTCTGTCGTTGAGGCTCAGGTGGGGGCGGATGGGCTTTGCTGCAAGGGCGGCGGCTAGAGTGGCCAACCGGTGTTCGCCCGCAGGCCACCTTCCATCGGCCGGCAATCCGCTATAATGAATGATTGTTCTAATCCTGCGAATGGCATTCGTGCCCTCGCACAACCCTCATTTGCCTGCGTCCCGCGGCGCTGGCGCAATGGAGCTACCCATGGCTGTTGAAAGAACCTTGTCGATCATCAAACCCGATGCCGTGGCCAAGAATGTCATCGGCCAGATCCTCGCCCGCTTCGAGTCCGCTGGCCTGAAGGTCGTGGCTGCCCGCATGATGCAGCTTTCCAAGGCCGAAGCCGAGGCCTTCTACGCCGTTCACAAGGAGCGTCCCTTCTTCAAGGATCTGGTCGCCTTCATGGTGTCCGGCCCCGTGATGGTTCAGGTGCTGGAAGGCGAGAACGCCATCCTGCGCAACCGTGAGCTGATGGGTGCCACCGATCCGAAGAAAGCCGAGAAGGGCTCGATCCGCGCCGATTTCGCCGACAGCATCGACGCGAACGCCGTGCACGGTTCGGACGCTCCGGAAACGGCTGCCACCGAGATCGCCTTCTTCTTTCCCTCGATGCAGATCTGCTCGCGCTGAACACATCGCTTCATCCTTGCCGAGGTGATCCGGTCACCCGGTCTCCCGGCGCCGCGCAAGGTGCAGGCGCCCGGGTCTGATGTCAGGAGATACTGCATGCAAGCCCCCCTGGCCCAGCGGGAAACCCGCCTGGAGCCCGCTTCCGCCTTCATGGATCCATCTGCTTCGCCTTTGGGCGGGCAGGAGGGCGACGCGCCGGCGCAGCCAGCCGCGACTGTCGTGCCTGGGGAGAGCACCACTGCGCCGGCAGCGGCCCCTTCCGCCGTCAAGGCTCCTGCCGGGCCCGTCAATCTGCTCGGACTCGATCGCCAGGGTTTCCTGGATTTCTGCGGTGGCATGGGCGAGAAACCCTTCCGCGCCCACCAGCTGATGCGCTGGGTGCACCAGCGCGGCGTGGCCGACTGGTCGGCCATGACCGACCTGGCCCGCAGCTTCCGCGAGCGCCTGCAGGACAAGGCCCTGATCCAGGCACCGTCGGTGCTGAAGGATCACAACGCCCCCGATGCCACGCGCAAGTGGCTCTTCGACGTGGGGGCCGGCAATGCCGTCGAGGCCGTCTTCATTCCCGAAGCACGTCGTGGCACGCTCTGCGTGTCCTCTCAGGCCGGGTGTGCGGTCAACTGCAGTTTCTGCTCCACCGGCAAGCAGGGGTTCTCGCGCAACCTCAGTACGGCCGAGATCCTCGGCCAGATCTGGCTGGCCAACCAGCTGCTGCGCCAGCCCGGCGCGCAGCCGCGCTGGAGTGGTGCCGACGACATGGCGCAGCTCGATGAGGACGTGGACGATGCCGGCGCGCTGCGCCCCATCAGCAACATCGTCTTCATGGGGATGGGCGAGCCGCTCCTGAACTACAACGCGCTGTTGCCAGCCCTGCGGGCGTTGCTGGACGACCACGGTTACGGGCTTTCGCGCCGTCGGGTCACGGTTTCCACCTCCGGTGTGGTGCCGCTGATCGACCGTCTGTCGGAAGACTGCCCGGTGGCACTGGCAGTTTCGCTGCATGCCAGCAACGATACGCTGCGCGACCAGCTTGTGCCGCTCAATCGCAAGTATCCTCTGAAGGAATTGCTGGCTGCCTGCCAGCGGTACCTGAAAGTGGCGCCGCGGGATTTCATCACCTTCGAATACGTGATGCTCAAGGATATCAACGATTCGGTGGCGCATGCCCGGGAACTGGCGGCGCTGGTGGCTGATGTACCCTGCAAGTTCAACCTGATTCCGTTCAACCCGTTCCCGAACTCCGGGCTGTTCCGGTCTTCCGACCGGACCATCCGCCAGTTCGGTGACGTGCTGTTGCGGGCGGGCATCGTCACCACCGTGCGGCGCACGCGTGGCGACGAGATCGATGCTGCCTGCGGGCAGCTGGCGGGCGAGGTGGTCGACCGCACGCGGCTGCGTGAGCGCACGGTGCAGTTCCACCGGCCTGCAGCGCATCAGGGCGGCCGGCCTGTCCGAAACGGGCAGCTGGCACGGGCCTGAACGCACTCGTGGCCGCTGTTCGGGCCAGAGCCTGAGGGTCCGGATCGGAAGTCACGCGCTGGCTGGCTCGGGGGCCTGGGCCAGGCGCGCAGGGTGCAACGGCAGGACGCAACGAAATTTTTCTCGGATAGGACCATGAAGCAACAAGCACAATCGATCGGAACCGACAACCTGGCCGGAACGGGCATGGCAGCCGCCCGCACGATGACCACGATGCGCGTTCGACGTGCTCTGGCTGGCCGCAAGCTGGCCCTGGTGCTGGCTCTGGGTCTGGGCCTGGCCGGATGCGTCACCACCGAGACCGTCGATAACAAGGGCGGTGGCCGTCCTGCCGGCGGAACCTCGGCCGACAGCGTCTCTTCGGTCAGCAGCCAGGTCTCGCCTGCTGAAGAGAAGCGCCGTCGTGCTCGCATCCGTCTGGAGCTGGCGGTCAATCACTACCAGGGCGGCAACATGCCGCTGGCACTGCAGGAAATCGACCAGGCCATTCGGATCGATCCCGACTATGCGGCAGCCCATGGCATGCGTGGTTTGGTCTACGCAGCCATGAATGACCCGGAGAAGGCCGACGCGAACTTCCGTCAGGGCCTGAAATTGTCGCCGAAGGATCCCGAGCTGAACAACAACTACGGCTGGTATCTGTGCCAGACAGGCCGTCAGCGTGAAGCTATCCGCTACTTCGACGTGGCGGCCGCCGACCACGCCTACACCACGCCTGCCAAGCCGCTGCACAACGCCGGCATCTGCCTGATGCAGGTGGGCGATGAGAGCGGTGCCGAGGGCTATCTGCTACGCTCGTTCAAGGTGGATCCGTCCAACGCGGTGGCCATGTACAACTTGGCCGAGCTGTATCTGAAGCGCGGCACCTACGATCGCGCCAAGTTCTACTCCGACCGCCTGCTGGCCACTTACCAGCCTACGGCCGAGACGCTGTGGCAGGGCATTCGGGTGGCCAGACTGGGCAACGATACCACCTCTGCCCATCAGCTGATGGATCAGCTGCGTACCCGCTATCCGCAGTCGCCCGAGGCGGCGCGCCTGGGTCAGAAGGGAGGTGGCGAGCGCGACAACGAGCCTCAGACCTACCACGGCCAGGCCCATTCCAGCAACGGCCCGCATGACCCCGAGAACGGACAGTGACATGCCGGCCGAACCAAGGATCGACAGTCCGGCGCCCGAGAGCGCCGGTTTGCCCCGCGTGTCCATTCCCGCCGATCTGCAGGCCGCCCGCGAGGCGCGCCGCTGGAGCCGGCTGGATGTGGCCCGCCTGACCAAGTTCCAGGTGCGGCAGATTGCCGCCCTGGAAGAAGGACATTTCGAGCAGCTGCCTGGCCGTGCCTTCGTGCGCGCGGCGCTGCGCAACTACGCCGCCGTGCTGGAGGTGGATGTCACACCGCTTCTGGCCAGCATCGGTGGCTATGCTGAGCCGGCGCCGCTCACCGTGCGGCTGCGCTATTCCGAGGCGGCCCTGCAGGCTGACATGGGCGCTGAATACGAGCCTGCCAACCGCAGCCACGCCAGCCGCTGGTTTTGGGGCATGGCCAGCCTGGCGGTCGTGGTGGCGCTGGGCGTCTGGTATGGCAGCACCGACAGTGGACGCTGGCAGCACCGCCAATGGTTCGATGGCTTCATGTCGGCCGACAAGCCGGTAGAATCATTGCCTTCTGTGCGCCGCGCCTCCGGCAAGGTCACCGAATCGGTCACCTGGAGCTGGGCACCCGCAGAGCAGGTACCTGCTGCCGGTGCGGCAGGTTCGGAGTGAAGCTACCCAGACTGGAAGATGACTGCACATGCAGGCGAAGAACGGCCCTCGACGACCCATCCCGATCCCATGCCGGTAGGCCCCGGACAGCGTCGGCGTACCCGCCAGGTGCTGGTTCGCTGGGATGACAATCAGGTCCTGATCGGCAGCGACGGGCCGGTGGTCGTGCAGTCGATGACCAACACCGACACCGCCGAGGCCATCGCAACGGCCATCCAGACCCGCGCGCTGGCCAAGGCCGGCTCCGAGCTGGTCCGCATCACCGTCAACACCCCGGCCGCTGCAGCCGAAGTCCCCGCCATCCGTGAGCAGCTCGATCGCATGGGCTGCAAGGTGCCGCTGGTGGGCGACTTCCATTACAACGGCCACAAGCTGCTGCACGATTTCCCCGAGTGTGCCGAGGCACTGTCCAAGTACCGCATCAACCCGGGCAACGTGGGCAGCAGCGCCAAGCGCGACGACAACTACCGCGCCATGGTCGAGACCGCCTGCCGCTACGGCAAGCCGGTGCGCATCGGTGTCAACTGGGGCTCGCTTGACCAGTCCGTGCTGGCGCGCCTGATGGACGCCAACTCGGCACGCGCCCAGCCCTGGGACGCCCAGGCCGTCATGCGCGAGGCCCTTGTCACCTCTGCCATCGAAAGCGCCCAGGAGGCCGAACGCATCGGCCTTCCCGGCGATGCCATCGTGCTGTCGGCCAAGGTCTCCAACGTGCAGGACGTGGTGGCCGTCTATACCGAACTGGCCCGCCGCTGTGACTACCCGCTGCATGTGGGCCTGACCGAGGCCGGCATGGGCAGCAAGGGCATCGTGGCCTCTTCCGCCGCGCTGTCGCTGCTGCTGCAGCAGGGCATCGGCGACACCATCCGCATCTCGCTCACGCCCGAGCCGGGTGGCGATCGCAGCAAGGAAGTGGTGGTCGCCCAGGAGATCCTGCAGTCGCTGGGCCTGCGCTCGTTCGCCCCCATGGTGGTGGCCTGCCCGGGCTGCGGCCGCACCAGCAGCACCTTCTTCCAGGAACTGGCCGACCGCATCCAGCGCTACCTGCGTGAGCAGATGCCGGTCTGGAGCACGCAGTATCCGGGCGTGGAGAACATGAACGTGGCCGTCATGGGCTGCATCGTCAACGGCCCCGGCGAGTCCAAGCACGCCGACATCGGCATCTCGCTGCCCGGCGCCGACGAGTCCCCGGTGGCGCCGGTCTACATCGACGGCGAGCGCACCGTCACCCTGAAGGGCGACCACATCGCCGAAGAGTTCCAGGCCATCGTCGAGAACTACGTCGAACGCCGCTACGGCGCCAAGGCAGAAGCGCTCGCCAGGGAGTGAGGCGACTTCCGGGTTCCGGAAGCGGGCCTCTGTCCGGATGGGGGCACTGATGCCGGCGGGCATCCCATCACCCATCCTCGGTCCCGCGGACGCCCCTTGGGTGTCCTGCCGGCGTCAGACCTGCTGCGCACCCCATGCCATCAGGGCGGCGCATAGGAAGAACAGGATCCATTGGCCCAGCAAATAGTAGTTCTTGCTGCCTGCCCCGACCGCCTTGAGCTGCACCAGCCAGGCCACGCCCCATGTGCCCAGATAGGCCGCCATGAAACAGGCGATTTCGCGCCTGGCTTCCAGTATCTGCGTCGCCGCAAGCAGATAGGTGACAATCGCTAGCAGCAGCAGATCCACACTGACCAGCTGGAACGCGCACAGCGCCTGTATCCAGTTCCGTCTCTTCTGTTCGGTCTGCTTCTCCTCGGCAGGAGAGAGACTCTGGGTCTCGCGTGTTCCGACCAACAGATGCGCCAGAAAGGCCACAGTTAGCAGCAGGGCTGCTGCCAGGAAAGGGATATTCATCATGGATTCCTCGTCAGAGATTCTCGACGGTGACCGGGCGTCTTCCAGCGAAGTCGTCCTGCAACAGGCACGTCGCCGCAACGAAGCAGCTTTCCGTCTGGCAGAAGCCTTTCAGCGGAGGCCGCTCCCACCAGGGCGGAAGCCTACAATCATCGAAGCGCACCGGGAGCGGGTACCCCCACAGGCGCTCTGGGACCGAAGCGGACAGCTGAGCCGAGGAGGGTGCACGGTCACGGGGCGTCCTCCAGCGAAGCTGTCCTGCAACAATCGCAGCGCTTCGGGGTGGGGTGCCTCCGCAGGCGCTCTGGAAGCGTCAGCGGACAGCATGAGCCGAGGAAGGCACCCCGCCCCGGAGCGCCGCTCAGCGGAGTCGTCTTGAAAAAAGCACTCCCCCTCGCCGGAGTCGTCCTGCAAAATGCACACCCCCGCAACGAAGCCGTCTTCCTCGACATTCTCCGCTAGAATGTCGAGCTTGCCTTGCATTTCCACACTGACAAGCCGCGCAACCCTTGCGCGCAGGAACCCGCATACTCCTATGGCAGCTCAAAAACTCGCCGGCGTCAAAGGCATGAACGACCTGCTGCCGCAGACCTCGGCGCGCTGGCAGCGCTTCGAGGAAATCGTCGCCTCCTGGGCGCGCAGCTATGGCTACAGTCAGATCCGCACGCCCATCGTCGAACCCACCCCCCTGTTTGCCCGGGGGCTGGGCACCGTCACCGATATCGTCGAGAAGGAGATGTACTCCTTCCGCGACGCCCTCAATGGTGAGGAACTCACCCTGCGCCCCGAAGGTACCGCCGGCGTGGTGCGTGCCGTCATCGAGCACAACCTGCTCTACGATGGGCCGCGTCGCCTCTGGTACCTGGGGCCGATGTTCCGGCACGAGCGCCCCCAGCGTGGCCGCTACCGCCAGTTCCATCAGGTGGGCGTCGAGGCGCTGGGCTACGACGGCCCCGAAGTCGATGCCGAAGTCATCGCCATGGGCCAGCGTCTCTGGGATGACCTGGGCATCGAGGGGCTGCAGCTGCAGATCAACTCCATTGGCGATGCGCCTGAGCGCGCCCGTCATCGTCAGGACCTGATCGCCCACTTCGAGAAGCATGCCGAACTGCTGGACGAAGAGGCTAAGCGGCGGCTGCACGCCAATCCGCTGCGCATTCTCGACAGCAAGAACTCCGCCATGCAGGAGATCATCGAGCAGGCTCCGCGCCTGATCGACTATCTGGAAGGCCCGTCGCGTGAGCATTTCGAGCAGCTGCGCGGCTACCTGGCGCGGCTGGGCATCGAGGCCGCGCTGAACCCGCGTCTCGTGCGCGGCATGGACTACTACAACCGCACCGTCTTTGAGTGGGTCACCGATCGGCTGGGTGCGCAGGCCACGGTCTGCGGCGGTGGCCGCTACGACGCGCTCATCGAGATGCTGGGCGGCAAGCCGGCGCCTGCCTGTGGCTTTGCCATCGGGGTCGAGCGTCTGCTGGATCTGGTCGAGCAGGCCGGTGGTCTGGGCGAGGGCGATGCGCCCGACGTCTACCTCATCAGCAGCGGTGATGGGACGATGGCGGCTTCGCTGCACACAGCCGAGGCGCTGCGCGCCCGGGGCATCGAGGTGCTGATGCACGCGGGCGGCGGCAGCTTCAAGTCGCAGTTCAAGCGGGCTGGGGCCAGCGGGGCTCACCTGGCGCTGGTCATTGGCGAAGACGAGCTGAAGGCCGGCGAGGCAACCCTGAAATGGCTGCGCGAGGGCGAAGGCGGGCAGGGCGGCCGGCAGGTGCGCATCCGTCTCGACGACGCGCCCGAGGCCGTGGGCCGCGCCCTGCTGGGCCAGGCTGACGAGGACTGAGCGGCGGCTGCGACACGGGCCGTCCACCTTACATCGAACCGAAACAGGAAGATCTCATGGCATACAACCTTCAGGATCAGGAACAGATCGACGAACTGAAGGCGTTCTGGGCCAACAACGGCAACCGCCTGATGTGGCTGGCCGTCATCGCGCTGGCCGTCTTTGCCGGCTGGCGCGCCTGGAACTGGTATCACGACGGCCAGGCCCAGGATGCCGCCCGCGAGTACGCCGGCCTGCTGTCGGCGGCCGACTCCGGCAAGATCGAGCAGGTGCGCGAGCGCTATGACGCCATCCAGAAAGGCTATGGCAGCAGCGTCTATGCCGGCATGGCCGGTCTGCGTGCGGCCGAGGCCTTTGCCAAGGCCAATCAGCCTGATGCCGCCGCGGCTGCGCTGGAGAACGTCATGAAGAACAGCACCGAGCCCGGCTTCAAGCCGATCGCCGGCGTGCGCTTGGCGGGTCTGCTGCTCGACCAGAAGAAGTACGACGAAGCGACCAAGGCCATCGACACCGGCAACATTGGCTCCGTCTCGGGCGAGATGGCGGCCAATGTGGCGGATCGCCGTGGTGACATCCTGGCGGCCCAGGGCAAGGCACCGGAAGCCAAGGCGGCCTGGGAAGAGGCGCTGAAGCTGCTGCCACGGAGCAGCCAGCTGCGCTCGCTGGTGCAGTACAAGCTCGACGCGGTGACCGACTGATGCGGGGCGCGCGCACTTCGTTCCCGTTTTCTTCGTTCCTGTCCGCCCATGCGGATGGGGCTTCCTGGGCTCGCGGCGACATGTCCGCTGAAGGCGTGGCCTCGGCATCGTCCGTGTCCGCCAAAGCGCCTGGGCTGATCCAGCCATCGCGTCGTCGGCTGCTGGGCTCGCTGGCCATGGGGGCAGCACTGCTGCCGCTGTCGGCCTGCTCGATGTTCGGTGACGATGCCGCCGAGCCGCCGCCGTACCCGGTGCCCAGACTGGGCGACGAGAAGGGCATGCGCCTTCTGTGGAAGAACACCGGCGGCAGCGACGCCTTGGTGGGCTTTCAGCCTGCGATCAGCGGCAACAGCCTGTGGGTGGTCGATCAGAAAGGTCGTGTGCGGCGACTGTCGCGCAAGGACGGTCGGGTCGAGCATGAATTCAAGGCCGGCAAGGCCATCGCTGGTCTGGCTGCCGACGACGAGCTGGTCGTGCTGGTCAGCCGCGACGGCACCGTGAAGGGGCTGTCCCCGAAGGGCGACCAGCGCTGGGAAGCACGTCTGGACAGCGAGGTGGCCACGGCGCCCGTGCTGGCCGATTCGGCCGTGCTGGTGCGCACCATCGAGGGCCGGGTGCTGGCGCTGGAGCGCAGTGGCGGTTCCACGCGCTGGAGCTGGAAGGCGCCCACCGCGCTGCTCAACCTCTGGCAGAGTTCGCCCATGGTGACGGACGTGGATACCGTCTACGTGGGCCTGCCCAATGCCAAGCTGGTGGCGCTGGATCTGCGCTTTGGCGTGCCGCGCTGGGATGTGGCCATTGCCTCGTCGCTGGGGGCCACCGAGCTGGAGCGCCTCATCGACATCGTGGGGGCACCGGTGCTGATGGGCACCGACCTGTGTGCCGTGGCCTATCAGGGCCGCGTGGCCTGCGTGCGCACGACCGATGGCGAGCTGGCCTGGAGCCGGGCGCTCAGCTCCTCCGTCGGCATCGCGGCCGACAACCAGGATCTGGTGATCGTCGATGCCTCCGAAGTCATCCAGCTGCTGCGCCCGGGCGGTGGCACGGTCTGGCGGCAGGACGGCTACGTGCGTCGCGGGGTTTCCACCCCGGTCATCGTGCCCGGCAAGCGCCTGCTCTTTGGTGACCGTTTCGGCAACCTGTCGCTGCTGTCGATGAACGATGGCCAGACGCTTGCACGCATCGAGATCGACGATTCGGCCTTGACCACACCGCCGCTGCTGGCAGGTGACGAGGCCTATGTGCAAACCCAGGAAGGAACGATCGCGGCCATCGCGCTGCGCTGACCATGAATCCATCTGTACCGGTTATCGCACTGGTGGGGCGGCCCAACGTGGGCAAGTCCACCCTGTTCAACCGCCTGACGCGCTCGCGTGACGCCCTGGTGGCCAATATCCCGGGCCTCACCCGTGACCGGCACTATGGCTCGGCGACGCTCGACGGCCAGCGCGTCGTGCTGATCGACACCGGCGGCTTCGAACCCGTGGCTGCCACCGGCGTGGCCGAACAGATGGCCCGCCAGACCCGCCAGGCCGTCATCGAGGCCGACGTGGTCGTCTTCGTGGTCGACGGCCGTCAGGGCCTGCTGGCCCGTGACGAGGAGATCGCCCAGGAGCTGCGCCGCACCGCCCGCAAGGTGGTGCTGGCCGTCAACAAGTGCGAGGGCATCTCGCGCCCGGTGGCTGCCGCCGAGTTCCATGCGCTGGGGCTGGGCGTGCCCATGCCCATTTCCGCCACCCATGGTGACGGCGTGCACGCGCTGATGGAGGAATGCCTGGAAGACTGGCGCGCCGAGCGTGAGCGCCTGCTGGCCGAGGCCGCCGAAGCCGATGCCGCTTCGACCGATGGGGCTGAAGACCCCGTGGATGAGGCCGCTGACGAGGCGGGGGCACATGGTGAGGCCGCCCAGGACCGCGATGCCGCGAACGGGAAACGGACCGGAGCAGCTGCCGAGGGGGCCGCCGGCAAGGGCGACGCCGAGGCCGACGAGCGCAAGCCCGTCCGCGTGGCCGTGGTCGGTCGCCCCAACGGCGGCAAGTCCACGTTGATCAACGCGCTGCTGGGTGAGGAGCGTCTCATCGCCTTCAATCAGCCCGGCACCACCCGCGACTCGATCACGGTCGACTTTCGCTATCGCAACCGCGACTACCAGCTCATCGACACTGCTGGCCTGCGTCGCCGGGGCAAGGTGCATGAAACCGTCGAGAAGTTCTCGGTAGTCAAGACGCTGCAGGCCATCGAGGACTGCAACGTGGCCGTGCTGATGATCGATGCGGCCGACGGCATCTCCGAGCAGGACAGCGCCATTGCCGGCTACATCCTGGAAGCGGGCAGGGCACTGGTCATCGCGCTGAACAAATGGGATGCGGTACCGGCCGACGAGCGCCGCAGCGTCCTGCAGGAATGCCAGCGACGCCTGTACTTCCTGGACTGGGCGCCGATGCTCACCATCTCGGCACTGAAGAACCGCGCGCTGGACAAGCTGATGAAGGCCGTGGACGAGGCCCGTGCCGCCGCTACCCGCAAGCTGTCCACGCCCAAGCTCACCCGCATGCTGCACGCGGCCGTGTTGCATCAGCAGCCGCCGCGCAATGGCCCGTTCCGGCCCAAGCTGCGCTATGCGCACCAGGGGGGACAGAACCCGCCGGTCATCGTCATCCACGGCAGCTCGCTCGACAAGGTGGGCGACAGCTACCGACGCTTCCTGGAAGGCTGGTTCCGCGAGCGTCTGGCGCTGCAGGGCACGCCGCTGCGCATCGAGTTCCGCACGGGCGCCAACCCCTACGCCAACCGGGGCAAGTGAGGAGATAACGGCGCAAATTTTCGCCATTCATCTGCCCGAACGTGTGCCATTGTCAACGGAAGGGCTAGAAGAATGCGCAAAGCGCCCATATAGGTTAAAGTGTAACTAGGAGCGCCCGGGTGGCAGAGCCCGGGCTGTTCGGGCGTGTCGTGGTCTTCGCATGGCCCAGGCCAGTGGCATCCCGGGCTGCACCCAGAATTTCCGTATCTCTCAGAAGAACCATGAGCAACAAAGGCCAACAATTACAAGATCCCTTCCTGAACCAGTTGCGAAAGGAGCATGTGCCGGTGTCCATCTATCTGGTCAACGGCATCAAGTTGCAGGGCCAGATCGAATCCTTCGACCAGTACGTAGTGTTGCTGCGCAATACCGTCACGCAGATGGTCTACAAGCACGCCATCTCCACCGTCGTGCCCAGCCGTGCCATCGAATTCCAGTCTGAAGGCGGTTCCCACTGAAGCACCAGTACGTCGCTCGCCAGCACGATCCCAACGCGCCCGACCCCAAGCGGGCCGCGCTGCTGGCTGTGGCCACCCAGGGAGAACGCCTGGAGGCGCACGATCTGGATGAACTCGATGCCCTGGCGCGGTCGGCCGGGCTGCAGCCGGTGCTGCGCGAGGTCCTGAGGCGCAATCGCCCCGATCCCGCGCTCTACCTGGGCTCGGGTGCGGCCGAGCGCATCGCCGACCAGCTGCGTACCGAACGTGTCGGCCTGGTCCTCTTCGACCACACCATCAGCGCCATCCAGCAGCGCAACCTCGAGCGCCTCTGGAAGGTGCAGGTTGCCGACCGCACCGAGCTGATCATTGAGATCTTCTCGCAGCGCGCCCGCAGCACCGAGGGCAAGCTCCAGGTGGAGCTGGCGCGCATGCAGCACCAGGCCTCGCGTCTGGTGCGGATGTGGTCGCACCTGGAGCGCCAGCGCGGCGGCATCGGTGTGCGCGGCGGTCCCGGCGAGACCCAGCTTGAGCTGGACCGCCGGATGCTCGACGACAAGATCCGTCGGCTGCGCACGCGCCTGCAGAAAGTCGACCGCCAGCGGCGCACCCGCCGTCGTGCCCGTCAGCGTGG
>ERZ772946.338-NODE-338-length-19047-cov-8.15912_pt1 | contig 19047 bp, 20 predicted proteins | sample MGYA00511680_ERZ772946 | MGnify/ENA primary metagenome ERZ772946 (study PRJEB29015, sample SAMEA2737918) | human oral metagenome | biome: human oral; feature: human-associated habitat; material: dental | place: China | collected 2016 ... | reverse complement strand
CAAGAGCCGGCAGCCCGTCGAGCGCCGCCTGCAGCTCGGCCTGCGACAGCCGCAGCCCCGCCGCCTCGTGGACATCCAGCCGGTCGAAGCGCCGGGTGTAGTCCATCAGCGCCTCGTCGCCGCGTGCCTGCACGTCCGCCAGAATGGCCGAGACCGCCTGCTCGATGCCCTGATCCTGTTCCGGGCTCCAGTGCAGCAGCCGCGTGAAACGCGCCTCGAAATTGGCTTCGGCCGTATCCAGCCGGTTGATGAGGTTCTGCGAGCTCATGCCTGTCCTCCCGATGTCGCCCGTGCCGCGCGCTCCAGCGCCGCCACCAGCGGGGCCAGCGTCCGCTGCTGTGTCTTCAGCGCCGCCTGGTTGACGATCAGCCGCGCCGAGATGGGCATGATGCTCTCGACCTCGACAAGGCCGTTGGCGCGCAGCGTGTTGCCGGTGGACACCACGTCCACGATGGCATCGGCCAGCCCCACCAGCGGGGCCAGCTCCATCGAGCCGTAGAGCTTGATGATGTCGACGTGCACCCCCTTGCGGGCAAAGTGGCGGCGGGTGGTGTTGACGTACTTGGTGGCCACCCGCAGGCGCTTGCCGGGCACCGCTGCCCGGGGATAGTCGAAGCCCTGGCGCGTGGCCACGGCCAGCCGGCAGCAGGCAATGCCCAGGTCCACCGGCTGGAAGACGCCCTCGCCGCCGTGCTCCAGCATCACGTCACGCCCGGCAATGCCCAGATCAGCCGCGCCATGCTGCACGTAGGTGGGCACGTCACTGGCCCGCACGATCAGCAGGCGCAGGCCCGGATCGTCGGTGGGCAGGATGAGCTGGCGGCTGTCCACCGCCGAAGAATCCAAGCGAATGCCGCACTGCGCCAGCAGTCCGGCCGTGTCTTCCAGGATCCGTCCCTTGGACAGGGCCAGCGTCAACATCTTCTTCCTTCCTGTTTGATCAACGTCGTAGTGTGGCAAGCTGCCCGCCCCCTGGCCATCGGGACATACCCGGGAAGGCGCAGGCAGAAGGCACGAAGCTTGCGGGACGGCAAACGGCAGCGACAGGACAAGAGGATCGCCATGCCGCCCACGCCCCGCGCCCGTCCTACTGGCCTGCCGGCCGCGAACTCACGCGCTCGATCCGCGCCCCCAGGGCCTGCAGCCGCGCTTCCATCCGCGCATAGCCCCGGTCCAGGTGGTAGATGCGTTCGACCGTGGTTTCACCCCGTGCGGCCAGACCGGCAATCACCAGGCTGGCCGAGGCCCGCAGGTCGGTTGCCATGACCGTGGCCCCCGACAGTGCCGGCACGCCCTGCACGATGGCGGTGTTGCCCTCGATGCGGATGTTCGCGCCCAGCCGTCGCAGCTCCTGCACGTGCATGAAGCGGTTCTCGAAGATGGTTTCCACCACCGTGGCCGTGCCTTCGGCCACCGCGTCCAGCGCCATGAACTGCGCCTGCATGTCGGTGGCAAAGCCCGGATACGGCGCCGTGCGCACGCTGACCGCACGCGGCCGGCCGTTTGCCTGCAGCCGCACCCAGTCCGGTCCGGACGTCAGCGTGGCGCCCGTCTCACGCAACCGGTCGATGGTCACGTCCATCGACCAGGGGTCGGTGGTGCGCACCGTCACGTCGCCGCCGCAGGCGGCTGCCGCGCACAGGAAGGTGCCGGTCTCGATGCGATCGGCCATGATGCGGTGGCTGGCGCCGTGCAGGCGCTCCACACCCCGGATCACCAGACGGTCGGTACCCGCCCCCTCGATCTGCGCGCCCATGGCCACCAGCACCTTGGCCAGGTCCACCACCTCGGGCTCGCGCGCGGCGTTCTCCAGGATGGTCTCGCCCTCGGCCAGGCAGGCCGCCATCATCAGGTTCTCGGTGCCCGTCACCGTCACCATGTCGGTCACGATGCGAGCGCCCTTCAGCCGTGCGGCACGCGCCACCACGAAACCCTGCTCGATCTCGATCTGCGCGCCCATCGCCTGCAGGCCCTTGATGTGCTGATCGACCGGCCGCTGGCCAATGGCACAGCCCCCGGGCAGCGACACGCGGGCCTCACCGAAGCGCGCCAAGAGCGGCCCCAGCACCAGGATGGACGCGCGCATCGTCTTGACCAGCTCATAGGGCGCCTCGGTGCTGACCAGGCTGTCGGCCTGCAGCGTCAGACGCTCCTCGTCACGCTCGGTCTTCACCCCCAGCAGCTTCAGCAGCCGAATGGTGGTGGCGATGTCCTGCAGCTGCGGCACGTTGGACAGGTCCAGCGGATCCGCCGTCAGCAGGCTGGCGCACAGGATGGGCAGCGCCGCATTCTTGGCGCCGGCGGCCTGAACCTCGCCCACCAGGGGCAGACCACCCAGGATTTTCAGCTTGTCCATGACGACAGGCCGCTCACAGTTCCTGCAGGGCCTGCCATTCGGCCGGCGTCAGTGCCTTGATGGACAGCGCGTGGATCTCTTCCTTCATGCGGTCGCCCAGCACGCCATACACCAGCTGGTGACGCTGCACCGGGCGCTTGCCCTCGAAGGCGTCCGAAACGATGATGGCGTCGAAATGGCGGCCATCGCCCTCCACCTGCAGGAAGCTGCACGCAATGCCTGCGGCAATGTAGGACTGAACGACTTCGGGTGATTGCACGGATGGTTCTCCAGATGGGAATGGGGACAGGCGGGACATCCGGCCAGCTGCCCCGTCAGGGGTCTGCACACACCAGGAAAGGATGTTGACGGCACGCCGGATGAGCCGGACAGAAACGCCGCCTCTCACGAGGGAAACCCGTCTGCGCATGCCGCAGGCCGGACGCCTGCAGGACATCGTATTGTACCGGGGCGACGAAATCCCCTGCCCCGTTCACCGAGTGTTCAGTAACGCAGGTGATACCCGCGATGCAGCAGCCGCATGGCCAGCAGCGCCAGCAGCAGCCACGCCGTCGCCACGATGCCCAGCGACAGCCACGGATCGATGTCGGCCTGCCCGAAGAAGGCATAGCGGAAGCCGTCCACCATGTAGAAGAACGGGTTGGCGTGTGAGGCCACCTGCCAGAACGGCGGCAGCGAATGCACCGAGTAAAACACGCCCGACAGGAAGGTGAGCGGCACCACCAGGAAGTTCTGGAACGACGCGATCTGGTCGAACTTCTCGGCCCAGATGGCCGCCACCAGCCCCAGCGTGCCCAGAATGCCGCTAGCCCCCAGCGCAAAGAGCAGCATCCACAGCGGATGCCGCATCGGCACATCCACGAAGCAGCACGCCACCAGCAGCACGCCGGCGCCCACCACGAGGCCGCGCACCATGGCCGACAGCACGTAGCCGCCATACATCGCCAGCGGCGTGAGCGGTGCCAGCAGCACGAACACCAGGTTGCCGCTCACCTTGCTCTGGATGAGCGAGGACGAGGAATTGCCGAAGGCATTCTGCATCAGCGCCATCATCACCAGCCCCGGCACCAGGAAGCTGGTGTAGGCCACGCCCGGATAGATGGCCACATGGCCACTGAGTGCATGCGAAAAGATCAGCAGATACAGCAGCGCCGAGAGCATCGGCGCAGCAATGGTCTGCAGCCCCACCTTGCAGAAGCGCATCAGCTCCTTGCGAAAAAGCGTCAGGAAGCCTTGCATCAGTTCTCCTGCATCAGCCGCAGGAACACGTCTTCCAGGTCGGGCTGGGTGACTTCCATGTCCTGGATGGTGCCCCCTTCGGCCTGGATGGCCGCCATGATCGGCCCGATCTCGGCGTAATCGTCCAGTGACAGCCGGTAGCGATCATCCTCCGGCAGCGGCGGCAGCCGACGTGCCTGCAGGGATGCCGGCAGCGTTCCGCCCGAGATCCGCAGCAGCAGCGCCCCGGCTGAAAAGCGCTTGAGCAGCGCGTCAGTCTCATCCAGCGCCACGATGCGCCCGGTCTTCATCACCGCCACCCGGTTGCACAGCGCCTGCGCCTCTTCCAGATAATGCGTGGTCAGCACGATGGTGTGGCCGTCGTGGTTGAGCTTGCGCACAAAGCGCCACAGCGACTGGCGCAGCTCGATGTCCACCCCGGCCGTGGGCTCGTCCAGCACGATCACCGGCGGACGGTGGATCAGCGCCTGCGCCACCATCACCCGCCGCTTCATGCCGCCCGACAGCGCCCGCATGTTGGACTCTGCCTTGTCGGTCAGGCCCAGCCCTTCCAGCACCTCATCAATCCAGGCATCGGCCCGGCGCACGCCGTAGTAGCCCGCCGTGATTCTCAGCGTCTCGCGCACGGTGAAGAACGGATCGAACACCTGCTCCTGCGGCACCACGCCCAGCGAGGCGCGTGCACGCCGGTAGTCCTTCACCACGTCGTGCCCCATCACCGACACGCGACCGCTGCTGGCATGCGCCAGCCCGGCGATGATCGAGATGAGCGTGGTCTTACCGGCCCCATTGGGGCCCAGCAGCGCGAAGAAATCTCCCTGGCGGATGCGCAGGTCAATGCCGTCCAGCGCCCGGAAATCACCGAAACGCTTGGTCACGCCCTCGACGACGATGGGATCCACACCGGACGGGGTCGATACGCCGGGCCGATTGGCCGTGGCTGCTGCGCCCTCCGCCCCAGAGGCCGCCCTGCTGCCTGCTTCGGTCACTGCCCCTTCTCTTCCCTTTCCTGACGCATGCGGCGCAGCTCAGGATGGTCGTCCAGCAGGAAATCCGCCACGCCGTACAGCTCGGCCAGCGACACGAGCTTCGTGGGCGGGTTGTGCACCGCCAGCGGCTTGCCGGCGTAGCGCCCCATTTCCAGCAGCGCCGACAGCACGGTGGAATCGAATTCCTTCAGCCGAACCAGATCGACCAGCACGCGGCTTTCCTTGGTCAGCCGGCGTGCCTTGCATTCGGCTTCCAGCGACTTCAGCACGGCCAGCACGTTGCCGTTGTCCACCCGTTCGGGCAGCGTGATGGCGGTGGTGCCGTCACCGACATCCGCCATCATCGGCCCATCGGGCACCTTGTCTTTGCCGGCCTCGATGCTTGCTTCAGCCATGGTCCGCTCAGCTCTTGGCACCCTTGGCCGCCTGGGCGTTCTTGGCCGCCAGGCTCTTGATCAGCCCGTCCAGACCGCCGGCCGAGATTTCCTGACCGAACTGGTTGCGGTAGGTCTGCACCAGCCACACGCCCAGCACGTTCACGTCATAGATGCGCCAGTCGTCGCCGTGCTTCTCCAGACGGTAGTCCAGCTGGATGGGGTCACCGCCGGGCTGCACCACCTGGCTGCGCACCACCACGTCCTTCTGGTCGGCATCGCCACGGAAGGGGCGCATCTGGATCTTCTGGTCCTTCACATTGGCGAAGGCGTTCGCATACGTGCGGATCAGCAGCGTGCGGAACTCCTTCATGATGGCTTCCTTCTGGGCCGGTGTGGCCTGACGCCACGGACGACCCACGGTCAGCGCCGTCATGCGCTCGAAGTTGACGTGCGGCATCAGCTTCTGGTCCACCAGCTGCGAAATGCGGCCGATGTCACCCTGCTTCATCTGCGCGTCATTGCGCACCTCGGTCAGCACCTCGTTGGAGAGTTTCTCCACGAAGTCGTTCGGCACCGTCTGCGCCCAGACCGCACCCGCCAGGAACAGGCCCGAGACCAGCGAAATCAGTTTCAGTTTCAGTTTCATGAGAAATCCTTTCTTGGAAAGATCGGGGGCATCGGCATGACCCCGCCAATCAATGTTCATCGAAACCCCGTCCCGACGGCCTGCCCACCTAATGTGCGAAGTGCCGTCCGGTCAGACCGGGGCCAGTGTCCACCAACGGTCACCGACCCTGACGGGTGTACTCAGGAGCCGCTGCCGGCAGCCTTGCCTGCCTTCTTCTTCGTGACTTCCTTCACCTTGTCGGCCGCATCGGACGCCTTGTCCGAAACATTGGCTCCTGCATCGGACGCCTTGTCGGCAGCACTCTGGGCGGATGCGTCACCGGCAGCGCCGCTGTCCGATTCATCCTGCGTCGGATCATCGGCATAGGGGTCGTCCGCATACGGGTCATCACCGTAGGGATCGGCCGCATCATCCTCATCCGGCGGATCACCGTCATATACCTGGTTGCGACGGCGGGCCAGCCAGCCGTCACGCATCAGCGTGTACTTGTCCAGCGCCGCGTCGTTGAGTGCCCCCTCGGCATCCAGCAGACTGGCGCGGGTGTGGACCTTGTCCACCGCCCACAGCGACCACTTCAGCGCATCGTGACCGTCCTGCCACATGTAGGGCTGCCCGTAGGTATCCACCGGGCGGCTGGCTGCATCACGAATGGTGGACGGCCCCAGCAGCGGGATCACGAAATACGGCCCCGAGGGCACGCCCCACCAGCCCAGCGTCTGGCCGAAGTCCTCGTTGTGCTTTTCCAGCCCCATCTCGGTGGCCACGTCCGCAAACCCCAGGAAGCCCAGCGTGGAGTTGACGAAGAAGCGCGCCGTATCGGATGCCGCCGCCTTGCCCTTGCCCTGCAACAGGTTGTTGAAGCCCGTCCACAGGTCGCCCAGGTTCGAGAAGAAGTTGCCCACGACGAACTGCACCGGCTTGGGCGTGATGAAGCGGTACGCCTTGGCCACGGGCTTGAGCGCGTACTGGTCGGCCCGCTCGTTGAAGGCGAACATCACCCGGTTGTAGGCCTGCAGCGGATCCTTCGGATCATAGGTGGTCAGGTGCGAGAGCTTCACGCCGCCCGTCACGTTGTCCGCCGACAGATCGGTCGGCACACCGGCCGCCTTCAGCGCATCGCCGGCCGCGGACGTCGCTGCGTCGGTGGCAGCATCACCGGCTGTGGAAGTGGCTGCACCACTGGCAGCAGAGGTCGCTGCGTCACCCGCAGCAGAGGTAGCCGCACCGGCGGAAGAATCACCCGCCGCGCTTCCTGAACTACCCACGGCCGACTTCAGCGAGTCAGCCGCCGAGGTGAGAGCCGACGTCGATGTGGCCCCCGAAGCGGATTGGGCAGCAGACGCCGAGGCAGCCGAAGAAGCCGCCTCCTTGCCGGTCGCAGCACCCGTACCGGCGGCATCGCCACCGTTCGTGCCCGACACCGATGCACAGCCCGCCAGACCCAGCGCCAGCGCCATGCCGGCCAGCCGCAGATGCACGGGCGCCGTCATGCCGTCCGGCCGTGCCTCACCCGTCATTGCGCACCCCCTTCCTGGCCTTTCTCCTGGCCCTTGCCGGCCTGGCCATACAGGAACTGGCTGATCAGGTTCTCCAGCACGATGGCCGACTGGGTCATCTCGATCTTGCCACCGTCCTCCAGTTCCTCGGTGTCGGCGCCCGGCTCCATGCCCAGGTACTGCTCACCCAGCAGGCCGGCCGTCATGATCTTCAGCGAGGAATCCTTGGGGAAGTGATAGCGCGGGTCCATCCGCAGGATCACCTTGGCCTGGTAGGTCTGCGGATCCAGCGTAATGTCGGTCACGCGCCCCACCACCACGCCGGCGCTGCGCACGGCAGCGCGGGCCTTCAAGCCGCCGATGTTGTCAAAGTTGGCTTCCAGCTCGTAGCCACCACGGATGTTGGTGGAGTTGGGGTCGGAAGCGCGCACAGCCAGGAAAGCCAGCGCCAGGATGCCCGCCAGCACGAAGCAGCCCACCAGCGCGTCCATTGATTTGCGTTGCATTGCCATCGAAGTAACCTGTCTTGGATCACAGACCGCCGAACATCAGCGCGGTCATCAGCACGTCACTGGCCAGCACGGCCAGCGAGGAAATCACCACGGTGGTGGTGGTGGCGCGGGCCACGCCTTCCGGCGTCGCGTCGGATTCATGACCGACGACCAACGCGATGAAACCGCAGAGCAGCGCGAACATGAAGCTCTTGATCACACCGTTCAGCACATCCGCTCGGAAGCTCACGCCGCCCTGCATCTGGGACCAGAACGACCCGGGATCGACTCCGATCATCTGCACCCCGACGATCCAGGCGCCCACGATGCCCACGGCCGAAAAGAGCAGCGCCAGCAGCGGCAGCGCGATCATCACGGCCATAAAGCGCGGCGCCAGCACCCGTTGCATCGGGTCCACCCCCATCATCTCCATGGCGATGAGCTGCTCGCCGCTCTTCATGAGGCCGATGCCCGCCGTGATGGACGTGCAGGCGCGGCCGGCAAACAGCAGCGCCGACACCACCGGTCCCAGCTCGCGCAGCAGCGACAGCGCCACCAGCAGGCCCAGCGAGGACTCGGCGCCGTAGCGCTCCAGGTTGTAGTAGCCCTGCAGCCCCAGCACGAAGCCCACGAACAGGCCCGAGATGAGGATGATGGACAGCGAGCGGTTGCCCACGAAGTAGACCTGCTCGCTGATGAGGCGGGGCCGCTTGAGCGAGAGCAGCGATGCCCACAGCAGCTGCATGAGAAAACGCCCGGCAAAGCCCAGGTCGTTGATGACGTGGCGTGCCCAGCGCCCCAGTCGGGCCAGCAGGCCGATCATAGTCCGAGCTCCTTCTCGATGGGGCCGGCCGGATAGTGAAAGGCCACAGGCCCGTCCCGGCGACCATTCAGGAACTGCACCACCTGCGGATCGGTGGAGGCGCGCAGCTCGTCGGGCGTGCCATGGGCGATGATCCGGCCACGGCTCAGCACATAGGCATAATCGACAATCTCGAAGGTTTCCTGCACGTCGTGCGTGACCAGGATGCTGGTGGCATTGAGCGCCTCGTTCAGCGTCCGGATCAGGTGCGCGATGGTGCCCAGCGAGATCGGATCCAGCCCGGCGAAGGGCTCGTCGTACATCAGCAGCGGCGGATCGAGCGCCACCGAGCGGGCCAGCGCCACCCGTCGTGCCATGCCGCCGGAAATCTCCGAAGGCATCAGGTGTGCAGCGCCACGCAGGCCCACAGCATGCAGCTTCATCAGCACCAGGTCGCGGATCATCGATTCGGGCAGATCGGTCTGCTCGCGCAGCGGGAAGGCCACGTTGTCGAAGATGCTGAGATCGGTGAACAGCGCGCCGAACTGGAACAGCATGCCCATGTTGCGACGCATCCGGTAGAGCTCTCGCTTGGACAGGCTGTGGACATCCACGCCATTGAGCAGGACGCGCCCTTTCTGCGGGCGTTCCTGGGCGCCGATGAGGCGCAGCACCGTGGTCTTGCCAGACCCCGAGCCACCCATCAGGGCCACCACCGACCCGCGCTTGAACGACATCGAGATGTCATTCAGGATCAGCCGATCGCGCGTATAGCCGAAGCTCAGCGATTCGATGGACAGAAGGGTATCTTTATCCAAGTCAATCCTGTCAGGGGAAGAGGCAGCTGGCAAACTAACACGAAAAAACCCCGCCAACCGCAAAAACACACAATCGGGCGCCCGATTCACCATTCATTGATGCCAAATCGTCCCTCCGTCGGGACGCGCCCCGCGCCCATTTGCGCCGGCTGCAACAGGGCGGCACCCTGCGTCTGCCCCGCTCTTAATGAACGGCGGGTCAGTATAACCCAGATGCCACGCCCTGCGACACCCTTCCCCACCTTCCAGCACCCCGCTCCTGCCGCACACCCCGCAAGGACGTCACGACGGTGCGACCACACGGGGCGCCCTTGACGGCACATGCCCCACACGGCACCGGCGGCCCTCCCCTGACACTGCACGTCGCCAGATGCCGCGCATGGAATCGCACCGCCGCCGTCGGGCCCCAAACGCCACCACTCGCTCTATACTGAAAGCCAGCTGTCGGTAGCTCCATCACCCGTTTCATTTCCCTGTCCGCGCATGACCTCCCAGCCCCCTGCCCAGATCGACGACAACGCCCTGCTCGACCGTGCCCGCCGGGTGCTGGCCATCGAGGCCGATGCCGTGCAGCACCTGCGCGAGACGCTGGACGAGAGCTTCTGCCGTGCCTGTCGCCAGGTACTGGCCTGCCAGGGGCGCGTCATCGTCAGCGGCATGGGCAAGTCCGGGCACATCGCCCGCAAGATCGCCGCCACGCTGGCCTCCACCGGCACGCCGGCCTTCTTCGTGCATCCGGCCGAGGCCAGCCACGGCGATCTGGGCATGGTCACGGCACAGGACGTGTTCATCGCGCTGTCCAACTCCGGTCGCACCGACGAGCTGATGACCATCGTGCCGCAGGTCAAGCGCGTGGGCGCAGCCCTCATCGCCCTAACGGGTGATGCCGAATCACCGCTGGCCCAATACGCCGACATCCACCTGTATGCCGGCTCCCGGAAGGAAGCCTGCCCGCTGAACCTGGCCCCCACCGCCAGCACCACCGCCGCACTGGCCCTGGGCGACGCGCTGGCCGTGGCACTGCTGGAGGCACGCGGCTTCGGCAGCGAAGATTTCGCCCGCTCACACCCTGGCGGTGCACTGGGCCGCCGGCTGCTCACCCACGTCTCGGACATCATGCGCCAGGGCGATGAGCTGCCCACCTGCCGGCCGCAGACGCTCTTCACCGACGCGCTGCTGGAGATCAGCCACAAGCGCATGGGCATGGTGGCCATCCTGGACGACGAGAACCGCGTGGCCGGCATCTTCACGGACGGCGACCTGCGCCGGGTGTTCAGCGGCAGCCAGCCCGATCTGTCCCGCCTCACCATTGGTGAGGTCATGACCGCCAACCCGATCACCATCGGGGCCGAGGCGCTGGCCGTGGAGGCCGTGCGCATCATGGAATCACGCCGCATCACCCAGATCCTGGTCACCGACCGACAGCACCACCTAGTGGGCGCGCTACATTTCCATGACCTGCTGGCCGCCAAGGTGGTGTGAGCCCATCCCCCTCTGAAGGAGAGCGCTATGGACCTACTCGCCGCAGCCCGGCAGGTGCGCCTGCTGGCCTTGGACATCGACGGCACCCTCACCGACGGCAGCATCTGGATCGGCCCGCAGGGTGAATGCGCCAAGCGCTTCTCGGTGCGCGACGGCTTCGGCATCAAGCTGCTGCAGAAGGCCGGCATCGAGCTGGCCATCATCACCGGCCGCCGCTCCGAGATCGTGGCCCGGCGCGCCGAGGAACTGGGCATCCGCCATGTCTTTCAGGACGTGCCCGACAAGCTGGTCGTGCTGAAGGAACTGGGTGCCCGGCTGGGCATCGGCCTGCAGGAAATGGCCTTCATCGGCGACGACTGGCCTGACCTGGCCGCCATGCAGGCCTGTGTGCTGCCGGCGGCGCCCGCCGACGCCGTGCCTGAGGTGCTGGCCATTGCCCGCTGGGTGGCCCAGTCCCGTGCCGGCAACGGCGCCCTGCGCGAGCTGGCCGATTTCCTGCTGGCCAGCCGTGGCGAGCGTGATGGCCTGCTGGCCCGCTACCGCCTGGCCCCTGCCCGGCCCGATGCGACGGCATGATCCTTCCCCGTCCCTGAACCTGCCGCATCGCCTGTCCTGACGGCCCGCCGGGCCGTCCCCGTGAATCCACCGTCCCGCCTGTACTGCCCGCTTCATGAGCCCACGCCTCTTCGACCGCCTGGCCGCCGCCGCTTCGGTGCTGATCCTCATCGGCCTGGGCATGGTCAGCTACTACTTCGCCAAGCAGGCGGAGCAGAACCATGGCGCCCCCGCCGTCGAAGGACGGCCCGACCCCGACTTCTTCGTCGAGCAGATGACGCTGATGCGCGCCGACGCCAACGGCAATCCCTCGGTACGGGTCGAGGCCGACCACATGCTGCACTACCCGCTGGACCAGCGGATGGCCTTCACCCGGCCCCGCATCATCTCGCTGGATGAGACGCAGCCACTCACCACCATCACCTCCCGCAAGGGCTCGGCCCCGGACAGCGGCGACTACGCCGACCTGCAGGAAGACGTGCGGGTGTTGCGCGCGGCCACGGCCGACGCGCCCCCCATGCAGCTGATCACCGAAACCGCCCGCGTGGACATGGTGAACAACCTCATCTCCACCGCCGACCCCGTACAGATGCAGGCCGGTGACAACCGACTGGAGGGCGTGGGCATGGAAATACGCGATCAGGATCAGCAACTCGAACTTAAGAGCCGGGTGCGCGGGCATTTCCCGGCTGTCGTGCGCGGCAATGACGTCAAAACCCGCTAAACTTGCAGGATCACCCTGGGAGCTTGGGCGGTAGAAAATCCGCGAGCTGCAAACCGACCCTGGTGGCACATGCCGCCGGCCGCTGACCGGCCTGCGCCCCACTGCCTGCCCTTTCTGGATTCCGATCGAGACCCGCATGATCCCCGCCCGTCCGCTGCCCGGCCCCTCGTCCCTTCTGCCCCTGGCGCTGGCCCTGTCGGCCCTGCTGCTTTCACCCGCCGCCCACGCCGAGAAAGCCGACCGCGACAAGCCGATCAACATCGAATCCAACCGGCTGGAATACAACGACGCCACCAAGGTCTCCACCTTCATCGGCAACGTCGTGCTCACCAAAGGCACCATCCGCATTACCGGCGACCGCATGGTGCTCACCCAGGTGGGCCGCAACGCGCAGACGGCCCGGGTCAACGGCAACCAGGCCAGCTTCCGCCAGAAGCGCGACGGCATGGAGCAGTACATCCACGGGGTAGCCGACCAGATCTTCTACGACAGCCGCACCGACCAGGTCACGCTCACCGGCCGCGCACGGCTGCAGCGCCAGAACTGCAACCAGCCGGTCGACGAAATCACCGGTGGCCACATCGTCTACAACGCCAGCACCGAGACCTTCTCAGTGGACGGCCAGCAGCGCGGCGAACGCCCCGGGCGCGTGCGCATCATCATCCAGCCACAAACTACCCAGGAGGGCGGCAAGGCCGCCAACCAGCCCTGCAAGCCCGGCTCGCCCCTGCCGCTGCAGCCTGAAAGAAGCCTGTCCAGGCCCACCCCTACCCAGCCGACCTCCCGGAAACCCTGACCTCTGTTTCGACCGATGAGCGACATCCTCCACCACGAGCACGAACCCATCAGCCGCCTGAAGGCCGAGCACCTGATGAAGGCCTACAACGGCCGCGTGGTGGTCAAGGACGTATCCATGGAAGTCTCCAGCGGCCAGGTGGTGGGGCTGCTGGGCCGCAACGGCGCCGGCAAGACCACCTGCTTCTACATGATCGCCGGCCTGGTGGCCACCGACGGCGGCAACATCGTCCTGGACGAGCTCTCCATCAGCCACCTGCCCATCCACCGCCGCGCCCGGCTGGGGCTGTCCTACCTGCCGCAGGAAGCCTCGGTGTTCCGCAAACTCAGCGTCGAGGAGAACATCCTGGCCGTGCTGGAGCTGCAGGTGGACAAGCGTGGCCGCGGCATCAGCCGTGCCGAGCAGAAGGCACGGCTTGAATCGCTACTGAAGGAACTGCAGATCGAGCACATCCGCTCCAACACCTCCATCTCGCTGTCGGGCGGCGAGCGCCGGCGGGTGGAGATCGCGCGGGCGCTGGCCAGCTCGCCCCGCTTCATCCTGCTGGATGAGCCTTTCGCCGGCGTCGACCCCATCGCCGTCATCGAGATCCAGCGAATCGTCAACCTGCTGAAGAACCGGCGCATCGGCGTACTCATCACCGACCACAACGTCCGCGAAACGCTGGGCATCTGCGACCGCGCCTATATCATCAACGAAGGCGTGGTGCTGGCTTCGGGCAGCCCCGACCAGATCATCCAGGACGAGCGCGTCCGCAAGGCCTATCTGGGAGAAGACTTCCGGATGTAACCCGACCCGCGGCAATCTCGCCGCACAGGGCGCGTCGCGCCCCTTCCACACGCTGTCGCATCCGCCTCGACGCGGCTGCGCCGCCCCGACGCTGCCGACATCCGGGAAACCACTGGTCAGCCAGGTGCGCGCAAGCGAGGCATCCGATGGTAAAACACGGCAGGATCACGCTTACCCTGCCCTTTCTGTCGGACCCGATGCCCCCGATGAAGCCCGCGCTTCAGACACGCCAGAGCCAGCAGCTCCTGCTGACCCCACAACTGCAACAGGCCATCCGCCTGCTGCAGCTGTCCACGGCCGACCTGGAGCAGGAGATCGAGCGCGCCGTCGAGCAGAACCCCTTTCTGGAACGGGTGGAAAACCCCCGTCACGACACCGTCAGCCTCCATGCCGACGGCAGCCTGCGACATGAGCGGGGACCCAGCGCCGACGCCTGGCCGCCCGCCGGCAGCTCGGCAGCATCAGCACAGGACATCGGCGCAGATGCATACAGCTCAGGCGCCTCCCAGCAGGACGGTGACTTGGCAACCCAGGGCACCGATGCCTTCGGCGAGCATGACCCCACCGTCAGCACGCCCGACGACCGGCCCGACATCACCCTGCTCGACAGCGGCCCGGATGGCGACGACACCTGGGGCATCGCGCGCAGTGCCGGACCGCCCCCCGAGGGAGACGACGACGAGCCTTACGGCAGCACGCTGACCTCATCGCCCTCACTGCGCGAGCACCTGCTGGACCAGCTGGCCGAGATCCACTGCGATGCCCGCCAGCGCGCACTCATCCACCTGCTCATCTGGGAGGTGGGCGACGACGGCTATCTGCCTGCCGGATTCTCGCTGGACGCCCTGGCCGACGAATTCATGGCTGACGCCTCCGGTAGCCAGGACACCGACGACGCCACACCCACCGAGAGGCTTGCCCCCACCGATTTCTCGGCTGCATTGGAAGCCGCCCTGCAGACCTTGCAGGGCTTCGATCCGCCCGGCGTGGCTGCGCGCACGCCCGGCGAATGCCTGCGCCTGCAGCTGCTGCACCTGCAGCAGGACCGAGCCGATGCGTCCCACCGAACGGCCTCATTCCACGGCGCCCCATCCGGAAGCCCGATCACCGAGGCCCCCCCCGAACCCGCTGACCTCATCGCCCTGGCCCTGCAGCTGGTGACCGACGACTGCTTGCCGCTGCTGGCAAGGCACGAGGATGCCCTGCTCTGCAAGCGCTTGTCCTGCCCGCCAGCAGAGCTTCGGGCCGCGCGGACCCTCATCCAGTCGCTGGATCCGCACCCCGGCAACCGCTTCGATGCCGAGCCGTCCCGATACGTCATTCCCGACATCATCGTGCGCCGGACAGCGCAGGGGTGGCGTGCAGAACCCAACCCCACAGCCCGACTTTCGCTGCGCGTGCACGACGAGTACGAGGCGCTGTTGAAAAACCACCGAAAAGCCGAGCCATCACCCGCACAAACCGGCAGATCTGGGGCAGAATGGGAGCAACAGGTCACGGAAGACAGTCATGCCGAGTCACCTTCCGCTCCCGAACACAACCTGCTGCACCAGCTGCAGGAAGCTCGCACCCTGGCACGCAACGTCCAGCAGCGCGGCGACACCATCGTGCTCGTGGCCCAGGCCATCGTTGATCGTCAGAAGGCGTTCTTCAATCACGGCCCCGAGGCGCTTCGCCCCCTGGTCCTGCGCGACATCGCCGAAGTCGTCGGCCGCCACGAATCCACCATTTCCCGCGCCACCAGCCAGAAGTACATCCGGACACCGTTCGGCACCTTCGAGCTGAAGTATTTCTTCGGCAGCCAGGTGGCTACCGACAGTGGCGGCGCCGCATCCAGCACCGCCGTCTGTGCACTCATCCAGAAGCTCATCGAGCAGGAGGATACCAACCAGCCCTTGTCAGACAGCCAACTCACTGAACTGCTTGGCCAGAAAGGCATCCAGGTCGCGCGCCGAACCGTTGCCAAATACCGGGAATCCCTCAAGATACTTCCTGCCGCGCAACGACGAAGCCGATGACTGCCCCACTGGCCGTGTGTGGAACCCTCTCCCAAGGAGTACCAGGCATGAACCTCTCCATCAGTGGACACCATCTGGAAGTCACCCCCGCCCTGCGCGAGTACGTCACCACCAAGCTGCGCCGGATCCGACACCACTTCGACCAGGTCATCGACGTCAACGTCATCCTCTCGGTCGAGAAGCTGGTACAGCGCGCCGAAATGAAGCTGCTGGTCGCCGGGCGCGAGATCTTTGCCGAGGCCACCCACACCGACCTCTACGCCGCCGTCGACACCCTCATCGACAAGCTCGACCGGCAGGTCATCAAGCACAAGCAGAAACGGCAGAACTACTACAGTGGCAGCGCCCTGAAGCGCATGCCTGAGCCCGCCTGACAGGCGCTGCGGCATGTGTCGGCTCCCGTCGATGCATGCCGCTTTTCCCCAGGCGCGCCCTTGGCGCGCCTTTGCTGCACGACATACCAGAAGCCTCTGAACCTGTCGTCCGCCTCTTCCCGGAAAGCACGCAAGCCGCTGAATCCAAACAGAAACCGCTTGCATATCCATCCTTTCCCGCACCATGGCGGCCCGCGCACGCCCCTGCGGAACACTCACCCGGGCTGCCCTCGCCCGGCGAAGCCGCCTATAATGACAGCATCGCGGGACAGACTCCCGCCGGTTCGCCCCTGTGCCAACCGCTGCAAAGTTCTATCACAGTCCCGCTGCAACAGATACAGGTAATTTCGGATGAACCGCATCTCGAAGCTGCTCACAGCACGCGACATCCTGCTCGACGTTCCTGCCACCAGCAAGAAGCGGCTGTTCGAGCACGCCGCCCTGCTGTTCGAGAACGAGCATCGCCTGGAGCGACAGAAGGTCTTCGATTCACTGTTCGCCCGTGAGCGGCTGGGTTCCACCGGTCTGGGCAAGGCCGTGGCCATCCCGCACGGTCGCATCCGCAACCTCAAGACACCGTTGGTGGCCGTACTGCGCAGCGAGAACGGCATTCCCTTCGACGCCCCCGATGGCGAACCCGTCCGGTTGCTGGTGGTGCTGCTGGTCCCCGAGCACGCGACCGAGGAACACCTGGAAATCCTGTCCGAACTGGCCGAGCTGCTGTCGGACGACGCCCTGCGCGAAACCCTGCTCACCGCCGCCGACCCCGCCCAGGTCTACCGCACGCTGGCCACCTGGGAACCGGTCCGACCCGCTGCCTGACAGCCTGCTCACGGCCACCGGCAGCGCCCCTTCCCTCCGGAGACACCGCCCATGGCCATGACGGTCCAGAACCTGGTCACCTCGCAACAGGGACGCTCCAACCTGCGATGGCTGGCCGGCCAGTCCGGCGGCGACCGCCCGCTTCACGGTACCAGCGTCCACGCCGTCGATCAGATCGGCTACCTGAACCTGATGCACGCCGAGCGCATTGCCGTGCTCGGTCTGCGTGAGCTGGACCACTACCGCAAACTGGATCGTCATCGGCGCAGCAGGCTGCATCAGACCCTCCTTGCTGCCCGTCCACCCGCCCTGATCATCTCCGACGGTCAGGAAGCGCCCAGCGCCCTGGTGGACTTCTGCAACCACAGTCGTCTGCCGCTACTGGGTTGCCCACTGGCCGCTGGCCCACTCATCGAGACCCTGGAGCAGGCGCTGGCCCACAAGGACCACACCTCCATGCACGGCGTACTGATGGACGTGCTGGGCATGGGCGTGCTCATCACCGGCGACTCGGGCCTGGGCAAGAGCGAGCTGGCCCTGGAACTCATCAGCCGCGGACACGGCCTGGTGGCCGATGACGTGGTCGACATTGAACGCGTCAGCCAGCACGCCATCGTCGGTCGCTGCCCGGCGCTGCTGCAGGGCCTTCTGGAAGTGCGCGGTCTGGGCCTCATCGACATCCGCACCATCTTCGGTGAAAGCGCCGTGCGCCGCCGCATGCCCATCAAGCTCATCGTCCACCTGGTGGGCCGCCGTACGATGGAAGACAGCTACGAGCGTCTGCCGCTGCAGGCACTCACCGAGACCATCCTGGGCATCCCGGTGCGCAAGGTCGCCATTCCAGTGGCGGCTGGCCGCAACATCGCCGTGCTCACCGAAACTGCCGTGCGCACCACGGTGCTGCTGCTGCGCGGCATCGACACCACGCGCGAATTCACCCGGCACCAGCAGGCCCTGATCCTCGAGCAGAACGGCGCGGCCCCTCACCCACCGGGTCACCGGCCAGACGCTCGGGGGTCTGCCGAGAACGCCTCGTCCCTGCCCATCGGCCAGATGGACACCCACCTGGCCGACCCCAGCCCCAGCGATGCCGCCTATCCCGACTGGGCTCCCGAAAGCTTCACGCTCACAATGATGCCCAACGACACCGCCGAGGAATCCCCCCTGACCCCTGTCGAGACACCGTCGTCCGCACACCCTGCCGTTGGCCCGGCCACGAGCCCACAGACTCCGGCCGCTCCCGGCCCCGACACGACCGATACGCCCTCCCTTTCGCCTATCTCGCCTTCTACCCCACCATGCAACTGATCATCGTCACCGGCATCTCCGGCTCCGGAAAATCGCTGGCCATCCATGTGCTGGAAGACGCCGGCTACTTCTGCATCGACAACCTGCCGGTACGCTACGTCCTCGAAGTCGCCCTGTCACTTGAACAGGAAGGCCACACCAAGGTCGCCATGTCCATCGACGTGCGTGTGGGCACGCGCCTCACGGGCCTGCGCGACGCCGTGCGCCAGCTGCGCGCCCAGGGCCACGACGTGAAGGTGCTGTTCCTCAACGCCCGCACCGATTCCCTGGTGCAGCGCTATTCCGAGACCCGCCGCCGCCACCCGCTCACCCTGCCCGGGCGCAGCAACAATACCAGCCACGGCGCCGACCCCAAGCTGGCCCCCACGCTGGAAGAATCCATCGAACGCGAGCGCGAGCTGATGGCCGAGATCGAGGACATCGGCACCTCCATCGACACCAGCGACCTGCACCCCAACACCCTTCGCCAGTGGGTGCGTGACCTAGTGCGTACCGACCGCGCCTCGATGACGCTGCTCTTCGAGTCCTTCGCCTTTAAGCAGGGCGTGCCGCTGGATGCCGACCTGGTATTCGACGTGCGCTGCCTGCCCAACCCCTACTACGACGTGGAGCTGCGCACCCTCACCGGGCTGGACCAGCCGGTCAAGAACTTCCTGGTGGACCTGCCGCCAGTGCAGAAGATGATCGGCGACATCACGCGCTTCATCACCGAATGGCTGCCCAGCTACGTGCAGGACAACCGCCACTACCTCACCATCGCCATTGGCTGTACGGGCGGCCAGCACCGATCCGTCTACGTCGCCCAGGCACTGGCCGAGCACTTCGCCCGCAGCGAGCGCGTGCTGGTGCGCCACCGTGCCCTGGACAGCCGCCCCGGCGGCACCGGCATCACCGTCACGCAGACGCGCTGAGCAGTTCCGGCTGCAGGACCTGCCCCTGCAGCCAGCGCCGGATCGCACTGGGCAATGGCGCCCCCTCCAGCG
>ERZ772946.337-NODE-337-length-19149-cov-4.80952_pt1 | contig 19149 bp, 18 predicted proteins | sample MGYA00511680_ERZ772946 | MGnify/ENA primary metagenome ERZ772946 (study PRJEB29015, sample SAMEA2737918) | human oral metagenome | biome: human oral; feature: human-associated habitat; material: dental | place: China | collected 2016 ... | reverse complement strand
CGTGTCATTGAAATCCTCAACCGCCGCACCAAAAACAATCCTGTTCTCATAGGAGAGCCAGGAGTCGGAAAAACTGCCGTGGTGGAAGGTCTGGCCCAGAAAATTGTCGATGGTGATGTGCCTCATAAACTCCAAGGCAAGGAAGTTATCCGCCTAGACGTTGTCAGCTTAGTACAGGGAACTGGTATCCGTGGCCAATTTGAGGAGAGAATGCAGAAGCTCATTGATGAGATTCGTTCTCGTCAGGATGTCATTCTCTTCATTGATGAAATCCATGAAATTGTCGGAGCAGGCTCAGCTGGCGATGGCAATATGGACGCTGGGAACATCCTAAAACCAGCTCTGGCTCGCGGAGAACTCCAGATGGTTGGAGCAACCACCCTTAATGAATACCGTATCATCGAGAAGGATGCTGCACTGGAGCGCCGCATGCAGCCCGTTAAGGTAGACGAGCCAACGGTAGAGGAAACGATTACCATCCTCAAAGGAATTCAGAAAAAATACGAAGACTACCATCACGTCAAGTACACAGATGCGGCTATTGAAGCTGCTGCGCTTCTCTCCAACCGCTACATCCAAGATCGCTTCCTGCCAGACAAGGCTATTGACCTCTTGGATGAGGCTGGTTCTAAGATGAATCTGACCCTCAACTTAGTTGATCCCAAGGTCATTGACCAGCGTCTGATTGAGGCCGAAAATCTCAAGGCTCAGGCAACCCGCGACGAAGACTTCGAGAAGGCGGCTTACTTCCGCGACCAGATAGCCAAGTACAAGGAACTCCAGCAGACAAGTGTGCTAGACAAGGATACTCCAATTATCAGCGAGAAAACGATTGAGCACATTGTAGAGCAAAAGACCAATATCCCAGTTGGTGACCTCAAAGAAAAGGAACAGTCTCAACTAGTCAATCTTGCCAGCGACTTAAAGGCTCATGTCATCGGTCAAGACGATGCTGTAGATAAGATTGCCAAGGCCATCCGCCGCAACAGGGTCGGATTAGGAAGTCCTAATCGCCCAATCGGCAGCTTCCTCTTTGTCGGACCTACTGGTGTTGGTAAGACTGAGTTGTCTAAGCAACTAGCCATTGAGCTCTTTGGCTCGGCTGACAGCATGATTCGCTTTGATATGAGTGAATACATGGAGAAACACAGCGTGGCCAAGCTGGTCGGTGCCCCTCCGGGCTATGTTGGTTATGATGAAGCTGGTCAATTGACTGAGCGCGTCCGCCGCAATCCATACTCACTCATTCTGCTGGATGAGGTGGAAAAAGCCCATCCCGATGTTATGCACATGTTCCTGCAGGTTCTAGATGATGGCCGCCTGACCGATGGCCAAGGACGAACTGTCAGCTTCAAGGACACCATTATCATCATGACATCTAATGCTGGAACTGGCAAAGCTGAAGCCAGCGTTGGCTTTGGAGCAGCGCGTGAAGGCCGCACCAACTCCGTCTTGGGTGAATTGGGCAACTTCTTCAGTCCTGAGTTTATGAACCGCTTTGACGGCATTATCGAATTCCAGGCGCTCAGCAAGGACAACCTGCTTCAAATCGTCAACCTTATGCTGGACGATGTCAATCAACGCTTGGCAACCAACGATATTCATCTGGATGTTACGGAGAAGGTCAAGGAAAAATTGGTTGATCTGGGCTACGATCCGAAAATGGGGGCTCGCCCACTGCGCCGTACCATTCAGGACCATATCGAAGATGCTATTACTGACTTTTATCTGGAAAATCCAAGCGAAAAAGAGCTCAAAGCTATCATGACCAGCAATGGTAAGATTCTCATCAAGTCAGCCAAGAAAACTGAAAGCACAGAGTCCGTTAATTCATCACAAGAAGAAAAATAAATGTCGATAAAATAGAGCAGAAAACAGTTAGTTTTCTGCTCTATTTCTTTATTGATCTTTCTGAACCTTGTAGCGCAGAATTGTTTTCAGCTTGCTAGGATCTGTCCGATTCAGATTATTGAGATAGATTTCTCTATGAGTGTCTGAAATCCGTGTCAGCTGGTGATTCTGGCAAAAGGTATCCATTTTAGCAAAGGATTGAGGTTCTTCATCAAAAGGTCCTAGGTGCAGCATGGAGACACACGCTCCTTCCGTCATTTCCTTAAAACGAATCTCGTCATAGAGAGGATTAGGCTTTTTGACACGGACTTGTTCCAGAGCCTTTTTCACCATCTCTCCAGTGATAAAGTCTGGCTGCCCAATCATAATAGTATAGATCAATTCTTCTTTAATCAGTTCTCCTGCTCGCTCTTGCTGCCAAAGTCCTTCCAAGGGATAGACTGTAAAATCAGTAAATTCTTGCTCGGCCGCTGTCTTTTTGTAGTTCATCTTGATAGCATAGGCTAAGCTGTACAGAGCACCAACTCGTTCCGAAAAGTCAGCAGCATTAGGATTGCCCTTGCCGTCAATCATGATAAAAGACTGGGCAGGAACATCTATGAGACAGGGTTCAGACTTGATTTGATATATTTCTCGATTAGCTTTTCTCCATTCATATTTCATGAGAGAGCCCTCCTTTCTTTACTAGAAACAGTATAGCAAAGAAAAGCTGACAACCTCTGTCAGCTTTTATAAATATCGGTAATAGCTTTTAACTTTTCTTTGAATTCTTCCCGTAACCGAGGCGGCTCCAAGATTTCAACTCCATCCAAAAAGGATAGCAAGTAGGTATAAAGACTATCGTGACTCGGCAAATGGGTTTGGACATAAAGTCTCCCATCAGTCTCCTCTATCTCTGCTTCTGAAAACTCCTCGTACACTCTAAAGGCATGCTTCCGGTCAAATTTCAAGAGGACTTTTACAGTGCCTCCTAGCCGCTCCTCAGGACTAAATGTCTCATCCAAGACTCTCTGCTTAAATCTTTCCTCTAACATTTGACAGTCTCTCATTCTGCTGAGTTTAAAAAAACGCGGAGCTTGTCTTAAACGACAAAAGCCAGCAACATACCAATCTTGACTTTTAAATACTAACTTCAGCGCCTCTATCTTGCGCTGCTCTCTTTCTCCTCGCCCATTCAAATAAGAAAATGACAAGACTCTTCTTTGCAAGATCGCCTGATTAATGGTATCAAACAGTTCTTTCTGATCTGCTTTCTTGCGCCAATCAGTGAAATCCACCTCTAGCCAGGATGTTGCCTGAACTTGAAACAAGGACTGCAGCTTAGCCAAGGTCTCTACCTGCTCGCCATCTGTTAAAATCTGGAAGCCTTGAAGAGCAGCTAATAGCTCATCCCTCTCCGACTCTGAAAACAAGGCCTTGTCTAATACAAAATCCTTCATCAGAAAAATGCCCCCGCCCTTGCCAGGGCTGCAATAGATGGGGATTCCTGCCAAACTTAGCTTATCCACATCTCGATAGATAGTCCGAATAGATACTTCAAATAGTGAGGCTAATTCGGGAGCTGTTTTGTGGCCCTGCTCTAAAAGAAGATATAAGATTTTAAAAAGTCTGCTTTCTGTCATAAAACCACCTCGCTACTATTATAACAATTTCTCCTATAAATGTTTTACTATTCCCATAAAGAAGATTTTTTTAAACGGTCGGAGGAAGGAATTTATTATTTGAAGGGGATTTCTTTCAAGGACTATCATTCTTTTTCTGTCCAATAAACCGAGTAAATTCTTGACAGCTGGTCCTTAGTCCATTATGATAGATAGTAAACTGACTAGAGATTGAGGATATTAGAATGACAAATCCAACCTTTGGTGAAAAGGAAGCAAATGTAGAATATGTGAGCCGCTACGGAGTCTATGCCGTCATCCCAGATGAAAAGAAAGAAAAGATTATTTTGGTCCAGGCGCCTAATGGGGCTTGGTTTCTGCCCGGTGGAGAGATTGAAGAGGGGGAAAACCATCAGACTGCTCTTGAACGCGAGCTGATGGAAGAACTTGGATTCACAGCCCAGCTTGGCCGCTATCTTGGACAAGCTGATGAATATTTTTACTCTCGCCATCGCGACACCTATTTTTACAATCCAGCCTACCTGTATGAGGTCACCTCTTTCCAAGAAGTCCAAAAACCGTTGGAAGATTTCAATCAGCTTGCCTGGTTCCCAGTCGATGAAGCTATCGAAACACTCAAACGCGGCAGCCATAAATGGGGTATCCAAGCTTGGAAAAATGCGCTTAAAGCTTAAAGAAATCATTCACAATTTATAGCAAATATGTTATAATAATAGCAGGTATAAAGCAGGAGGAAATCGTATGAAGCTTATTAATACAACAAACAGTCATGCTGACCTTGTCAAAAGCCAATTGGAAAGCACCGATGCGATATTAGTCGAAGTTTATTCTGCTGGGAACAGCGATGTTGTTTTTACACAAGCTCCTCTTCACTATGAAATTTTGATTTCAAACATGCACCGTGCTGTACGCGAACAGGAAATCGAAAAAATTAGAGAATTTTTCTTGAAGAGAAAAATTGATGCAAATGCTATTGATAAAGCTGCTATCCGAACGATTTACGCTAATAATCTAATCGAAATTTCCATTCCTGTTAAACAGTAAAAACTAAGGCCTGGCCTTAGTTTTTTATTGTTTATAGATCATGGTAATGTGAGGTGTCGATTCAAAAATAAAAGGTTGACCAACTGACTTGAAGCCATACTTTTCATAGAGAGCAGCCACCTGCTTCTGAGCCTCTATTTCAATTTCCTTTCCTGGCCATTTTTCAGCACATAATTGCAAGATTTCTCTGATAAGCTGTCCTCCTAAGCCCTGTCCTTGTACAGACCGAGCTGTGACTACTCGACCAAAGACTAAATGCTCTCCCTCTTCAAAGACCCGAGCATAAGCATCAATTTCCCCTTTTTCATTAGCATGGTAAACGTGCACTGCTTCTAGGTCCTTCTCATCCAGTTCATGATAAATGCGCTCCTGCTCCACCACAAAGGTGTCAATGCGCAATTTTAAAATTTGATAAAATTCTATCGGGTTCAACTCAGTTAATTTTTTCCTAGACCACATACTTGTTTCCTCTATCTTTTTAATGTATAATAAATGCAAATGCAACTATCAAGGAGTTCCTATGGATTACCGTCAACTTTTCCGGCAAATGGGATTTATTTCCAGACAGGCCATGATGAAAATGAATCAGAAAGCCAGTAACTATGGCCTAGACAATAATTTGTTTCTACTGCTCATTCGCATCGTCGAAAATGAAGGTCTCAGCCAATCACAACTGGCAGAGATGGTGCAGATTGACAAGACTACGCTCAGCCGCTCTTTACGAAAGTTGGAAGATAGGGGCTTGATTATCAAAAAGACCAAAGCTCAAAATAAGAAGTTCAAAGAGCTCTATCCTAGCAGTCAGGCTCTCAAACTCTACGACCAGCTAATTGGCTTTGAAAATACCTATGCCAGTCAAGCCCTCCAGCAACTGACTTCCTCTGAGCTCTTTCAGCTCCAAAACATTCTAGCTAAAATAGACACTACTAAGGTATAACTAGTATAACAAAAAACAGTTGTAAATGCAACTGTTTTTCTAAGCTAGCTCCAAACCAAAACATCCTCAAATCTATCTAAAAAATGGCTTACCACTAAAGGGCAAAGCCATTTTTTATTTTGGAAACTTACTTGCTCTCAAAGCCTTCTGCAACTGCTTCCGAAAAGTTTTCTTCTAAAATTTCTGCACAGTGGTCACAGACAAGAGCTTGATAACTGCGCTCTTTAACTGTTGTATCAATGCGGCGGCAGCGATCACAGACTTGCCCCTGCGCATGCTCTACGACAAAAGCTACATCTTCAAAGACTAGAGCGCCTTCTGGAGCAGGATCATCAGCAATAGTCAACTGAGAAACGATAAGAAGCTGAGCCACATCACTGTTGACTGCCTCAAGCAATGTTTTGATGACTTCATTTGGATAGACAGTCAGGTGCGCTTCCAGCGATTTTCCGATAACCTTCTCATTGCGGGCTTCTTCTAAGGCTTTCTGAGCTTGACTGCGGAAGTCCATAAAGGCAGACCAAGTGTCCAAAATTTCTTCTTGACTTGGGAAAGTCTGAGCTTCAGGCAATTCAGATAACTGAACAAATTCTTCACTTTCATGCTCCAAATAAGACCAGATTTCTTCTGCTGTGTGTGGCAGAATCGGTGTCAACAGCTTGGTAATCTTGACTAAAATGTCATAGAAAACAGTCTGCATTTGACGACGTTCCAATGATTTAGCTGCTTCGATATAGACGACATCTTTGGCAAAGTCCAGATAGAAAGCGGACAAGTCAACGGTCACAAAGTTGACAATGGCTTTATAAATAGTTAGAAACTCAAAGTCTGCGTAAGCCTTGCGAATAGTCTCTACTAATTGATTGAAGCGGATAGTCATGTATTTATCAATAGAACGAAGTTCTTCGTAAGCTACAGCATCCTCAACTGGATTAAAGTCAGAGGTATTGGCAATCAAGAAACGCAAGGTATTCCGAATCTTACGGTAGGTTTCAGAAACTTGGCTCAAGATATCCATAGAGATACGAACGTCGTTGCTAGAGTCTACACTGGTTACCCAGAGACGCAAGATTTCCGCACCAAATTGTTTTTCCACGTCACTTGGAGCAATCGTATTTCCAAGGGATTTAGACATCTTTTCACCCTTGCCATCTAAGGCAAAACCTTGTGACAAGATTTGTTTGTAAGGAGCCACACCATGGTTGGCAACTGATGTGATGAGGGATGAGTTGAACCAACCACGGTATTGGTCTGAACCTTCTAGATAAAGATCAGCCGGGTAAGTCAATTCGGGACGGTTGACCACTACCCCATTCCATGATGAACCTGAGTCAAACCAAACGTCCATGATGTCCGTTTCCTTGGTAAATCCGCCGTTTGGAGAACCTGGATGAGTAAATCCTTCTGGTAAGAGGTCTTTTGCTTCACGCTTCCACCAGACGATAGAGCCGTGCTCCTCAAAAAGCTGAGCCACGTGTTCGATGGTTTCTGCTGTCATGATTGGTGTTCCGTCTTCGGCATAGAAGATTGGAAGCGGAACTCCCCAAGCCCGCTGACGAGAGATAACCCAGTCACCACGGTCACGAATCATATTGTAGAGACGTACTTTCCCCCATTCAGAATGGAATTTAACCTTGTCAATTTCATCTAAAATTTCTTGACGGAATTTAGAAACAGATGCAAACCACTGTGGTACTGCCCGCCAGATAATTGGCTTCTTGGTCCTCCAGTCAAATGGGTAGGAATGAGAGATTTCTTCCTGAGCAAGGAGCAAGTCACCAAGCTTTTCAATAACTGTTGGTGCAACCTTGTCATAGAACTGGCCTGCAAAGTCAGGACCAGCATTTTCCATCATGATACCGCGCTCATTAACAGTGACAAATACTTCCAAGCCATTAGCTACACCGACATTATAGTCGTCCTCACCAAAACCAGGCGCTGTATGGACAATACCAGTACCAGAGTCAGTCGTAACGTGGTCACCCAGGATAACAAGTTCATCTACAGCAGTATCCCATGGGTGAACTGTCACGATGTGATTTAATTCTTGACCACGGTAGGTAGCCAAAACTTGAACATCAGCCCATCCAAATTTCTCAGACAGACTATTCAACAATTCTGAAGCAACCACAAACTTACGAGATTCACCAGCTGGCTGAACGACTACGTAATCAATATCTGCTCCAACAGTCAAACCACGAGAAGCTGTAATAGTAAACGGAGTTGTTGTCCATACGACGATGTAAGTATCTGTGTCCAGTACCCCTTTTCCGTCTTTAACGCGGTTAGCATAGTAGAGAGAGGTGGAAACCAAGTCATGGTATTCAATTTCTGCTTCAGCCAAAGCTGACTCAGAAGACCAAGACCAGTAAACGGGCTTAGCACCACGGTAAATGTAGCCTTTCTTAGCCATTTCGCCAAAGACACGGATTTGAGCGGCTTCATAATCTGGTGTCAAGGTTACATAAGGATTTTCCCAGTCACCAGAAACACCCAAACGCTTGAAGTCCTCTTTTTGCTTTTCGACTTGGCTAAGCGCATAGTCCCGACACATGTTGAGGTATTCTACCAAGTCCAACTCTTTGCGCTTAACGCCTTGCTTTGCCAATACCTGCTCGATTGGAAGACCATGCGTATCCCAACCTGGAATGTAAGGCGCATAGTAGCCAGCCATAGACTTTGAGCGAACAATGATATCTTTGGAAATCTTATTCATAGCATGCCCGACATGAATGTTGCCGTTAGCATAAGGAGGGCCATCATGCAGGATAAAGTGCGGCTTGCCTTCATTCAGTTCCTGACGGCGTTGATACAGCTTAGCTTGATCCCATTCCTTTTGCCAGAGAGGCTCCTTATTTGGAAGACCAGCACGCATAGGAAAAGCAGTTTTTCCAAGATTGAGTGTTTCTTTCAGTTTCATTCTATTCCTCTTTATTTTTTAATTACAAATTAAAAACCGCAAACTTCTCCAAAAAGGACGAAAATTCGCGGTACCACCTTTGTTTAGGCAAGACAATAGCATGATGCTCCTCCTGCCCCTCTTTGTCCGTAACGTGGACTGCCGTCTCATCCTACTGATTTCAGACGAAAGTTTTGTAAAATGATAGCCCAAGCAAGATGGACTGCAGATCTCTCACCATCATCTGCTCGCTGAAAGTATTTTGCTTGGTCTGTGTTTTTACAATCTTATCTTCTTTAAAATTATAAAATATTTACTGGAACTTTTTGTTCCCCATTTGTATCATCATCATGATGGTCAGCTTCTAAGTTTTCCTCAGCTGCGTGAGCTTCTATATCTTCATCGCTGATCGGAGAAAAAGCTTGGGTCGCAGCTAATTCACGATTGGCAGCTTCAATGCGCTCTTGCAGCTCAGCCATTTCCTCTGGAGAAAATTGACGAGTCACATCCACTTCTTCCTCGCGGACAACTGCCTCTTCTCCCAGAACCTCCGATACAACCTCCTTGAAGGCCTCATCGCTGGTTTGCAGGTAAGTAGCTGTCGGACGCAGGATTTCTTCCCATTCAGACGAATCCACAATGCTGAGTTGGCTCTCAATGGTTGATTTCAAGCGTTGGTGGAAGACACGTGTTTTGTTTTTCAGTTCTTCTGTTTCAATGGCTACTTTCTTAGCATTGTCCGCTGCCTGACGCAAAATTTCATCAGCCTTGTACTTAGCTCCATCCAACAAATGCTGCGCATCCTGCTCTGCCTGACGGACAATATTTGTAGATCGCTCATTGGCAGCAACTTTAACGCGCTCAGCCGTATCCTGAGCAATCAAAACAGACTGGCTGAGAGAGTCTTTCATCTCATCAAAATAAGTCAGACGTTCTTCCAGATTACGAATTTTTGCTTCTTTTTCGTGGTTTTCACGAACCAGGTCTTCATAATCACGGACAACGATGTCAAGGAATTCATCTACCTCTTCAACATCATAGCCTCTAAACTTGGTTCCAAAGGATTTATCTTTAATTTCTAATGCTGTAAGTGTCATAGTTCCTCCTCATTTACTAGCTAATAATTCAACGGTTAACTTATGTTTTCCATTCTTGGAAAGGCCATTTTCTCTTAAAACCTTAAATCTTCCAAATCGTCTAACGCTAATCAAGTCTTCAAGCCCGACCTGCTGGCTGGGATTGTCATTAACAGCATAGTTCATTTTCACATGCTTACCAGAAATCAGCTGAGCAGCCTGGCTTCTTGATAACTTAAAGGTGCTGGCTACCAACTTGTCCAAGCGAAGGCTAGATGCTAAAATTTCTCTGGTGACAGCCTGCTTCTGCTCTTTCAGCTGCTCTGCAAAGGAAACTTCCTTTAGTCTAACAGGCATCTTTGCTACTTTAGTGACATGATCTATAAAATACTGGGTCAGTCTTTTATCTACAAAGAGCTGCGCGCGGTCTCCAACCACAAGAATATCACCAAAGGTCCGTCTTTCAATCCCTAATTGATTGAGAAGAGTGCCCATAATCTGTGAATGACTGATTTTATAAAATTTGCTTGCATAGGAAATTTCCAGCAAGCTCAATTCAAAATCATCCATATTCAGTTGGTAATAAGAAGGCGCCACAAGAACTCTTGCCAGTTCACTTGGAAAAAAATCCGTACTAGCAAAGACTTGCACATCATATTGCTTGCCAATATTCTTCAGGATTGAGACCTGATGGGGATTCAGAAAAGACGTTGTTTCAAAGGCATAGGTATCTTGAACCCGCTGAAGCAGCTCCAGACTCCTATCAATAAACTCTCGATCCTCATGCGAAAAATGTTGATATAAATCTTTCATCATAATAACATTAGTAAGACGCTTATTAAATAAAAGACCACACGATTTAAAAGGTTTAAAGCCAGAATTGCAACCCAAACGGTAAAGTCCAGCCCTGCAAACTGCAAGGGAAGACGGCGGAAAAGTTTTAAATACGGTTCTACAATTCGTGTTAGAAACTCTCCGAATTTGGTTTGATAGGCTCCTGGAAACCAAGACAGAAGTGCATAGACAATCAAGGCAATGCTATAAAGATCGAAAAGATTAGAGATGGCACGAATTACAAAATATAACATATCTCTTATCTACTGCGCTTCATATCAAAGTCGAATTCGCTGATTTCAACATCGTTTGGCAAGCGGATATCTTCCACATTTACCACTACATTAATCGGAGTCAGCAAATACATAGTGCTTGCAACTTTTTTCAAATTTCCAGCCAAGACATAACGCGCACCGTCTAGGTAGTCTAAACAGCGACGAGCCTGTACCTCAGTCATATACTGGAAGTCAATCAGGATGCTTTCATTGGCCAAAAGCAGGTCAACAATTTCAGTCGCTTCCTCATATCTCCTCGGATAACGAACATCAATCGTAATCTTCTCATCCGCATTTGCACGGTGCTGAGCCAATTCCTGCTGACGTGCATGCAGTCTGGTAATATTCTCTGTCGAAGATTTCTGTTGTGGCTGTGGTTTAGGCTGTGGCTTGGCCGCAGCAACCGGACGAGGAGCTGGCTTGCTCTCTCTGACTGGCTTAGGCTGAACCAATTCAGGCTTCTGCTTAACAGGTGCTGCAGGTCTGCTGACAGTCTGCTCCTGAACCTCAGTCTCATCTCCATCTTCTGTAAAATAATCTATAAATTTATCAAATCTATCTTTTAATGACATATTTCTTTCCTATTTAAAAAATGCTGTACCGATTCTGACATAGGTCGAGCCATGGGCAATTGCTTCTGGATAATCACGGCTCATTCCCATGCTTAATTCAGAAAAGGGCATATTATTTAACTGTTTCTTTTTTAATTCTTTTTGTAGTTGATGAGCCTTTTCAAAAATTTGGTTCAGCTCCTCATGACTAGCTTCAAACGGAGCCATAGTCATCAATCCCACAATTTGAACATTTTCTAATTTTTCAAGTTCAGGCAGGACAACTTCAAGTTCTTCAATCAAAAAGCCATGCTTGCTCTCTTCTTTAGAAATATTCACCTGCAGGAAACATTTAATCACATGTTCAGCTCGTTTGTCAATCTCCTTGGCCAATTTTACAGAATCTAAAGCGTGAAAGTAATCAACATAGTTAATCACATCCTTGACTTTTCTCCTCTGCAAACTGCCGATCAGGTGCCAGGTCAGATTCTCATCTTTCAGAGCATGGTATTTATCTAGAAATTTATCTACCCGATTTTCTCCGATATGCTGAATACCTGTACGAACAAGCTCCTGAGTAGTTTCGCAGTCAACATATTTGGTAACTGCAATGATATTTACTGAATCTTTCAAACGCTGGGCTTGTTCCGCCGCTTGAGCGACGGATTGAAAGACCAACTCTTTATTATCCTGCAAATTCATGATTTAGATTAACGATTTCTGAAGAATGGAGGTGTTTCCAATTCATCATCATCTTCATTAGTTTCTGCATAGCGCTCCACGCGGGCTGAGGAACTTGGTTCAGCCTGACGAACAATCGCTTCACGGCGAAGATCCCAATCACCAAAGGCTGAACCTTTAGGTGTATCCGTTCTTTGACGGCTTGGAGCAGGAATATCAACTGTTTCGGTCATATCAAAGTTTCGTTCAAACTGTCCTGAGCGAACTTCGCGATTTGGCTCAACTTGCTGCGGACGGCTTGGGCCAGTAGGCTGCTGTGTCTGACGAATACCGCTGACCTTTTCAACCTTGTCCTGACGGACACCAGTAGCCACAACAGTCACGCGGATTTCATCCTTCATGGACTCATCAATCGCAGTACCGAGCCAGATGTTCACACCATGACCTGCTGCTTGGTTGACAATTTCTGAAGCTTCTTCAGCTTCAATCAAGGTCATATCTAGGCCACCAGTAACGTTGACAATTACGTCCTCTGCACCATCAATGGTTGTTTCCAAAAGAGGTGAGTAAATAGCTTTGCGAGCAGCTTCGATAACGCGTTCTTCACCGCTACCAACACCAATTCCCATCAAAGCATTACCCTTGTCTGCCATAACTGTTTTCACGTCGGCAAAGTCAAGGTTAATCAGTCCTGGGCTGGTAATCAAGTCGGTAATCCCTTGGACACCTTGGCGAAGAACATTATCTGCTTCACTAAGTGCTTCAAGAAGCGGAGTCTTCTTGTCTACAATTTCAAGCAAGTTGTTATTTGAGATAATCAAGAGTGTGTCTACATGCTCGCGAAGTTCGTTGATTCCTTCTACTGCAAAAGTTCCACGCTTGCTTCCTTCAAAACCGAAAGGACGTGTAACTACAGCAACAGTCAGAGCACCAACATTTTTTGCGATACGAGCAATCACTGGAGCAGCACCTGTTCCAGATCCACCACCCATACCAGCAGTGATGAAGACCATATCTGCTCCTTGCAGAGCTTCAGTCAGGACTTCTTCGCTTTCTTCAGCAGCCTTGCGGCCAACTTCAGGCTGACCTCCGGCACCGAGTCCGCGAGTCAGCTTAGGACCGAGCTGAATAACTGTTTCAGCTTTGGCACTGCTAAGAGCTTGAACATCTGTATTTGCTGCGATGAATTCAACACCAGCAACACCTTCATCAATCATTCGGTTGATGGCATTACCGCCACCTCCACCGACACCAATAACTTTAATTACTGCGCCTTGTGCAGCAGCAGCGTCAAATGAAAATGTCATATTCTCTGTATTCTCCTTAATCAAACATTTTGCCAATTAGGTTGCGCATCCGATCTGTAATACCGGTTTTTGGTTCTTGGTTTGGCACATCAGCACTGGCAACTGGAACTTCTTGGACCGGCTCCTCAGGAATCTCATCAGCTGGTTGAGGTTCAAAGCGTGGTACTGACTGAGCAGTACGCTCAAAGGATACAGGTCGATGTCGCAGTTGCTCATCACCATGAACAGCAACCTGAGCCAGCATATCCACATCTGTTAAGTTTCCGGCATACTCTGACAGGCTGATAACATGTGCAAAGGCCGGATTGCGAATGCCGATTTGATTTGGCACATAAAGCTTGACATTCACGCCAAATACTTCCTGAGCCAGTTCAACTACTCCTGGAAGAATAGCTGCTCCACCAATAATCACAATACCGCCTGGCAACTCGAGGAGATGCCTTCTATCCAAATCGCGTTTGATTTGCTCAAAAATGTGTTGGATACGAGCAGAAATAATTTCAGCCAGATACTTTTCAGTTACTTCAACCGGCTCAATCTCGCCAATCACTTCTACTTGGAAAGACTCTGTACCAGCTTCAGGAACATAAGCAGATCCATAGTTAAACTTGAGACTTTCAGCTAACTTTTGCGAAGTCTTCAAAACCTTTGAGATATCCTTGGTTACGTAGTCGCCGCCTTCTTGGTATATATTCGTATATTGAAGTTCTTGACCTCTAACAGAAGCCACTGTAGTTTGGCCGCCTCCCATATCAATGACAGTTGCCCCAAACTCACGTTCCCCTTCGTTCAAGATTGACTTAGTCATAGCCAATGGGGAGATAATAACGTTCTCAAGCTGAACTCCCGCGCGCTCCACTGTCTTGCGGAGGTTGTGGAGAATAGTCCGTGGTCCAGTGTAGAGAAGACCACGCATTTCTAAGCGAATCCCCATCATACCGCGTGGATCACGAATCCCTTGGAAACCATCCACTACAAACTCTTCTGGGATGAAAGTAATCACTTCGCGGTCAGGAGTCATACTCTTAGTCAGAGCAGATCTAACAACATTCTCTACATCTGTATCTGTGATTTCCTTAGAATCACTAGTCACAGGAATCATACCCTGAGTAGGCTCAATCTGTAAGAGATTAGCCGGAAGTCCGACATTAACTAAACCAATTGAAATGCCTGCCTTTTCTTCTGCTTGAGAAATAGCTGTCTTAATGGCAGCAGCAGCAGCCTCAATATCAACAATAATTCCATCTTTAACGCCAGCACTTTTCGCGTTGCTGACCCCAATAACATTCATTTCATCGTTGATGTGCTCTGCCACCAACACTTTAATTGAGCTAGTTCCTATATCTAATCCAGTAAAAAAGCCGTCTCTAGCCATTACACCAGTCCTCTCTATCTTCCATGTTTCCGGTCTATACTAATAACGCTAAAAATTAGAGTTACCCAAGCTTTATTATAACATAAAGAAAATGAAAATGTGCAGTTTTTCTACATATAATTTAGCGATTTTCGTTATTTACCGGGTTTTCTGTCGAATTTTGCGGCTCTGCAGGTTCTTCTTTCTGACTTTCTGTCACCTGCTCAACCGGTTGCTCTTCTGTTTTCTGCTTTTCTTCGTCAGAAGAAGACGACTCGTTTTGAGCCCCTTCCACGTAACTGAAAATCCCAGCCTCCATATCTACAACACTAGGTACATCCTCTTCCAACTGCGATTGGATGCCCTTGTAATATGGCAGTTTTTTGGCAATATGCGAAATTGGTACCAAAATTTTATTGCCATCATGCATGGTCAGCGTAACCAAGTCCGGTGTCACCTTGCTTGGAGTCAGCTGAACTGTCTTAATATTTTTCTTAACCGAAGCCGGTACTTTTTCAATTTGAAGGGCAAATTCCTTAATCAATTTTTTATCTGAAAACTCTATCGAAATATGGGTTTCTGGCAAAGAATTGGCAGCAGTCGGGTCCGAAATAACCTGCCCATTTGTCAAAATAGGATAGTATTGGCCTCCCTCATGCAGATAAGCCAGAACTCCGTACTCCTTGACCTTTACCTGAAAAGTAATCGGAAACTGATAAGCCATCTCTAGGTTGTTAATCCAAGGACTAGACGCTTTCATATTGCGGATATGATTGCCGCCATTGATAAAGGTTGTTAAAGTATAGTCCTTCTCATCAATCTTACTGCTTTTGAGCAGGTCTTCCTGACTGACCATTTGATTCCCTGAAAATTCGATTGTCTTCATGGTTGCCAGTGGCGTCAAAAAATAAACTGACAGGAGAAAAATCAAGCCACTGCCCAGCAAAACTGGCAGTGCTCGATAAATATGAATCCTCGAGATATGCACCCTGGCAGCTTCTTTTTCTGCCTTTTTCTGAAGTTTCTCCAGTTTTTTGCGCTCTTTCTCGCTCAATTCGGTCTCTAGCTCAGCTTCAGATAAGTCATCTTCCAAATATTCTGTTTCTTCCTCTTCATAAGATGAGTCATCTTCTTCCGTCTCTTCAGCTATTTCTTCGCTTTCAATTGAGTCCTCAGCTTCAGCTTCTTTTACTTCCTCTTCTTCCAGCTCCTTCTGTTTACTTGCTTCTTCCTGAGCCTTCTTTTCAAGATATTCTTTGTTTCGTTTCTGCCATTCAGAGAGGTGCTCACTTACCTCTTCCTTTGGCTCATCGTGGTTTTTCTTGCTCATTTCTTTCCCTTGTCAATATCCGCTTTCAATAAAGCATAAAATTCATCTACAGACTTGATTTCCTGAGAATTTTTCATAGCTTGATGATAAGAAGCCTGGTTTGCCAAAAGGTCATCAAGTGCTGCCTGTAAATTGCTCATATCCAGCTGTTCCTCTGCCAATTGCTTGGCATATCCCTTTTTCACAAAATAATCCGCATTTTCAATCTGATCGCCGCGGCTGGCTTCGCGTCCCAGAGGAACGATAATATGAAGCTTAGCCATAGCCAAGAGTTCAAAGATTGTATTGGAACCGCCTCGGGTCACCACCACATCTGCCAAGTCCATCAAAGGCTGGTAGAGGTCAGTCACATAGGCTCTGCGAAAGAGACGTTCAGACAGAGCATCCAAACTTGCATCGCCTGTCAGATTGATAAGGTTGTAGCGTTCGGTCAGCGCAGCTTGATTCTGGCTGACAAAGTCATTAAAGACCTTAGCACCAGCAGAACCACCGACAAAAAGCAGGGTTGGCAGTTCTTTATCAAAATACTGACGAATTTCTTCTAGTTCCTGCGGTGGGACTGACTCTTGACTGCCGACCTTGGTTACAGCTCCCACATGCTCAATCTTGGTCAGACTGGAAGATTGCTCAAAGGTTGCATACATCTTGGTCGCACACTTATAGGCAATTTTATTGGCCAAGCCAATGGATAGATCCGACTCATGAACATAGACGGGCACTCCGGACAGCCGAGCTGCAATCACGGGCGGAACGGATACGAAGCCTCCCTTAGAAAAGAGGGCCTGCGGCCGAACCTTGAGCATAATGCCCATCGACTGGAAAATGCCCCAGACGACCTTAAAGCCATCCAGCAGATTCTGCCATGAAAAATAGCGACGAAGCTTACCCGTGGCTACCGAATGGAAGGTCACGTCCAATCCTGACTTTTGGATTTCCTGGTACTCAATACCATGCTTATCGCCAATATAATGAACCTGCCAGCCTTCTTTGATAAATTTTGGAATCAGGAGAAGGTTGAGGGTTACATGCCCGACCGTTCCTCCACCAGTAAATACAATCTTTTTCATCTTAACCTTTTAATTCTTCAAATACAGCGAGAAATTCATCGCCACGGACTTCAAAATTACTATACATATCCCAGCTGGCATTGGCAGGACTAAGCAAGACAATGTCTCCTGGCTCCGCTTGAGCAAAGGCCTTATGAGCCGCATCCCGGACATCAGTCGCATCCAGATAAGAAACACCAGCCTGATCAGCCGCTCTCTTTACACGCGCAGCTGATTGTCCTAAGATAACCATTTTTTTGAGCCCTTTGAGGTCAGGCACCAACTCGTCAAATTCATTGCCACGGTCCAAGCCACCCGCAATTAGAACCACCTTGCTATTGTCAAAACCAGATAAGGCTTTCTGGGTTGCCAAGATATTGGTAGACTTACTGTCATTGTAAAAGACAACCTCATTTACCTGCCCCACATACTGGAGACGGTGCTTAACACCTCCAAAAGCTGACAAGGCTTCTTTGATCGTCTGATTGTCAATGCCACGCAGTTTGGCTACTGCAATCGTAGCCAGAGCATTTTCGACATTATGACTGCCAGGGACGCCGATTTCAGCCGCCTGCATAATCGCTTCTCCACGGAAGGTCAAGACATCACCCTCTAAATAGGCACCATCCACCTTTTCAGTTGTTGAAAAAGGGACAACAGTAGCCTGAGTCTGGCTAGCCATTTCCTTGGCCCAGTCTTGATTGAAATTCAAAACCAGATAATCATCAGCTGTCATGTTTTTCTGGATATTCCACTTGGCAGCTGCATATTCCTCAACAGAGCCGTGATAATCTAAATGAGTCGGCATGAGGTTGGTAATAACAGCGATTTGCGGATGAAAAGCCTCAATCCCCATCAACTGGAAGGAAGACAGTTCCATGACCAACGTATCTTTGCTGCTGGCTGTTTGGGCTACCTGACTAGCAGGAAAGCCGATATTACCAGACAAGAGACCATTTTGACCACCAGCTGTCAAGACTTGCGCAATCATGGTTGTGGTCGTCGTTTTGCCATTTGAACCCGTAATACCAATAATCGGCGCTTCTGAAATGAGATAAGCCAACTCTACTTCAGTAATGACTGGAATCTTCTTCTCCAGAGCTCGGACGACCATGGCATTGTCATAAGGAATTCCTGGATTTTTCACCATCAATTCAAAGTCTTCGTCCAGCAACTCCAAGGGATGACCTCCTGTCACCACTTTAATGCCTTCTTCTAGCAAGGATTGAGCAGCAGGATTTTCCTCAAAAGGTTTACCGTCGTTAACTGTCACGATGGCTCCTAATTTATCTAAAAGGCGAGCAGCTGACTCACCCGACTTGGCCAATCCCAGAACCAAGAGCTTCTTATTGGCAAAATTTGCTATTTTTTTCATAAGCAACCTCTTCCATTCATACTTCACTCTATTTTACCTTTTTTTGTGAAAATAAAAAAGTCATAGGAGTCTTTTATTTTCGACTGTAAGCAAGTTTTGAAAAAAATGATATGTTTTTATCTATTTGAAATATTTTGTAACATAAACCTATTGTTTTTGTAAAGAAAAAGAGCAAGAACTCAAAAAGTCTGTCCAACTTTCTAAGTTCTTGCTCATTTATTATTCTTCATCAAAATTCTTTTTTGATTTCGTAGGCGGCTTGAGACGATTGATATCCCGCAAAGCCAAGACAGTCACTACGGATAGGCCGAAACCTACAAAATATTCAGCCGGCAACTGGAAAATTTTAAAAATGCCTAAGCCAAATAAGATAATTAAGGCTACAATCAGTAGCACCATGGTAACTGCATTAACAGTCCCTTTAATACTGGATGGAACAGCAAAAATGTAGAAAAAGAGGATTAAAATCCCAATGATAAGATAAACCATCTTGCTGCTCCTTTCCTTTTTGCTTATTCAGCTGCAGCTGATTTTTTCTTTTTATTGGCTTTTTCGCGTTCTTGTTTGTTCAAAATTTGCTTACGCAGACGAATAGATTCTGGCGTTACTTCCATGTACTCATCATCGTTCAAGAACTCCAGCGATTCTTCCAAGGTCAAGATACGTGGTGTCTTGATAACTGCTGTCTGATCCTTGGTTGCAGAACGAACGTTGGTCATCTGCTTGGCTTTAGTGATATTAACAGTTAAGTCATTTTCACGAGAGTTTTCACCGATGATCATTCCTTCATAAACCTCAGTACCTGGGTTGACAAAGATAGTTCCGCGCTCTTCGATAGACATGATAGAGTAGGTCGTTGCCTTACCAGCATCGATGGAAACAAGCGCACCACGGTGACGTCCACCAATTTCACCTGGAATCAATGGCAAGTATTGGTCGAAGGTATGGTTCATGATACCGTAACCAC
>ERZ772946.334-NODE-334-length-19217-cov-3.18145_pt1 | contig 19217 bp, 22 predicted proteins | sample MGYA00511680_ERZ772946 | MGnify/ENA primary metagenome ERZ772946 (study PRJEB29015, sample SAMEA2737918) | human oral metagenome | biome: human oral; feature: human-associated habitat; material: dental | place: China | collected 2016 ... | reverse complement strand
TCGGCGTTGCCCCGGTGGTTTTTGTTGTGGGCGGAACTTCCGGGGCCGGTGTAACCGCGCTTCCCTGACCACCGGCGAGGGCATCCATGACTTCGGCAACAGATGCCTCTGCGGGGGCAGTCACCGGAGTCTTGCCGGTCTGCCTGGGAGCGCCGACAACCAGCGGGGCGGCATCGGGATACTGGGCAAGCAGGTCTTCGTATTCGTACAGCACTACGGACGGCGGGAACCGGGGGGACATCTGCCCGGTACGTGCCATATATTCTTCCCGTCCGCGTGGGGTGTTGGCGATGAGCGCGGTAGCCACTGCCGACTGGTGTGCCCGTTCAACTGCTTCGTCGGCAGTTGCCGCCGATTTGAAATAACTTTCATCACCGAATTGCACGGTCCACGTCGGCGGGTCGTTACGGTTGCTGTTGGCGCTGATGGTCTGGCTTACCGTCGCATGCGCGCGAAAATCAGCCAGCGTCAGCTCATGCGCACCGACTGAGCCTTCTGGCAGCCACTGGATAAAATCACCAAGATAACGGTCGGCAGGAATCTGCCATGACTTTTCGCTCTTGTTCCAGAGTGCTCCTTTGGCTTTTGCCTCATCGCGCTCCGGTTTGGTTGGGATGATCAGACGGAGCATTTCTTTCGCCGGAATGACGATCAGACCGTCTTCCCGGTTGATTTGGATTGTCTTGTCGCGCAACGGCGCATCGAGGTAGTTTTTTGCCTCAAGCGCCTCTTCAAAACCACGGCGTAACGCAACGCCAATATCTTCTTCACTGCGACTCGCCCAATGTTGCAAATAGGCTTCGCTTTGACTGGGCGTGAAAGGCAATCCGTATTCAAGTGCCAACATATAGGACGAAAGCTCGGCCACCAGTTCTTCGTGGGCATAGGCGGGTGTGCCGAACTGGAGAAACGCACGGTCAAGACGGGATTCATGACCCGTCCAGTGCGTCATTTCGTGCAAGACTGTCGCGTAATAGGCAGCGTCATCGCTAAATTCTGCCTTGTCCGGCATGCTGATATGGTCGTAATCCGGGCTGTAAGACGGGTTCCCGTGGACAAAAACCGGATTGTGGTATTGCAGTAACGCGGCAAATGCAGGCAGGTCCGGCTCTACTGCGCGCAGTTCTTCGCGGGACAGGCGTGGCAAATTGGTTTGTTCGATGTTCCAGACCAGGTAGGAGCGGGCGATGCGGACCTGCTTTTCTTCGCCCGTTTTCTCGTCTTCCTTTGTGGTTTGTCCAAAAAAGAGAATGCTCGTGCTCCTCTCTCCGGCCCGTACCATGCCGCCCATTTCCTGGATCTGCTTGAAGGTCGCCCAGCGAGGGTCGGTAAATCCCCGCCGCTGCGCTTCTACCGCCAAACGGACGGCATTACGCCCGGCATAAATGTTGCCCTTTGTCGCGTTGTACGGTGCTGTCAACTCTCCGGTTGCCCACGCTTTCTGCCACGGTGCCGTATTGTTGCGGACGGCTTCAATCAACGTGGCAATGAAATCTTCGTCAAATGGCGATTTGCCTTTCTGGCGCTGGTTGTCGGGCATGGTAGTTCCTCCTGCTATCAGGGCGTTGGCGGGATGAAGATGTCACCGTCTTCGCTCACGGTCGGTGTGGCCGCTCCAGATTTGGGCGGGGACGGTTCGCTGAAGATTTTGGCGCGTTCAAGACCTTTGACCGGGGTGCCGGAAAAATCAAATTCGGTCGGCGCGTTGCCGCTAGTTGTGCGCCAGGTGGAAGCAACATTGGTCTTGGTATAATTCTCGCGACGTCCGCCAATGTTGTTACGGCGGATTTCGACGGCTTCATCGCCGAGCCGGATGATGAGCGAAGGGTACACGCCATGAATGACCAGCAGTCCGTTCTTTTCCGTGTGCTGGTTTAGCAGTGCTGCCTTGCCATCAGCCTGCAATTCATAAACCACTCCGCGCTTCGCGCCCTGTGGGAAAGTCAAGAAAGTCAGCGTGCCGTTATCCCAGGCGCGTGTCGGAATAATGTCAGTGGCATGGTCGGTCGCGCGGTAGTCGTAGTTGTGGTAGATGTAATTGGCGGAGAGGTCGCGATTGCGCAACACCTGCTGCTCATCTTTGGCCTTCTGCGCGGCTTTGCTTTTGCTGTCGTGATAGCGGATGCGCAATGAATAGACAGCACCGGAACGATCAGGATTTACTTCCCAGTCTTTTTTACCGCTGACTATGGTGAAAACGTAATTCCGCTTGTTGGTGTGCACCAGCAGGTTGGTCTCCGGCTGTTCATTCTGACTTTGGAATACTAGAATATGATCCATTGCCTGCGAAGAACTCCAGGCATTGCTGAACCCAAAAGTGTAGTATTCGATTGTCTCGTCATCCTCAAAAATAATTTCCGAGGCGATACCGGGTGCCGTAACGATGCTGGGAACGCGATCCGGGTGATAGTCAATGTAGCGAATCCCGTTTGCCTGCACACGGCAGCCGACGGTCATTGTCAAGAGGAACAAAAAATGGCGAAGGCGCGGCTTCATTGCAACACTCCTTCGGTCGCAATATCGGCATCATAGCGATACGAAGTAACCGTGAACCCAAGCGGGTTCATGGTACGCGCCCGTTCGTCCATGTCCAGATCTGCGTTGTAACCGAACGTGATGGTTACGGTACCACTGGTTTTTTTCTGAATACGATCCCCACTGCGAAGCGCTTTTTCGATGCGCGCCTGCATGGTAAAACCGCCATCGCCGTCCCGAAAAGGCGTGACAACATCCTGCGGTGTAATTGAGATAATGTTAATCTCAATGTTGTTATCTTTGCCAAGTTCCTTGTCCAGATTGATGGGCGGCTGGAATTTTAATGCGTATTCACGGAATACCTTTTCTTCCGAATAGAGCTGGACAGTTGCATAGGATTCACGAATGGCATAGTGATCGTAGCTGTCGTGTGCGATTATGTACTGATTGACAAAAAATTTGTTTAACGCCTCAATGGTTGGCATTTTGCGAATATTGCCTGTTTCAAAGTCAGCAAGAGAAGTCATTGCCGTAGGCAGGCCAGTGTTCTTGTCCACCACTATAACTTTGACTTCTGTACGTTTCAGTGGGACCATGCGGATAATAGCCGACGCCTGCCCCAGGCAAACTATTGCAAATATTGCCGTCATGAACCAGGAAAGCCTCTTGCTTTTAAGATTTTCTTCGCTCAGACGGTTCTCAAATGTTTTTCCAGCTTGAAAGATTGTCATAATTCCCTTCCCTGCTTCAAAAAAGCAGTCGTGATGTTTTGTTTAATAGTTCTATAAATTTCAGGTTTTATTGTTATAAATTTTCTGCACCTCTGCCTTGTTTAATCCGTCAGGATTGACCGGATGCCACGCGCCCGACGGAAAAATATCATTCTCATATGTCTTTGGCGATGAGCATGCTGACAACAATATAGCAATGCCAAAAATGTAAAATATCCTTTTCATCATTAACTCCAGAGTTATTTAACCCGAATTGTTGGAGGAGGCTTTTTACCTGTAACCAATTCACGTCCTTTAGAACCAATAGCTTTACCCCAGCCATAAGCTCCTTTGACAAACTTGTAGCCTCCTTTGGCTGTATAGTAGCCTCCTTTTGCTGTATCTTTAGCTACATTTGCGACACTTTTGCCCGCCATTTTAGTCCCACCTATTGAATTTGATACCATTCTAGTAATTGAATGAGCCGTGCCGTCAGCAATATTTGTAGATCCAAACCATACACCTGTAACATCCCCAACTCGTTTAATAAGGACTGAAAAAATAATACCCACACTTAAAGAAACTATTGCGTCAGCAAAAGACAAAGATTTCTGGTTATATACTTCTCTATAGATATTTAATAATAGCGTCACTACCAACATCGCCATAGGATAAGAAAAACAATATCCCAATGTTGACGACAACCATGATGTAAACCATCCACGTGTACTATCAAAAGCCAAGAACATTATAAATAGTGGAGAAACGCCCAATCCAAGAAAAAAAAACGTTTTGTTAAGAATGACTGAAATAAAGCTAGTTATGCCAAGCACTATTAAACCTGTCGCAACAATAATCAGCTTAAGCATAGTCGTTAATATTTCCCAAAAGGAGCTTAAATCATTTATAGACGCAGCAAGGCCTGCCGCTGCATCTTTTGAGGATTCCCATAGCCATGACCAAAATGTTAATGGTTCTCCACCATTTGCACGTGTCGCTTCTTCAACGCTAGATTGAGCTCCTTCTTTAATTCCTATAGTAACTTCCATCATTGCGCCAACCTGAGAAAGATCGCTTTCAATATTGACAAATATAGAATTTGTGTGTCCCATTCCAGATAGATCCTCTGCAAGCGCTTGTTGACTATCTTTAATAGGATCAAGAAAAATAGAGTAGAGCAATCCTAACGATCCTGCTAATCCAAGAATACACCCTCTGACAGCAAAATCCTTCATTATAGAAGTAAACGGCTCTACAATTTGCCCTGCCAATACCAGCAAAAGTCTATAGGTGGTCCACACTGTTAATAATGGAACAGCAATCATAGCAACACCTGCAGAAAATATAGAAACTGGATATATTGCCAACTTGATTATTTCCTCAGTTATTTTAGTATCTAGTGAGGAAAGAAAATTAATAGCCATAATTACTTAAGGATATTGTTGTAATTAGTGTTATTTATCTTAATTTCCTTTTTTTGCAAACTGTTTTTTATAGCGTCCAACCGGCGATTGTCGTTTCTTTCTTTAGCCTGCTTGGCAACAATCTCTCTTTTCGCCTGCTGCGCATAAGCAAAATTGTCAGACTGCTGCTTTAATACCGCAATGCTATTCCCTTCAAGCGAGATCTGTGCCTGTAACTCAGCCATAGACTTCATATCTTTGGCTTGTTTGGCCCGTTCAGACAGTTCGGTAATCGTCTTCAGCTTTTTGTCTAATTGCGCATTTAATTTCTCCGCATAATCCAATTGTGACACGCCACTTAGCACAGCCTGCTGACACATGGATTTATCCTTGTAGCCTTCGCAGCTTGGTTTATCGTCAAAATATTTCGATGCTTTCTCGGTCAATCCTGACGTGTTTCCATTAAGTATGTCCTTAACTGAATTGGTGACGTCAGAGTCCAGACCGCCCATTTCCAGAACATCGGAAAATCCCTTCACCCCGGTCAGGGCATTTACATTGGCTTTTAGTTGCTCTACCTGGGCTTTGGCCTCTGCCAATTGCTTGGCCATTTCGGCCAATTCCTTGATACTGTTTTGAGCCGCCTGAGAGACCGCCGTACCGTCAAATACTGGAATTCCACCAGTATGTCCGGGTGCGGCTATTGCCAAAGTCAGGGCAATGGTTGCGGTTTTCAGTGTTGTCTTCAATGTCGTTGTCATGTGTTTCTCCGAAGGTTGATTGACAATTAAGCTGATTTTCAAGAATTAGGATTCTTTCACATCTTTCTGCTGCATTTTTCCCTCCGTCAATTGACTCACTGTCTCTGTGAGTTCTTTGATATTGTCCTGTATTATTTGCGCGGCAGCTTTATCAAAGACTGTAATATAGCTGGCGTGGCCAGGAAATATTATTATTAAAGCCAAAGCACTGATTGCTGTCTTAAGCATCTTTGTCATTTGCTTCTCCATGTTTGTTGATTAAATAGCTTCTGCCAGTTCCTCTTCATTGTTCTGCTCATCACCTTCCGGTTCTGATTCAGGTTCTCCATCTTTCAACCTGGCAGCCTTTTCTTCCAGTTTGAAATTTGGATCCTTAACCCGTTCACAATAAGCAGAAATCCAGTCATTACCGTACTGCTCCATCATCTCGTCAGCAATTTCGGCACGATATTTTGAACCGGACATAATGTTCACATAGTCAATGCCACGCATATCCAGTTTGCAGTGTGCGGTTTCGCCCTGATGATGCACGAGGAATTGACGTGAGTGCTTGTTCATGTTCTTGATACGCAAAAACTCGTCGTTTTCCAGTCCTAATTTGTTTACATACACCTCCCGTTTTGCACCTGGGTTCGGCAAGAAAATATGGGTTGCAATCTGTTCCATAAATGAATCAGGAAGTCCCTTGTAAGTATCCGAAGGAGATTGTGACGCAAAAACCATAATGCCCTTCTCCTTACGAATAGTCCGCTGCTTGTCATCAATATAGGCAAGAAATTTTGGATCTCTTAATGGCTTCCAGGCTTCATCAAGACTGATAATAATGGGTGTCCCGTCCATCAACATTTGAATGCGATGGAATAGGTACATCAAAATTGGCGTGCGAATTTGCTGAATATCGAGAAACTGGGTATAGTCAATACCGATAATTCGGGCACCTGATTCAAAGTGGTCAGTCGGATTGTTAAAAATCCAACGATATTCACCCTGCGTCCAGGCATGCAGGCGTTCCCGGATACTGTCATTCCCACCGGGCATATAGTTGGCAAATGCTTCTATAGATGCAATTTCGGGAGGAAGATCCAAAGTTCTGCGAATAGCTGCGTCTATTTCATTTTTATCCCGTGGAGATACAGGCAGACCGTCTTCCTCAAGAATTGCGAGGATAAGCTGCTTCAGAAATGCGCGGGTCTCGTCCGTATTAGGTAATAGAAATGGATTCCAACCGGTAGGTGTACCCAATGTGACTTGTGAGTAATGCCCGCCCATCGCCCTGATGAAAACGGCGGATCCCATGTCCTTGTCAAACATGACGATGCGCGGTTTAACCTTGTATCGTTGTGTTTGCGAGAGCAGGAAAGACAGCAGGACTGTTTTACCGGTACCGGTTGAACCCGTGATAAAGGTAATACCCGGAATATCCTTGCCTGTTGAATCTGTCCCTTTTTCCGGGTCATGGAAGTTAAAGTAATAAACTTCTTCGTTGATTGTGCGCAACATTGACACGGCAGGCCCCCACGCATTACCGCTGGCCTTGCCATGATTTTGCTTGAGGAAAGGCATCATCTGCGCGGTGTTTTGGGAGCTCAGTTTTGCTTCGCGGGGCTGTAAATCGGTATTGCCGGGTAGCTGTGCGTAGTAACTGTACAGTTTCGCGACCTTGTTGACGGATGCCTTGAAACCGCAACCAGAAAGCACCGCATCCGCTTCAGAAATTTTCTTTTTTAAGGACTCAACGCTGTCATCGATGATCATGACTGACCAGTAGAATTTCCCCAAAACAAACCGGTCTGCGCGCACGCCTTCACCCGCCCATTCCAGTTCATCTAATGCAGCACGGCTTCCATCGTCGCTACTGGCCATGCGGTTATATTCCCGATCCAGCCAGCTTTTTGCTTCAGCCTTGTCAATGGGTGCGAAACTTTGGGTTATCGTCATCCGCCACGGGAGTTCAAAAAATTCTTGCAGCATCCCTGCGGCAGTCATTTCGGGATATTCTGCGAAAGTCATGATAGCGGCATACTGGGTTCTGCCGGCATTGTCGATGCGGATAATTTCGCTGCTTCCCATTGTGATGGTAGCCGTAGGCAGGTAGTCGCAGATCTGTGCGCGCTGTATGGCTACCGGTGTGTTGGACAGGTTTACCAGATAATTCAGGAAACGCAGTACCTCGCTGAAAACCACGCCTTCATCATTCTTGTAACAACCCAGTGTCTCAATGTCATATTCGGAAAAATATTCCAGTATTTTTCCTTTGACTTTCAGTAGTTCTTCTTCTGCTTTCTGCGCCAGTTCAGCAATTTCTTTTTTGGTTGTCTTGAAGGGGGAAAAGCCAGCAAACCGTTTGTACGGCACATAAATAACACTAATATAATATTCAGTATCAATGATAGGAACGTTATCGTTAAATATGACCTTATTTTTATATTCCTGATTGATTACACCTGCAAAGCTCTCAGCTTCAAAATCTTCAGGTAGTGCTGCAACGCCGTCACTGCGCACACAATGTGACTGTATTTGCAGGTTATAGCGATATGGCGCGTGCATCTGTCCGATCAATCGGGATATTTGCAGCACGCGCGCATCAATTTCTTCCTGCCCACGCCCAATGTAATTTGTACCTTTCAAGCGAAAGCACATGAGATAACTCCCGCCTTTCAGCTTGACAATCTCGTCTGTGATGTGTGCTGAATAGGGAATCAGTTTGCTTGCACCAAATGTCTCATTTTGTTTTCTAGTCATGAATGAACTCCTTGGATGACAAGGGGCGTGGTGGAATAATCTTGACGTTATGCCAGCGATTTCTGGCAAGAAGTGCGCGCTCCCTTACATCAATGAACCACATGCCAAGAAACTGATCGTCTCGTTTGGTCAAGTCACGCATGACCATCACGGATATAATTACCGGGATGGCAAAAAAGATCGTGTAAAAGTGAAGCAGTGGCCATAGTGCAGCCGCCCCCAAAATGATGGGCGACTCCACTTTTAACAATGCTTCTGTTGGTACCCCAAAAAACATGGCCGGTTTGGTTGCCCCGCGAAAAAGCGGAGCAACGTCTGGTCCGGTTTCCTCTGTTATTTCTGCCGGTTGATCGTTCATCACGCAGTCAGGAAGTGGGAATCAGTTTGACCAGATCCGGCAATGCGATCAGCAGTGCGGCACCGATGATCCAAGGAACCATGTCCTGGAAGCGTTTGGATCCCATCCACATCGAGATAACAATCCATACGCCGGTGCCCAATGCGACCGGGTAGCAAATCATTCTCAGGCCTTTAACAATGTCTTCCGCAATGCTTTTGGTTTTTTCTGCCCATGCTTGAGCGTGCGCCGGTTCGGCGATGGCAAACAGTGCGATGATCGTGACTGCGAGCATGAGGGAGTACCCATGCCGCCATATATGTCTTTCTGTTATTGATGCTTCTTTTTCCATATAAGTATTGAATTACAGTTAAAAAGTAAACCGCCACCCCTTTATCGGTGGGTTTGAAATTCTGGCTGCACGGATGAACCAAGTCTCTGCTGGCGAAGAGTTTGTTGTTCCTGCGAAACGGAGGATGCAAGCCTTCGTTGACGAGATGCCGGTATTTGAGCCGATGCCCGCGTAGCGACAACAACCTTTTGTCCTTGTGGCACTTCGGTTTTTTGTTCTACAGGAGCGTTAGATGACCGACGGGATGTTTGCGATTCGGTTTGTAAAGTCATGCCGAGTCTCTGTTGCTTCAGCGTCAAGGGTTCTGGTTGTGAAACCATGCCAAGCCTCTGCTGCATGAGTGTCAGCGGTCTGGTAATACGGGATATGTAAACTGCGGCTTTGTCTGCACCTCCTTGTGATGATCTGGGGAAAATACGAATGGGAACCTCCGATTCCTTGGGAGCAAGGGGAATAGTCAAGAGGGGTTTGGAAAAATTGGCGAGAACTTTGTTGACGTAGCCATGCCGGAAACCCGTGGTGGGGTTGCCGGAGTAGTAGCAGGAATAGGCTTTTGGCCAGTCTTTGTACTGGTTGTAGCAGGCGATTAAAATTTTCGACCCGGCTTGGAGGTTGCTGCACTTGTCAAACATATTGCCGTCATGCAGCCCATAGGCCTGAAAATTGCTTTGATTTACCTGTGCCGCACCCACCGAATAGTTACGCCCACCTTCTTTCAGTAGCTGGACAAGTTGAAGTGCCTCAGTCAGCGATTGTGGCTGCCGGTTGAGTCCGTGCCCGACGATGCCGATCGCAAACAGGTTGGCACTGCTCTCGGTGCGTACGATGGCGCTCATTTGTTCGGGAGGTGCATGTACCTGACACCCCATGAATTCAAACATCCTCCACTCCTGTTTTTGCCTCCGCCTCTTTACTAAATTTAATTTTTTCAGGAGGATATATGTCTGGTCTCATTTCATAAGGGTGTACGATTCTGCCCGTTAACTCCCATATTTGTAGTACCCGTTCCGCAGGAATGCGATGGACAGAACACCACCCCCAAATGCTTTGTGGGGTCACAGACATGGCTCTTGCTAGTTGATTCGCTGCGCCTCTGTTCTTCTTAAGGTACTTTCGGAGTTCCATATGCTTAAAGTAGAAAATATTTTTTTGATTCAACCAAAATTTTGGCTGATTTAGAAAATTTATTTTTCTATTTTCTTCGCTACAATAGCACTTGTAAAGAGATACTTGATAATTTGGGTAAAATGGAAAGTTTGGACAAAAAAATTTTTATACAGAAACTGTGCGAAGCCTTTGAAAAAATAGGACTTTCAAACGATTGGGGGTTCCGCGCAGAACTGGCAAAAAAGTACAAGATGCTGCCACAGACTGTAGGCACGTGGCTAAATCCTGAAAAAGGCTATCCTAAACTGGAAATGATGGTAAAAATCTCGGAGGACACCGGGATGACGATTGATGAGCTTCTGACGGGGAAGAACCCGTTAGAAAAGATCATAAGAACATCAGAAAAAAGCGGGATGTCTTTGGATGAGCTCACAGGTAGAAAACAGCCAAAAATACCTGTTATTACACTGCAAGATGCCGCCATGTATGACTTTGATGTAACATCTTCCACACAGGAAGAAAAAATAACTCCTGTATGCAAAATACTTCATCCCTTAGGAAATTCTGTTAATAATTTAATAGGGGTTATCCATAAAGGAGAAAGTATGCTTGGTACAACAGGATACTCTTTTCCAGACGGAATGATTGTTGTCTTTGATACGAATAATAAAAATCCGACAAATGGCGACCTTGTGTTGGCCTATTTGCCGGATAGAACAGTTATTTTTAGGAAGTATGTAAAAGAAGGAAGCGAGTACCTGCTACCGCTTAACCCCCAATATCCCTTATATGATGCCTCTTTTTCTATTATAGGTGTTTTCTCATTTTCCTTATTTTGTCTGCCAAGTTAAATTTTGGTCTTTAACTAATTATTAACCACAGTATCCCCCCTACAGAAAAAACAGCCCATAAAATAAGAATAAATATTAAACAACCAACGATGGTTTCCTCTATATCTCTAATCCCTGTTTTTTCTAGTAGATTTAAGCCGCCCGTTACTTTCAGAATGAGAAATAAAAACTGGCATATCAATATGATAGAAAGATATAATAATATTAGCAGCACTACAAACCCTATGGACAAATTTATCCAGCTTATATTCGTACTCGCGGAGGAAAAGAATCCTACAGATGAGTTCCACATTGTTTTAATTCCAATAAATAAGCTAGAAAAAAAACCATATTCTGAGAAATAATATTTGAATCCATACATAAAACCTATTATTATCCACAGAAATGAAATAGGAATAAGAAGCGCAATTGGGAATATAAATACTGATAAATTACTCCCCAGTTTTGCTATAAGCAACGAAACTATAGAAACAGAGAACCAAATTGTAATGGCAATAAAGAACCAATAATGGAATGGCATTGAAAAAAAACTAATAATCCACTCTGGGACAAACATTTTCCAATCTATACTTAAAGATGATAAAGCATTCTTAATCCAATCTAACGTCCAGCCAATAATTACTAAAGGAGCCATTAAAAAGCCCGCTGTTCCACCTGTTGAAAAATTATTATTCACATATTTGTCATAGATTATTGTCATTTTTGACCTCCAAAAAGTCATGTTATGCAATGCATAAATCAACGAAATTCTGTTTTCCTATCATAACACTATTGTTTATTTGCGTCACTGATCTCATAGCTCTTCGGTGCCTCACTAGTGCGTAACACTGTTGCATCTTCGTCAGCCCCAGCCTGTTGGCGGACTACGACTGGTGGAATGATGAGTATAGTCATCCACTGAAAGTCTCATACCGTTCCGTCTTTCCGTACAGCTGCGTACCACCTCCAGCGCTGCTCCTTGTATAGAACTTTGAGCGCATCGCTATAGTTATCAAAACAACTTGTGGATAAACCTTTTCTGCCGAGCAACAACGTGTAAATAGTGTGCTATTCGTTAGGCAACACGCCGACGCTGCAATCAGTTCTATCAATACTACGTCTGCCTGAATCGCCTGTAATACGGCGGAAATTTGTGTAATTTTGCTGAAGTTGAAGCTACTGGTCCGTCCCAACAGTTCGCGCAGGTTTAAGCGATGGCCTTGCCTCCTTGGCTTGGGTCAGGTACTACTACCTGATTTCACCTAGATTCTTGTGCAAATCATACATCACGTCTGGTGCTCACGGGAACGAAGCAGACATACTAATTGAATATAACATATATAAATCAACTAGTTATGCGGATAAAGAAAAAAATTTTTTATATTTTTCTGCAAAAGTAAAATTTTTCTTTATATTTTTGCTTGGTAGGCGTAACATGAAGATGAACAAAAAACACAAAAAGGAAGGTATGGAAATGTCTGATGGGCTGAAGTTGTTGGGTATTCAAGAGGTATGTCGTATCATGCACTTTAGCAAAAGTAAGGTTTATCAAATGGTTAAGGATAAAGCCTTCCCGTCCGGGTTATCCGATGGCTGGCGGCGTCTTTGGCTTGAACCTGAGATCCGAGCCTTTAGTGCCTTGTATTGGAATACTGGCGAAAACATGCCTGAGGGTCTCAGCCAGCAATCACAAAAAGAATTGCATTTGTGTTTGGAAAGATGGAAACAGCAACGACGACGGAATTATGTTAGAGAAAGGAAGAGCATTTAGCTCGTAGTTACTAACATCAAGGAGCGTCCCTATGGATAAAGAAGAAAAAATGGCATTACCTCTTCCAGAAGGGGTATCGGCGTATAACGCAGCCAGCCGTTATCGGAAGGCAATACTCGCGGCATTGGCGAGTGAAATGGAATCGCGAGAATGCGATCCTGATCTGGAAACTTTTGGCGATCTCTTGGAGATGGAAGGTGCCTTTGCGACTGTAATGGACGAGGAGTATCAAAAACTCGCAAAGAAAGTGGAAAAAACATCCTGAAAATCTCAGATGTTTTTATTTAGTTAGTTACAAATAAATAAAGCACCCGTGGGGCGGGTGCTTTTGGAGATTAAAATGAAGAACGGCTTGTTTCCTCATTTACGGGGCGATTGTAGTCCATCCCTTGCTATAATGCAAGTAAAACATCAGCGACTGAACAGCAATATCTTGACACTTTCGGCACTTTGGCAGTATCATCTCCTTGTTACTGAAAAATCGGTAATCGGGATTGGAACTCCGTATTTACGAAAGCGCACTAGTACATATGTGCACTATTTTTGCACGCAGATTTTGCTATGGCGGTGTGTGTGGGAGAGCCCTAAGGCTCGCCGTTTCTTTCGTAGCGGTAGTTCCATATCCTGCACATACCGTCGCCCTCATGCTTGGAACCATGACCGACGGTCTATCTTTATACGAAAGGGTACCGTCATGTCTGACCGTCTGTCTTCCAACATCATTCTCCATGAGTTGCTAGCGTCTTCTCAATATGATGTCGGCTTCATGGAGGGGCGTAGCTCCATTTTACAAGGTTCATCGGAACAGTATTATCTATGCCATCATATATATAGATCTGGGTATTGGCAACACGTCTCTCTCCCCCCTTGCGTAAAATCAGGTGGACTTGGCAATAAGCTGGAAGTCAGCGTCTATACACAAGTAGTATTTTTCTCCACTATTTATTTTTCAACAGAAAATAAACAATATTTCGAAATTTCTTTAATTTACCATTTGGCAACAATAGGTAGAACGTACTATTATGCCGCTGGATGCCATCTACCTACTCATAATGTAGTCGCGTTCCTGAACGAGGCATGTGTTCCCTGTAATCAAACAGGAAACTGAAATGAAGCGTTCCCGCAAAAAGGGGGACGTGGTAGCGACCGGCGAAAGATTTGAGGCGATTTCCAGCGAGACCGCAGATGCGCTCGCAAACAATGCTGCTTCCGTGCCGGGTGCGACAAAAGACCCGAACAAAGAACGTTACTGCTACCCCTACACCGAGCGTCGCAGTGACGGAATCTGGCATTATCCAATCAAGGCAGACGGTAGTGCCTACTTGGCTCCCATCCATCTGAGTGCGCCGTTTTCGGTAATTGGATCTGGTCGCGACATTGCTGGACGTAATTATTACATCATCAAGTACGGAGATGACGAACGCTGTCTTATTGCGCGCGGACTGGTCGGTACCAACGAGGGTTGGACGCAACTGCGCAACTACATTGATATTCCGTCGCAGCGCCGCAAACTTGACCTACTTACTGAGTACATCCAAAAGGAAACACCGTCAGAGACTTGGGACATTGCCGATACTGCTGGCTGGCATGGTGACACCTACATTCTGCCCAGCGGCGAAATCATCGGCAGGCTAGAGCAACGCCTCTACTTCAACGGAAAAATTGCTGACGACAAAAGGAGCGCCTATCGCACAGCAGGGACGCTTGAAGAATGGCGGGAACACATTGGTCGCTACGCCGTCGGCAACAGTCGCCTTTGTTTGATGTTGGGTATTGCTTTCGCGGCACCGCTGGTGTCATGGCTCAATATTGATGGCGGTATTATCCACATCTATGGCGATTCCAGCAGCGGCAAGACCACGATTCAACGCACCGCCCAGTCCGTTTGGGGGCATGGCAAAAATGCGTGCGAGAGCTGGAATACTACTTCCTATGCTGTAACCAACAATGCGGCAGCGCGTAATGACGGATTATTGTCTCTTGACGAAATGGGAGAAGATCCCAATGGCAAGGCCGTTGATCGGGGTTCCTATTCTCTCGCCAATGGCAAGGGGCGTACCCAGGGGAGCAAAGATGGTGGAAACCGCCCGGAAATCCGGTTTCGCGTTCTCTGCACATCTACTGGCGAAATCACACTGGAGAACCATCTGGAAAAGTTTGGACGTACTGCAATGGCCGGCCAGCTCGTCCGCTGCCCTTCCATCACTCACAAGATTGAAAGTCATCATGACTTCCCGAATTCCCTCGAATTTGTCAAACACCTGCAACAGGCCTGCACTCAATATTACGGTGTAGCCGGACGCAGCTTCATCGCTTGCCTGCTCAAAGAAAAAGAGCATTGGATCGAAATTGCACAGAAAGCACACCAAAAACATCTCGCCAATATAACAAAGACACAGCAGCTCAATGACCAACTCAAACGGACGGCGGCATTGTTCGCAGCAGCGATGGTTGGATTGGAATTGGCGATCGAATTCGGCATCATGCCGCTGACACAAGATGATGCGCAAAATGGGGTACTACAGTGCTTTATTGACTGGTTGGGTGACAACAAAACCAGTGATACGCAAAGCATCGAAACCGGTAAAATTATTCGCAACGCCATCGAATTTATGGAAAGAGAAAACCTCAATTTTATAGATGCGGAAAAACCAGCGCCACCATATCGCCCAAATTTTCCCGGATATTTTAGCCACGAAAAATATTACGTTCTTACCAGTGTTTTCAAATCCGAATTTTGCAAGGGGTTTGACGAGAACAAAGTCAAGGAGGTTCTCTACCAGCTTGGTTGGTTAGAGAAGGATTCAGATACACGTTGGCAGAAGCAGTTATATGGTCAGGATTATCGCACACAAACGCGAAAAAGATTGGGGAGATTATATTGCTTCAATTCACTTTCCCCATACGATAAAGACGATTTGTTTTAGACAGACAGGAGTACAATCAGTGCTGGTTTCAAGCGTGACGGCAAATGCTATTTCCATCTCAAACCATTTAGAGATTTTATCAGCCATGAATTTCTCTTGGGAAATTCACCAATGTATTACATTGCGCAGGCAAACTGGAAGCCCCCCAAAAGACGATAGGATACAGCGAGAAACCATGCCTTTCACTCTACGGTTTTAATTTGGCGGCACAACAATGAAGATGTTTGGGCATTTTTACTGCCTCAATGTATTGCAGCCATCGCAGTCAGCCGAAAAGCTCGTTGACGAAAAGCTATCCTACTGATAATGTGAAATTCATTTCTATCTCATAAAGATAGGGTAAAATTCTAAACATTTCTAATCTATTAAATAAAATTTATTATGAATAAACGTCCATATATTGTTCCGGGATAAATCCTGATTGCTTCATACAACTCGTTGTATAGGCAAGAAAAAATGCAAACCACTTCAACCACATTCAACCACATGACAAATGCGCCATGTGGTTGGAGATATATTGTTTTTAATCAATATGTTATAAGATAAAAACCACCTAACCACATCGCAAGATAAAAAACTTGCTCTCAATATTTAATGAATACTAAACATTAACTGGTGAAATGATATAACATAAAGCCTAGAGAGATTTTATAAAAAATAGCCGGGACATTCCGGCTATTTTTTATTTCCATATTTTGTTTTTAATTCATCCAAAAAGTCAGCATATTCCTGCATCATTTTTTTTCTTTGCGGCAAATAATCAGCATGGTTATATGCGTCCCTGACTTCGTTTCTTTCTTTGTGGTCTAATTGTATTTCAACCCATTCCGGTCGGTAGCCCATTTCGTTTAGGATTGTCGAAGCGGTTCCACGAAATCCGTGCGGGGTTATGGTTTTGTTGTCATATCCCAGTTCCATCAAATAGGTGTTCAGAAATGAGGATCCGATGATTTTGTCTTTGGCGGTAGGGCTGGGAAATAGATAGTTTTTGTGGCCAATGAGATCCATATACTCCCTGAGTATGGCTACGACTTGATCTGCAAGGGGAACTATATATATCCGGCTGGTCTTGCTCGTAGGTACGCGCCAGATTTTCTCGTCGAGGCTAATGTCCTTGCCATGAGCATGACGTAACTCGGTCGGACGCACAAACAGGTACGGTAACAGGCGCGCCGCAACACGCCCGGCTAGCATCCTAGATGGTATGCCGCGTTCCAGGTCGCCCATTAGGCGCCCCAGAATCTCCCTATCCTCAATGTGCGGGTAATGCCTTACTTTGCGTTGGTGCGCCAGTCCTTGTGCAGCCTGCGTCGGGTCAAGAGTCAGGTTGTAGCGCTGGATGCCGTCTCGGTACACCTGACCAATCAAGATGCGCAGCCGCTTGGTAGTTTCTTCAAGACCAGAATCGTGCAGCGGCAACAGGAGGGCGCGTATGTCCTGCGGCGTAATTTTTGTCAGCTCTTTTTCGCCGATAGCCTTCTTCAAGTAGTGTTCATAGCGCCAACGACGCTCCTCCATTGTTCGTGCTGACCGCCGACGTATATCCAAGGCAAACAAGGTTTCAAATGCTTCGCCGAATGACACAGATGCTTTTGCCATGTTGATCTTTTGGCTGGCAGGATCAATGCCCTTTTCGCGGTTTCGTTGCACTTCTATCGCTGCTTCCCGTGCATCCAACAGGGTCACGAGGGGATAACGACCCAAGCGCATCTCATGGCGTTTACCGCCAAAGGTATAGCGCACATACCAACGCTTTGAGACTGGCGTAACCAGCAGATACAAGCCCTCAATGTCATAGAGCTTGTAGGGCTTCTTTTCAGGGTGGATAGCGGACTTGATCAGGTTTTCTGACAGCATCTTTCAAACCTCCTATGTTTTCAAAAAGATAAACTTTGTCTTTTCTCCAATGAACAAAATTTATGTTTTTGCAGTATATATTTTTTCCCCAAATTTTCCGCCATTTTTCTTGGATTAGCTGGATTATTTTGGACTACTTTGGAATATTTTTTTAAGAAAAACAAGATAAACATTAAATTTTTGGACTACTTTGGAATCCAATGGATACAATACAATCTCCCTGTGGGGGAGGGCTGGGGTGGGGTTCCTTGTTACTATCGCCGATGTTTCTTGAAACACCTTAAATAGGGTGCGCCCCGGCGCACCGCTTCCCAAAACAAACAAAACCCCGCCCACGAGGGGCAGGGGAGATTCATGGCTACTGCCGATGCTGCCTGCATCAATGAGTAGGGTGGGTCTTGACCCACCCATGCAGAACATTTGACCCAAGCGGTGGGGCAAGCCCCACCCTACAGAAAAAACACCGCGGCGAACCCTCATCCACCCCTGCCCTCCAGCTTCGCTTCCAGCGCGGCGATGCGCGCCTCGGCCTGCGCGAGCAACTGCGCCTGCGCCTCGAACTCGCTGCGCGGCACCCAGTCAAACTGCGCCAGCTTGTCATCGAGCAGCGAACGCGCCGCCGCCTTCACCTCCGCCTGCACCGGGCGCAGCGAATCCGGCATTTTCTGCTCCAACTGATCCAGCAAAAAAGAAAAAGGGTTACTTTTCATCGCGTCCTCCGCTCATAGATAATGACAAATGCAGTTTAACACGAGAGGCAAACATGAAAAATTCACTCATCATCAGCGCTGCACTCCTCATATTCCCCACCGTTGCCCTTGCTGACGGCGACCCCGCGCGCGGCAAGGCACTCACCGGTGCCTGCACCGCCTGCCACCAAGAAGACGGCAATGGGCGCGACAACGGCGCGGGTGCCGATTCCTGGCCGCGCCTTGCGGGTATCAACGCCGACTACCTCGCCACCCAACTTGCCGCCTACAAAAAAGGCGAGCGCCGCGCCGCCTCGATGAAAACCTTTGCGATGATGCTGGACGAAGGCAAGGCGGCCGACATCGCCGCCTACTACGCCGCATTACCGCCGCCTGCCGCGGCTAACAGCACCACGGCGGACGCCGCCCAACTGGCGCGCGGCAAACAGCTCGCCGAGGTGGGCGACCCGGCGAAAAACCTCAAACCCTGCCGCGAATGCCACGGCGCGGACAACCGCGGCGACGGCAAAATCCCGGCCATCACCGCCCAGCCCGCGCCCTACCTGCGCGCACAAATCACCGCGTGGAAACAGGGCGACCGCGCGAACGACAGCACCGACCCGAAAGGAATGTTCCAGACCGCGCGCCAACTGGACGACGCCGACAGCGCCGCCGTCGCCGCCTGGCTCTCGACACAGGCGCCGTAAACCGCCCCGCGCGCGTCGTGTTCTTTAGAGCCTGTTCAAAGTCCCCCTCCCCTGCAGGGGAGGGGGCTTTTGAACAGGCCTTCAGGTCGCATAGTGGAAGATAACCAGCGTCAAAATGAGCATCAGCCAGACAAAGCCCGCGAGCGGCACGCTTCCTTCCATACCAAGCAGAATCAGTTGCGCCAAGGCGGCGAAGAGCAGGAGATAGAACGCCACGTTGGCGAGGGTGACGGCAAGGCGCAGCAGCCACACGGCGGCAGGGCGGTGCGGCTGTTGCGTCAGGCAGCGGCGCAAGGTGAAGGCGGACAGACAGAGCAGGTTGAGAAACGGCGCGCAGTGCTGGTTAAACGGCTCGCTGCCGCCATAAAGCACCAGGCTGGCAATGATACTGGCGGCGCCATCATTCAAGAAATCGCGGCGGACAGCGGGGTCGCTGGCGGGCAGGCGCAGCCAGCAGAGGACGACGGCAAACTGGCCGCAGCACAGGGCAAGCGTGCGCGCGAGGGTGAAGCCGCCCTGCGGCAGGCTGGCGAGCAACAGGCAGGCAAT
>ERZ772946.330-NODE-330-length-19315-cov-6.48629_pt1 | contig 19315 bp, 19 predicted proteins | sample MGYA00511680_ERZ772946 | MGnify/ENA primary metagenome ERZ772946 (study PRJEB29015, sample SAMEA2737918) | human oral metagenome | biome: human oral; feature: human-associated habitat; material: dental | place: China | collected 2016 ... | reverse complement strand
ATCGACTCACAGGAAGAAAAACTCCCCCTGTCCGAGAAACACCACGCACTCCACACGAACCTCCGCCTTTAACTTTGCGATTTCCGCTGACTCGGAGGCCTTCTGGCGGTCCTGATCGGTGGCATGATCTTTTCTGTACTTTGCTACCCAGTTACCCACCGTCTGGGCCACAAGATCATACGAGGCCGCCACCGAGGCGATCGTGCGGTCCTTCTCAATGACCTCACGCACGACCTGGGCCTTGAACTCCTCCGAGTATTTCGCTGCTGGCATGGTCTCCATCCTATCGACTCACAGGAAGAAAAACTCCCCCTGTCCGAGAAACACCACGCACTCCACAGGTCCCCACGGGGATGATCGTGGTGGTCTCGGCCTTGTTCCCCTCCCAGCAGCCGACCTGGAGAGGAAAACCGGCCCGGTCAACCAGCAGCCCGACGACGACCTGAGGGTCGACCCTCCTCTCCTTGGAGTAACCGACCTTGCGCAGGTCGTCCTCCTTCTCGGCCTCGAAGTACAAGGTGGTCACGCCTGCAGGCACAAGACCAGGCCCCTGGTGGCGGTGACGTGATCGAACAGGGCCTGGGAGATCGCCTCCCGGTAGCCTCGCTGCCCGCAGCGGCCCAGGGAGCGGAACAGGGTCCGCACGCTGACCGACTCCAGGCCCAGGTCACCTAGCACGCGGGGGACCTAGGCCTTAGAGGTCGGCTCGATCAAGCGCGCCAGAACCATCTGCTCAAACGCCCAATCACCCCCAGTAGCATCCCCCAAGGCCCAGGCAGGTATACGCCCCGTGCAGAACGTCCCACAGCAGGCCCGAGCGCTTGGACTCCACAGTGGTGCCTACCAGGCCGGTTCGTCCCGCTGCTTGGTTCCAGGGACTCCAGGCCCATCAGCCCCTGGCCCTGCTCGGCGGCGATCTTCTGCCGTCCGACCTCCAGCAGGGCCGCCAGCTCGGTCTTGTTATGGGCTGAGCCCAGGTGCTCCACGATCCGGCGCACGCCGTCCTCCTTGACCGCGATCTGCACCGCCGTGGCCCCCGAGGAGGTCCTGACCTTGCGTAGAAACGGGCTCATACCACCGCACCATATGGTCTCTTAGTGCCCCACCACCAGACCCCCGACACCGCAACACCAACGAAAACTCACACCAGCCCACCCACAACCCACCAAGGTGTCATGAGTCAGGCCAGATAAACGCCTCCACAAAACCCAGGGCGATTCAGTCCCCCCCCCATCCCACAACGACCTCACGACTACAACACCTGTAGAGGGCAACAAACTCGTCGGGGTACTCCAACGTTGAGGTTCCGCACCACGTGAACCCAACGCATGGCCGCCTCGCTCCGGACAATCACGACAAGAAGCTGGACGCGTCTCTTCACAGAGCAGCCTTAAGCTGGTCGACGCGGTTGGGCTGCTCCCAGTTCATGCCGGGCAGGGAGCGGCCGAAGTGGCCATAAGCGGTGAACGTCGAGTAGCGGGTGTTCAACAGGTTTAGGTCACGGATGATCGCAGCGGGACGCAGGTCGAATGTGGCGAGCACAGCGTCGCGAATCGAATCTTCTGGCACGCTAGCGGTGCCGAAGGTGTCGATGTAGAAGCCGACGGGTGCGGCCTTGCCAATGGCATAGGACACCTGTACCTCACACTTGCGTGCCAGACCGGCGGCGACGACATTCTTGGCCACCCAACGCATCGCGTAGGCAGCAGAGCGGTCCACCTTCGACGGGTCTTTGCCGCTGAAGGCGCCACCGCCGTGGCGGGCCATGCCGCCGTAGGTGTCGACGATGATCTTGCGGCCGGTGACGCCAGCGTCACCCATCGGGCCGCCGATGACGAACTTGCCGGTCGGGTTGATGTAAAGCGTCGTGTCATCCTGGCGCAACTGGTAGCGCTCCAGCACCGGCTCAATCACCAAACGCTTTAAATCCGGGGTGATGGTACCCTCAATGCTAACACCGTTAATATGCTGGGTGCTGATCACGATGGTGTCAACCCCGACCGGACGCCCGCCGTCGTCATACTCGACGGTAACTTGGGTCTTGCCGTCGGGACGCAGGTACTCGAGGTCACCGTCCTTGCGGACCTTCGTCAGTTGCTCAGACAGGCGGTGTGCCAGGTCAATAGGCAGCGGCATCAGGCTCTCGGTCTCGTCGCAGGCGTAACCGAACATCAGCCCCTGGTCACCGGCGCCCTGCAAATCGAACTCGTCGACGGAGCCCTTTCGGTTCTCGTAGGCCTTGTCGACGCCCCGGGCGATGTCGGGGCTCTGGCTGCCCAACGCGACGCTGACGCCACAAGAAGCGCCGTCGAACCCTTTGCACGACGAGTCGTAGCCAATGTCGAGGATGGCCTGGCGAGCTACGCCGGCAATGTCGGCGTAGGCGTCGGTAGTGACCTCTCCGGCAACGACGACCAAGCCGGTCGTCACCAAGGTCTCCACGGCGACGCGGGACGTCTTGCTCGTCTCCAGAATGGCGTCCAGCACAGCGTCGCTGACGGCATCGGCGACCTTATCTGGGTGACCCTCGGTAACAGACTCGGAAGTGAATAAACGGTTGCTAAGTGACCTCATAGGCATCGTTAGCGCACCCCTTCTTTAGATTCAGGCGTGACAGGTAAGTGTTTCTTGACCGATACTGGCGGCCATCAGCTTGGACAGGCGACTCCATTCAAGATCCTTGTAGTCTCGGGCTCCAAGGGCAGTCATTCCAACCAAGATATTGGCAACAGACCTTTCTGGCTCAGCCCAACAACAAAATGGTGAATTGGCGCAGAATTGAACAATCTGTTCATCATCCATATCGCTATCAATGGCGAAATCAATGGAGGATTGAAGCCAATTCAAATACTCCAATCCTTCTAGCACTCCTCGAACCCCCGGCAGCATAGGTCCATGCCCAGGGACAATAAAGTCAGGGTGGAGGTCTAAAATGAATTCCAAGGTGCTTCTAGAAGCAACAATATCTCCAAATAAATAGAACGGAGTGGTGCGGTTCATGACGAGATCACCTGCAAATAGTACGCTATCCTCGGGGATGAGTACCAACAAGTCTCCCTTCGTATGCCCGGCACCTGCGTTGATCAACTCTACCGATACTCCACCCAAATGAACTACGGTCTTCGTATCAACTAAAGAAGTTGGCGGGCGGACGACAATTTCTCCCCAGTCAACATCAGGCCAGAGGGCCGTCAGGTTAGTGCCATTTCGAAGACATTCGTGACGGGTTTGGGGGGTTCCATAGATCTCACACTCATCCGGCAGGAGACAGTTTCCAAAAGTGTGATCTCCGTGGGCATGCGTGTTTGCTGCATACTTAATCATGGAGGCGCCTAAGCCCTTGACTTCCGATAGCACGCGACGCATCCGTCGCAACGTTGCTGGTGTATCAACTAGAAGTGATGAATCTGCTCCGTCGATAAGGCCAATGTTGCTCACGCACCAGCCGCCGCGCTCTTCAGTTGCAACCCATGTATTCTTCGTCAGCCTCGTGAAAAACGAGGAAGTATTGATCACTATGTCACCCATCCTGCGATGCCACAGTAGAGCGAGATTTCGAAACAAAAGTCCGACACCACTCTTGAATCAATGAACTTTCATCAGAATCGTCCTCGCCGCGACGGTCCAGCAGTCCAGCGTGGTGCGTTCGCAGTGATTTAGAATCAACAATCTCCCAGAATCCTGCATGCCCAGAAAGCCCAGCCGGTACGTGCAACTGTTTATACCAAATTCGATCCCCAGTCCTGACGCGAATCGACTCCGTCTGAACATTGTCGATCATGTTCAAAAGCAAACGCTGCGCTCCGTTTCCCATGTCATCGATTGCAGCACTATTGATGTGCTTTACGCGCCGCGGCCAAAGGTGCGCATTCCAGATCCATTCAAAAGTTGATTGTGCATCCAGAACGTCGATGATGTCGTCAACTTCGAAATAGTTCTCCATTACACGCCCTTCAACCTCGCATGCCTGAGCCAGCGCTTTTAGTTCCCTCTCTGAGTTACGATTAATCTGTTCATCCACCCAGTAGCGGTCGCCATCAGTCGCCCCACTCGAGAACTGCACATTGTGACACAAGGTAACGCGACATGAATTTCCATTAGCGATCACTCGCCATTCCCCTCGCATTTTCTCGATTGGGAATCGCCCATGCTCTTGATGGAATTCAACGAGATAGCGGTCATTGTCGATTGTGCGCATGGATCGCCATTGGCGAACCCCGTCCCCCACTAGGGCACACATAGACAATTCCTCACGCAACACTCGGGACTGGACCACAGAAACTCGCTCAGTGAAAATATTTGGTTGAAATAGAACTGGCCACGTCTCGGCGCTCTTGATCCATGCAAAGGCATTCTCTCGGGATGCCAAAATATCTCGGCTGGTTTGTAGGCGCATTAGTGAGAATCCTGCTTAGGTGCATTCAGCACTGCCTTCAGCATGTCGTCAAGGGTTCGACAGGTGGCCGCAAGATCATCATCAAGCTTAATCTTGAACCTCTCTTCAAGGTCCGCGGAACAGCCAAGGATGGCGAGAGAGTCGTAACCGAGCTCTGACAACTGGCGTGAGCGTAGCTCTTCTGCGGTTCCCGGAATGTCCGAGGGGCCTGAGACGGCGACAAAAGAATCCAGGATGTCATCGATGGTGGGCATGTTAGAGTTCCTTTCGTGTGTGTTTAAAACTTGAGATGAGTCTCGGCTGATTCTTGTTTCTGGACTTAGTCGTTAAATCCGAGAATCAGAGCGGAGTTGTATCCATCAGGAGACCGCCCCAGGATTAGGATGTTCCTGAGTGATCCATGCTCTTGAGGCACGGTGGTAAAATTATCAGGCCAGCGAGGCTCCCCTCCTGTGATCGGGGTCCCCGGAAGAATCCCCGTCTCGAGAGACTTCACGGCTAACACCGCGTTCATAGGACCATTCGCTGAGAAGAGTCTCCCCATACCGATGGACGGCGCCACCATTCGTGCCTCGGGCCCGATAGTGGAAGCCACGGCGTAGTGCTCGCTCGCGTCCCAATGCAAGGTTCCCCACGCATCCATAAACGCCGCGTCGACCTTGGAGAATGGCATGTCAGCGCGCTCGCAAGCTAGACGGATGCAACGTGCTAGCCCTTCGCTCGCTAACTCGGAACGGCCATTAAATGTGCGGGCATGGCCCTTGATCACAACGCAGTCGCGGGAAGGCGCTTCGTACCCCTCGAGCGCAAGCATAGCCCCACCTTCCCCGGGAACATAGCCTTGTGCTTCAACGCAAAACGGCAAGTAGGCCTTTTGCGGATCCGTCACATGGCTCACGTCACCAAGACTGCTCAGGCCGCTGTAGCCCCAAGGGTCCAAAGCCGAGTCGGCACCTCCTGCGATAGCGCCTGGAAGTCCCTCCGTGATTGCGTCATGCGCCACCCCGAGTGCGTCTAAGCCCGAGCTGGCGCCAGCCACGAGGGAGCGCGCAGGGCCCTTGAGGCCAAACTTGATCGAGATTTGACCGGTCGTGACGGCATAGAACCATGCGAATGACTCATAGACGCTGACGCTGCGGGGATTCCCCGACTCCCATAGCTTGCGAAACTCACGATGAGTGAACTCAAACCCTCCCAAGGAGTTCCCCGAGTACACCCCGATCTGAGCTGGTTGAAGCCGTTTCTGAAGGTCACTGTTATCCAGACACTCTTGAGCTGCGACAACAGCCTGCTGCGTAGAAATGTCCATCTGTGCCCGTAGACGAGGCGGTACGGACTCGTAGATGCTCGGATCTACTCTCGCGGTGAGCCCCCTAAGGTCTGTTGGAAGCTCTTCAAGGCGTTCCGTGTAGCGAGATCCCCCTGCGATAACGCTATCCCAGATTTCCTCCACGTTCTGGCCGAGTGCCGAGATGGCCCCCAAACCGCTGATAACAACCTTCATTTCATTCCTCCCAACGCCTCAGAACCATGGCTGACTGAAAGCCACCGAAGCCGCTTCCCACGCTCAGGACGCAATTGACCTCCGCACTTCGTCCCACATTGGGAACATAGTCCAAGTCACACTCCGGGTCAGGAGTATGGAGGTTGGCCGTCGGAGGGATGAAGTTATGATCGATCGCGAGAGCACATGCCGCGATCTCGATGCTTCCGATCGCGCCCAAGGAGTGTCCGATCATCGACTTGATGGAGCTCATTGGTGTTTTATATGCCTCAGCACCAAATACCCGTTTGACAGCGCCAGTCTCGTGAATGTCGTTTTGTCGGGTGGCCGACCCGTGCGCATTTATGTAATCGATGTCTCTAGGCTCCGCCCTTGCTTGAGTCAAGGCCTCTTCGATAGCCCAACTCATCTCGAGTCCCTTGGCTTGAAGCCCTGTCATGTGGTATGCGTTGAGATGGGTGGAGTCTCCAGCAACCAACGCGTAAACGTGGGCTCCTCGAGCCAGGGCATGCTCAAGTTCCTCTAGTACCAATACTGCAGCCCCTTCGGCGAGGACGAACCCGGCTCGGGTGAGGTCAAAAGGCCGTGAAGCTGTACTAGGTGATTCGTTCAAGGAAGTCGTGGCCTTGATTGCTTCGAACGAGGCAGCCACGATTGGAGTAATCGGAGTGTCGGCGGCGCCGGCGATCATGACGTCGGCTCTGCCCCGCCGAATGGCGTCGGCTGCGGAACTGATGGAATCTATGCCGGACGTGCAACCGTCCGAAACCAGCCCAACTTCTCCCTGTGCTCCAGCCACCCAGGCAACCTCAGCAGCAAGGGCAGCTGGCGACAGGTAGTGAAACATCTCTGGCGAGGTCAGGTCTGTGCGTACCTGCCACAACTTACCACCCTCCGATACGCGCTCGTACTGAATCTCGAGAGAAGTGGCGGCAGCAACCGCGCTACCGATGCTGACCCCGATCCTCGCAGAGTCTTCACGACGCAAAGATAGCCCAGAGTTCGCAATCGCTTCCCTCGCGCATGAGATGGCGAACTGCGTGGAGCGGTCCAGGCGTTCGATATCGGAAGCGCTAAACCCCTCGGCAACCGCATCGAAGTCACATTCCCCCGCTACTTGGGATCGAAAGTTTGTCGCGTCAAACATTGTGATTGTACGTGTTGCTGTCTTTCCAGAGGAAATATTTTCCCAGAATATCTGTGCATCGATCGCCCCGGGTGCGCGCACTCCAATTCCTGTGATCGCTACAGACCGTTCACTAATACCGCGCATTCTGCCATCTCCTTCCGTGGAGTAAAATTCTTTCGAAGTCAAAATCACTCAAGGGGATTAATCCGCGTCGGAGTGAATAGCCCCAGTTTGTCTCAGCAGTAAGTTCGAGTTCTCCAGCGATGTCAGTAAGCGCAACTGGGCGGAAAGAATAGTCCCAAGACACCCTTCGACGAAACGGTTTGAAACTCGGGGTCATCTCGTACTGGTATACCTCATCATCAGCGATGGTTCCAGCTGCTGTGAAGGACCTTAGTGAATTTCCCCCATCTCGCCGAGTTCGGGGGCTGTAATAAATAAAGTTGTCCCCTGCTACCATCTTCTTCAAGGGGCCAGCTTTCCCGTGACAGACCTGACACACTCCTTCAGCGAGTGCACGCTGAACATGATCCGCTGAAACCACGCCGAGCCAAGATGTCACTGTTAATTCCTTCGATAGGGGGTCGACTGACGAAGAAGCTGTGCTGCGACGGCAACAGCGATCGCCAACAGCAAAAGATAGATTGCTACCAATTGGCCGACACCGGACTGATCTCGCAGTGAAAGCTGGATGATTACGGCCGATCCGACAGCACCTCCGACTCGCAGCAGCAGGTTGTTCAATGCTACCGCGTCGGGCACATCCGGCTTGTTGATCTTTGCATATGCGGCCGTAGCTGAAGGCACAATGATTGATGAGAGCGTGATTCCCGAGAGCAAAAGAAGCGCGACAATAGTCCACCAGGGTTGTGACGATGCTTTTGTTCCCGCGAGCTGTGCGATCGCAACAACCAGCAAGCCATACGAACCGGCAACGGTTACAGCTCCCCCGCCCTTCTGATCGACAATCTTTCCAGCGTAGGCTAAGAAGGCGCTGCCGATGGCAAATGAAGTCATTGCGAGCCCGGTCGCCGACAATGACAGGTGTGAGACCAACTGCAAATGAATCGGAGCATATACTAAGATCCCAAACTGATACATTCCCGCCAAGAACGCAACAAGATTGGACCACAATAGTGTTCTATCCCTCAGCAGGCTGAACTTTACGACGCTTGCAATCCTGGATTGAATGAGAATATGGAGGAAAATAAACAGGAGAGCTACGGCAAGCTCAGGAGCAAGTGCTGTTCTGTCAGCGGCGGCAGCGGCTTCGCTAGCCAGAGTCAGGCAAGTGACAACGGCTGCGACTAAGAACCAGCTTAGCCACGGAAAACCGTCCTGCCTTGAGGTCTCGTTGCTCAAGGTGATCCTTCGAGCGATCAGTACAACTGCGACACCAATCGGAACGTTCACCAGAAAAATGCTCCGCCAGCCGAGCGACTGGATGAGTTCTGAGCCAACGACGGGACCTAAGGCTGGAGCCAGGACCAAGAATGATCCCGCGATGCCCATGACGCGACCAACGTTTGTGGGGCCGGCCTCTGACACAATGACACTCTGTCCAGCCGGCAACATGGCCCCAGCAGCTGCCCCCTGCAGTGCACGGAATACCAGTAGCATGACAATTCCCGTCGCTGCTGCGCAGCCAGCTGAGGTCAGGGTGAAGCCAATGAGCGACCAAAGCCATATCGTCGCTGGGCCACAGCGGCGGCACAGCCAAGCGGACAGAGGCATCGTGATACCTGTGGCGAGGAGGTAGACAGTGACAAGCCATTGCCCACTATCTACGGAGACCTCGAAGTCGTGGCTGAGGTGTAACAGAGCGACTTGGAGGATGGCAGCGTCAAGCTGAGTCATGAAGGCAGCGGCAACGATGACCCCTGCGACCCCCCAAGTCTGCCGCGGCACGGGCGCAGGCTTTGTCTCTTCTTTCATCGCGTTGCCTCCAGATTGCCTTTACCTGACTCGACGTGGGTCAGCCAGATCGCAGCTTGCTGAAGCCCGAATTCAAAGTCGTTTAAGAAACAATGCCCTTCATCGGGCAGGGATATCAGGGTAGTGAAATCGTCCCGTTTTCGTCGGTGCAATTCCTTCATGTCGTTATGAAGGTAAATATCGTCATGAATGCCCTGAATAGTAAGGGTCGGAAACTGGAAATGGTCGTTGATGTCAACAGCAAATGACTCAAGAATTTCGGGCAAAGTCTCGGGAGTCCCGCCGACGACGTTAATAAAATCCAACTGCAGTCGTCGAGGGAGAGGAGTCACTGGCTTCAGTCCACCTGAGAGATTGACGATTCCAGTTAGTGAAGTCTGCGAGCAAGTCGACACCTTTAGAGCCAGCTGACCACCGAAACTGATCCCTCCAAAGTATCGACTTGTGGTAGACAGAGCCTCGAGCGACTCGCAACTTTTGTACATATCATCGATCAATTGTATAACGGAAGGCGGAAGAGTGCTGTGGATCCCCGAGACTCCTTGGCCTGGCAGTTCTGGAATGACCGTAGCAAAACCAAAGTTGGCGAATTTTTCAGCTACCATCATTGGCTCAATTTCAGAAGATGAATCGAGGCCATTAATAAACATAACCCATGGAAATCCAGTATCAGGGCGCGACTCCTCTGGTTTGATCAACCAACACGAAACCTTGGATTGCTCCACCGACAGGGTAAGCTCCCTTACACGTTGTGATCGCGCATTGGCCAGCCGGAATGATGATTTGACTTTGTGGCGAAGTCTACGCTTTACATCCTTGTCTCGAAAGTAGAGAAACTGAGCCCAGTGGTACGCGCCAGCAGCTCTACGAAGGAGTGCTTCATCTTTCCCTCTACTACGTTTCATCAAAGCGTCGCCGCGCTGTTCCCAGAGCATTAGCCATTCGTCCCAGAAAGCTTCGCTCAAGGGGTGTTCCATCAAGTTGCGCGAGAATCGCGCGGCAACCCATGATAAGTCACCAAATAGAGAGCTCCCAGCGAGACAGCTGGGGCCGATAGTGACACGCGATAGAAAACCGCCAAGGCTCGCCGCCAAACTAGCGGGAAGAAAATTCTTGGTTGATCTCTCAGCCAGAAAACGGAGGTGAGAAAGCTCCTTGTTGGAGTTGATATCAAGGTCGGCAAGAAACTTGGTGCGATCTTCGCATGAGGTATTTTCAAGAAACACTATCTCATGGGTCACGACGACAGTGGAACTGGTTTCACTATCGGCAATGACGGACCAAAGAACGATCATCGAAGCGGTAGGCGGAATGGGCGGGTCTAATACAGCACGAAACCCCGTTCCATGCTCATAGATGGTTCGAATGGACGACCATGAGCGGAAGTTCTTTCCCACTTTCGCGGTAAAACGTACAACTTGCTGATTGCTAGATCGTTCCTCCAAGACCGCCTCAACGAATGAAAGATCCGCAGAGAATGCCTCCGGATCTAAGAGCACACTGAGGATCTCCCGGGGTTGTGAGGCACACTGAACTGAGTGAGTAACTGTAGTGACAGGGATCATAGAAGTACCCTTCCGAACGGACGCCTGGACGATAACTCTTCCTTCTTTGGGGTCACGCGGCGTAACTTCTCATTCTCGCTGGAACTGAGATTAGTCATGACGGCGACGTCGTCAGGAAGTGTCTCCGGTGAAAAAGAATTCATTAGGCAGATGGCAGTGGAACGGATCTGGTCGTCGGCCACTGTGGGGCTAAATACTAGGACAGCTCGGGAGCCCTCAGGTTCCCAAAGGCCAACCAGAAGGGCTTGGTTGGGCCCGCACACCTCTGCGGCGATTCGCTCAACTTGCTCAGGGAAGATCTGGTGGCCGTTGGTCGTAAGGACACTCGCAGACCGGCGGCCGACAAGGTGGAAGTTCCCTGAGACGTCCTGAAAAGCGATGTCACCCGTTCGAAATGGAAGCTCGAGGTGTGGATAGGGCGCTCCAGCAGTAAGATAGCCGTTCATGAGCAGGCCAGAGGTGATGACCAACTCTCCAGGCCCTTGTTCCATGCCCGCCGGGTGAATGATCTCAACAGATTCCGTGGTGTCCGGAGTTCCAATGAGGTAGCCATCGGGGTCTCGACATCCCTCCTCCGTCCAGATAAACGGCCCGTACGTCTCGCTAAGTCCATATCCCTGCACGAGTCGGCCTGTTGTGATACGGGATAACCTATCTCGTAGAGTCTGGGCCAGTGGCGCAGATCCATAGGCGAAGGTTTCGACCGAGTCTAAAGAACAGCCCTCGAACTCCGCCGCTCGTAGAAATTCTTCAAGTGAAGCTGGCCGCAGCATCAAGTGCGTCACACGATCCCGTTCCACAACTTTTGGCCATTGCGCAACGTTCCGACTAGCCGGGATCACAACCGTGCCGCCACACATGAGTGGCCCGAAACCGAAGATAACACCGGTCGTGTTGCTCATAAGCCCACAAAGCAGGCTCCGCATGGCTGAATGGAAACCCAGACGGGCGGCAACCGCCTCGATTCGGGCTGTCACGACCGCCTCGCTGACGCTGACAGACTTAGGACTCCCAGATGAGCCGCTCGTAAAGAGCAGCAGGAACCTCTCAACGACCAGAGCGGGCTCGGGCAGCGCTTCCGGGTGACGAGCTTTCCGCCATCGCAACCGCACGACACCCTTGAGTTCCTCATAGCCATCGGTGACGCAGACCAACGCGCCGTTGAAATCCTTGCGCAATTGGTGCATGGCCTCCTGATCCATGGAACTCAGATTATAGGGCAGCACGAGCTCGCATCCGATCCGGCTTGCGGCAAGGTACAGGGCCATTCCCCGCTCGTCATGCGTCAGAAGGACTATTACTTGACTACAAGGCCTCGCACCATGTTCAAGCAGCTGTTCCACGTAACCATTGGCATATTCGAGCAACTCGCGCCCCAGGAGGTTCTGCCCGCTTTCTAGACACGAGTCCGGGGCAACAATTTGCCACAATTTCATTCTTCGAACTCCGGCATCGCCAGCGCAAATACCTCCACAGTGCTGTTCAAGAATCTCTGCTGACATTCAACCCAATGCGTCGGATTGAACGGGGCCACGGTTGGGGAAACTTCTGCGCTCGACCGGAAACATAAGGATCGCGTAAGCTTGGTGAGACCGTCGTCAGCGGCGCCGACGTTGGTTTCAAGGGCGAGTTCGACACCGTCATCACGGCGACCAGTCATAAGAATTTTTTCTCCCTGTGTCACCTTAATGAGCGTCCAAGTGACGGCCGAACCGTTTTTCAATGATGCTTCAATAGTCATCTGAGGGACAAATCTTCCGCTGGGATCGGCCTTAACGTAGAAGTCGTTCCACAGTGTCCACCCTCGTACATCGACGAGAAGTGCCCACAAGTCGTGGAGCGGTGCGGCGCCTATGAGTTCGACCCTCGACAACTGAGTCCAAGGCGCAACGCTCGATGAATCAGTCATTGTTTGCCTCGATCGCGGGGAAGAAGTCGATGGCAGGGTCACCAAGCCAGTGCTCACGCGAGTGTGCTCCGGCTTCGACCATGACGCCGTTTAATGACCAGTTTGGCTGAGTAAGCGAATCCGTGTCTTCCCAGAATTTCTCGTTGAAGAATTCAAGGATCACATTGGTATGCCAGGCAATACCGAGGTCCGTCAAACGAATCCGATCGTCAGAGACTTCCAGCAGTCCCTTGCGCTCAAGTCGGGCGATAGTGTCGCCAAAGTCGTCCATGATAGAAGTGCCAAACTTCCTCATATAGAACGAGAACTCGATCTCATAATACAGAAAACCGAAAATAATGTAGCGCTCGCGCTGGACTCGTCCATCCATCTTGTCGGTAACAGAACTGATTAGGAAGTCGTTTGCATTGACTCGCTCAATGTACCTGTCAATGTCGGACTCAGTGCCTAAGCGGTAGCCATCGAAGTAACTATAGGACGCAGGTCCAATGGCAAGTGTATCAATGTACTCTTTCCAGTTGTAGTAGTTATATTTGTTTTCGAATCCTTCTTTCGCGAAATGATCCACCATATACATCTTATAGCCCATCGCTTCAGCAATTTCCTTGGCTTCGCCATACATCGCCTTCACCATGGGCGACTCCGGATCTGCGGGACGCTCGACTTTACCCTTACTGATAAGCTTAGCCTGAACAGTATTATCATGAATACGATACAAATAAATCGTGAAATGTGGAACACCGAGTTCATTCAGGTGCTGCAGATCACGCTTCCAAATCTCCATCGTATGGCCAGGCATATTGTACATGAGATCCAATTGTATATTATTGAATCCGCGCTCTTGAAATTCACGAATAACACGGTCGCTGTCATCAGCCGCATGGGGTGATCCGACAATACTGAGAATCTCCGGCTGGAAAGATTGAACGCCGAGGCTGATACGGTTGATCTTGGAATTGACAATGAAGTCAATCTTTTCTTGAGTGTAGTCCCGAGCGTTACCTTCCAGGGTAAACTCTGCTTCGTCTGCGACGCGAAAAGACGTGTAGATAGCATCAATAATGCGTTGCAGATTCGAAGTCTTTAGAATACTGCCGGTGCCACCACCAATGTAGATATTCTTGACGGTTCCTTCGCGGAACTTTCGGTACGTGGACCAGTGCTGAATGTCCTTTACAAGGGCATCAACATACGCATCTTCACGTCCTCTCGGGTCAGATTCGGATAGTAGAGAGATGAAGTAGGGGCAGGACTTACAACGTGTGCGACAGAAGGGGATTCCGATGTACAGGACGAAATCGACCCCAGGCTGCTCCATGTCAATGTGCTCTTCCAGCCAAGACTTGCCAGCCTGAACGTGCTTCATGCCGGGCGGATAGAGGATGAATGGCAAATACGACTTTGCGGGATATGGGGCGAGTTCGGGAGAGAGCGGCGTAGGACTGGTCATAGCAATTTCTCCTTGTGGTTCGAGCGTGAAAGCGTGAACTCAGACATTTCCGAGACCTCCGCAGACGTTGAGTGCCTGAGCAGTTACCGCGGCAGCTTGCGGCGTTGTAAGGTAGTACACCATTTCTGCAACTTCAGCAGGAGTTACATATCGTCCAATCGGCACCCGCTCCTCAACTCGCTTCTTGACGGTGGCTATATCCGTTTCCCAAATACGTGCGTAGTTCTCCCGAACGCGCTCAGCCATCTCGGACTCAACGAAACCGGGACACACCGCATTCACGGTGATCCCCGAACCGCTTCGAGCGAGCTCCAATCCCAAAGACTTCGTGAATCCTACTACTCCGTGCTTAGACGCCGAATAGGGAGCCCCGTGAATCACACCCTGTTTGCCGCCCGTGGAAGCGATATTGATGATGCGTCCGCCTTGAGAAAGCCATCCTTGAGATAGCACTGCTCTAGTAACATAGAACGTACCGCTAAGGTTTGTTCTGATCACCTGATCCCACGCGTCAATGGGAAATTCGATGGTATTTCCACCACCTGAGATTCCAGCGCAGTTGACCAGAACGTCAATATGGGGAACGCGACGAGCGAGCTCACGAATGGCTGCGTCAACACTGGCACTATCACCCACATCGAAAGCAGATGTAAGGCATTCCACGTCCACCGAATCCAGATTGCTCAGTTCGTCAGCCCTGCGCTTCAGTGCGTCCGATGAACGGGCGTTCAAAATGATGTTGCATCCAGCCTCTGCGAGACGAGACGCAATAGCAAAGCCAATGTCGCCAGTAGATCCAGTAATCAAGGCATAGGAACTCATGTGCACTTCTTCTGTGAGAATCGAGTAATTATTGCGACTCATAATCTCGAGCTCTACCCGAGCATGGAATCTTGATAGGAGAACCGTTGGTGCCCAACGGGTGACGCCCCTAGAATATGTAAATACATACAACCATCACATTCACTGTCGAGTTCCTTTCACAAATGAGGGTGTAGACGATCGAATATAGCAAACTCCTCTGAATGACGAATCACTCGTCATCAACATCAACTCCCAACTAAGATTCAGCTTAGAGTCCCGACCAACATAGAGACCACAACATGGACGGCATGATCATAGCGATCCCTGACCAGGCTCTGCCATCCTGATGATTGTCAACCTGACCACCATCCCGATGAATATCAACCTGACCATTGTCAGGAAACACCATTCGCGCTACTGACCATCCTGCTGCGCCGCCTAGCCGAACTCGACAGCTGATGCCGTCGCGGCAACACCATGTCGAGCCGAGCAACACCATGAGGCTTATTCACAGCATCCGCAAAAGTGCTCTGACCTGCGCAGATGCTGGCGTCGACTAGCCCCCTGTGAATCAGCCTCCATGATTCTGCAAACTCACGCACGTCCGTCCCGTTCGGCTGACGCCGATGGGGTACACAGCCCGGCATCACCGTCACCAGCGGACGTTCCGGCACAGTATTTTAGCCTCTGCTGTCGATCGACAATCTCGTCGTTGCATGCCTCAGGTGCCGCAGCAGGGGCTGAGTGCGCCCCTGGGATTGATGGTATATAGTCAGCCACGAGGTTAAGTGTCGGTGTTACGGGCATCGGACTTATCTTAGGGCGACGGTCAGGAGGTCTGAACACGTTCAGGTGGAAGAGGGCAACCGGGCTAGTATATCGTTATGGACGACGCTTTGAAGCAACTATCAGCAACGAAGGCTGACGTAACATCTATGGGAAGCGTAACGGACACGGAAACGTGGGTCTCCTAGCCACAGAGGCTCGCCAGCAAGGTTAGGAAATTTCCACCGTTTGAGTGCATGTGGCGGAAAGATTTATTCGCAGTTCGATTCAATGAAAGGCTTCGGCGACCCTGTGCGAACTATATTCACGAGGCGATCGAGAAGAGATGTGGTCATATGATTCCGCATAGTGACATGTTTCAGCACATGGTGACTGCTAATGCGTATGAGCCTACCAGCCACTACTTCACCATGTGTTTGCGCCTTGGGGTGATCTTGCGTGCCAAGTTATTATTGATCAGGTGGTTGCCGATGTGGTTAAGACCCCGAATACCTCGACCATCAGGTAAAGCACAGGATCGTCATAGGCAGTGCGGTTCCCAGGTCAACTCTCGTTACACTAACTCTGAGTAGAAAGGGCGCGCTCGCCATAAGGTTCGTATGGCAGACCCGGCTGTAGTCGCCGTGAAGATCTGCCGCAACCATGTCGCCAAGACCACACTGTTCACTCTGGGGTATTACTCTCATGGAATGCTTACCGATAGCGACGCAATGCTCGAGGACAATATGACTATAAGAACGCGAACGGACGTCAAACAGGCAGTAGGTGGGGATATTGTCTGAATTTACAGATCGTATTCGACAGTTAGGGTTTGTTGGCCTGCATTTTCTTGAGTCGCGACAAGACCTGGACGAACGTCTGTACCCTGAGGAGCAGGAGTATATTCGACACGCGGCACCCAAGCGCTTTCACGAGTTTCGAACCGTTCGGGCGCTCGCACGGGAGGGACTGGCGGAGTTAGGACATGCTCGTCCTCCTATGGTGCCGGGCGAGTGGGGCAAACCGATGTGGCCTGCCGGCATCGTTGGATCCATCACCCATTGTGACGGATATCGGGCCATCGTCGTTGCAGAACGCGCTCAAGTTCGCTCCGTCGGTATCGACGCGGAACCCAATCGTCCACTCCCGAGCAGCGTTTACAGAAAATTCTCCTCAGCCCTGGAGCGTGATTATGTGCGGCGGCTGGAAGAGGTAGTTCCACAAGTCTGCGGGGACATATTGCTATTCAGCGTCAAAGAATCAATCTACAAGGCATGGTTTCCCATGACACACACCAGGCTGCGGTTCGATCAGGTGTGCGTCCAGCTCCTCCCAAACGGGTCATTTCACGCGGTCCTCCTCGAGCTCCCCCGGCAGACGGACGCTATCCTTCATAGTTTTGACGGAAGGTGGGATCTTTCTGAAGGCGTTCTGCGAACTATCGTGGACCTCGAAGCCCCGGCAGCGCTCATAACAGTCCGTGAAGTTCATGCATCGCGGCGGTAGCTGAGCGGAACGGATGTCCGGCGTCGGTGGCGACAGTGCACAGATGGAAGCCGACCACACAGGGACACAAAGAGGCTTATTCACAGGGTAGCCGACGCTGATATCTGCGCAGGTCACAGCACCTTCGATAGATGCTGTGAATAAGTCTCAAACTCCGCGAACTGTGCCAGCAGCACTTCTCATGGGAAATCTTGTCTTTGGTGATTCACGTGCAACACGCCGATTCATGGAGGTGGTTAAACAGAACTGTTTTAAGCGCAGCTTTGGCAGAAGAGGCGTACCCGGTATGTTTTAAGGCATCCTGAGGAGACCGAACATACTGAGCGACAGCCTCACCTCAAGATGAGATGGTGTTCCGGCACTAGTTCTCGCAGTCGAGGTGACGGCTGCAGGAGGGTGAGGAGAGCCAGCGCGAACTTCCAGTTCCAGTGTAGTCCAGCGCTGGGGGCCTGGAACAGATTCGTGCGCGGAATGAGCCTGGTGCTATAGCGCTCATGGCAAGTGGACGATGTAGCGAAGATCTTGATGCAATGAGTTGCTGTGCAGCTGGAAGCGGCGTTCGGCACTACCTGCCGAGGTGCCTGATTTCCACTGCCTCAGCATTTTGGTAAACGATAACCATGGAAGGTAGTTATGACCCTAGTTCACGTGTTTCCTGGGCAGGGCTCCCAGCGAGTCGGTATGGGCAGAGAAGTTTTTGCACGCTTCCCGCATCTAGTGACTCAGGCCGAAAGCAAACTGGGCTGGTCCCTACGTGACCTTTGCGAGAATGGTCCGGCTGAGAAGCTGTCTGATACCCGTTTCACCCAACCTGCAGTTTATGTGGTGAGCGCCTTGAACTATCTCGCACTGGTGCGGGATACTGGCGATTTCCCAACTATGCTGGCGGGCCACAGTCTAGGTGAGTACACGGCATTATTCGCTGGTGGCGCATATAATTTCCTCACGGGCCTGGAGATCGTTTCGGAACGGGGTCGTCTCATGTCAGAGGCGCCTTCGGGAGCCATGGCGGCAGTCATCGGGCTCGATAAGGAGGCGATCCGCAACATACTGTTCCAAGGACCAGAGCATGGTCGCGTAGAGCTGGCGAATCTGAACCTGGCAAAGCAGATTGTTATTGCCGGGCCCCCGGCAGCTTTGGAACAGGTGATCCCTGTTTTGAAAGAGGCAGGAGCGATGGCTGTAACCCGACTTCCGGTGGGCGGGGCCTTCCATTCCAGTCTCATGATGGAACCGGCGAAGCGTTTCCGGACATTCCTCTCCGGCTACAGATTCAACAGGTTGAAAATTCCGACGCTTTCCAATGTGACGGCCGCGCCCCATGAACATACGACCCTGCACGAACTGCTCGGCCGTCAGATGATCGAGCCGGTGAACTGGACCGGCTGCATGGACCATCTGCTGCACCAGCCCGATCCTGAGATCGTGGATATCGGGCCCGGTAGGGTCCTGGCACGGCTGCTGGAGAACCACAGGTCAGCTGCAGAACATCTCGAGAAAGATGGGCCGGCACGATGAGTTCGGTTGTCGTGTCGTCCGAGAATGTTGAGCAGCCCGCCGCACTGAGCGGTGACCTGTACCCACTCCATACGGCTTTTTTCTATACACATACAATCCCATTCGCAAAGATCATGACCCGCGGCACACTTGTGATCTTTAACTGTCTTGCCGTACTTCTGGAGCGCGACAATCAGTTGGTGCACCTCGACCTCTCCTTCTTCGGGCCGTTCTTCCCTAGAACCGTATACTCCCTGAAGATCCTCTATGAGGCCGGAAATGCTCCCGAATTGGTCTGGAGCGACGTGCAGCGGACGATGCTGGTCGCCACTTGTGAGTTCCAGCCGGGGCAGACGCCTCGTGACGCGCTCACCGCCATGGCAGACATAGCTGTCGAGCGCAGGCATACTAGTCATACTAGTCATGGAAGGTTATTTTGGGGTGGTGGTGTAGGTGTAGAGCATGAGGGTGGCTGTAATAGTTTGTGGGAATGTGTCCAGGGGGCGTCGGTAGTCCTCCTTGAGGATCTTCCAGGTCTTAATGTGGGCGTTGACCTGCTCGACTATGTACCTGACCCGGTTGATGCTGCGGCTGACCTTCTTGGCGATGTCGGAGAGCTGTTTGCCGGCCGGCTTCGTTGGTGGGGTGATCATCCCCCGTCCGATGTAGCCCTTGTCGGCGACCCACCCGCTGACGTCAAGGTCCTCGAGGCCATGAACCAGGACGCTGCGGCCGCGGGGTCTACGGGAGCGGCCCTGACCGAGCCCAAGGTCGACGCAGGCCGCCGGCGGCGCCGGGGTGCGTCACTAGTACTGACATACACTGTCGCACCCCGTGACTGGCCGGTAGATTCTT
>ERZ772946.328-NODE-328-length-19327-cov-35.4859_pt1 | contig 19327 bp, 7 predicted proteins | sample MGYA00511680_ERZ772946 | MGnify/ENA primary metagenome ERZ772946 (study PRJEB29015, sample SAMEA2737918) | human oral metagenome | biome: human oral; feature: human-associated habitat; material: dental | place: China | collected 2016 ... | reverse complement strand
CAACCAACAATTTCGCATATTTTTCTAGATTTTCTTTAAAATTTGGTAAAACCATGTTGTTTTCTCTTTTCTATTTTTATTTTTCTTTCAAAGCAGAGAATAATCCTGCTAAAGCAATGGCGCCCGACAAGAGCGCTGTTGATAGGATAATTGTTTCATCTGCCAGCTCTAGCTGATAGTCAAAGACCTTCTCAGCAGGCTTATCTTCCGCAGAGATTCTTAGTTTCATATTGAACTCCTTAAAATTTATTAAAATAAATCGCTATGACTGCCCGTCCTCAGTAAGTTTAAAATCAATTCCGACTTGTCTACTTTATAGACCAAAAGCCAATCTGGTTGGATATGGCACTCACGAACTCCTTGAAAATGCTTAGATGCCGTCAATTGATGATCACGATATCTAGCAGGAAGTTCTTTTTCTTGAACCAGAAAATTCAAAGCTTCTTCTAATAATTCTGCCTTCAAACCACGCTTCATAGCCAATTTAAAATCTTTTTTAAACTGTTTATGGTAACGAATCTTAAGCACGCAAGTCCTCCATCAAGTCCGAGACTGATTCAAAAGATTGGCTCATATTACGATTTTGATTTAAATCCGTTAATACCTCAAGTAACTTCCGATTCTCGTCTAGCCTAACATCAAAAGGTAAACCCTGATATTGAATAGCCTGACGAAGGAAAATATTGATGGCAGTCGTCATATCCATCCCCAGATTATTAAACACCTGTTGGGCCTGCTCCTTCACCTCACTATCCAAACGGATGCTCATACTCGTCTTTGACATATTTTCACCCTCTTTCTATCTATTATTTTAACAAAAACGGCAAGCGATGTAAATACAAGACACATACAACAGACATACACTACCCTCAATAGACAAATCGAATGAGGTTCCCTCTTCAAATATATTGACATAAAAAAGCCAATGTGCTACTCTTTATAAAAATACCCAAAATACACAGGAGCAAAAAGATAATGGACGAAATCTTTAACAATGAAATTGCAAAACAAGTTACTAGTACTATTCTGAATAAATGCTTTTCACCTATTATTTCCAAAACAACTGACAAATTTAAAACGCTCTACAATGAGGCAAAAATTAATCTAGAGATTCCATTCCAATCTTATTTGACAAATTCTTATGAAAAATACAGTAAAATCAAAACGATTATCTACGGAATTGAGCCCAAAAGACTGTATGATTTTTTTGAAATCCCATTTTTAAAAAAAGGCTCAGACATCATCAAGCCCACTACAACAAAAGTACTAACTGATCTCTCAAAATTTTTAATCATTGAAGGTTCTGGTGGAATTGGTAAATCTACTCTTATGAAACACCTATTTCTAAGTGAATTGAAATTAAACGACTATATTCCTATTTTTATAGAATTAAAAGATTTTAACGAAGAGGGTCATTTAGACCTTGAGAAATTACTGTTAAAAAAACTAAATCAATTTCACAATACATTCCAAGAAAAATATTTAGATTATGCACTTCAATCTGGATGCTTTTTATTCCTATTGGATGGTTATGATGAATTGTACAGCGACAACCAAAAAGAATTTTTCAAGAAGTTAAATGATTTTTGTGACAAATATCCTGAAAACCATTATATCCTTTCTTCCAGACCTTATAGCAAATCCGAATTCATTGAATTTCAGCGATTTACAGTTTTAAAAGCCGTTCCTTTTACTAAGGAACAAGCTATAAGTCTTATTACAAAGATTGAATATCCAGATGAAGAACTCAAAAATAAATTTATTCGTGATCTAGAGAGTGGTTTATATGATAGACATAAATCCTTTGCTTCAAACCCTCTGTTACTAAATATCATGCTCTCCACTTACAATGACTATGCAGAAATCCCGCAAAAATTACACCTATTCTACTATCAAGCCTTCGATACCATGCTCTCGAAGCACGATGCTACGAAAAGTTATCGACGAAAACTGCTATCAGATTTAAGTTCAGATACTTTTAAAGAGTGCTTTGCAATCTTCTGTTTTCTAACATACCAAAAAGCAAAAACAGAGTTTACCTTCCCAGAAATTGACGAAATCTTTAAAAAATTTCCTCCTCGAATTAAAAACGTTCTCAATATAGGCAATTTTATCCACGATTTAGAAAACTGCCTATGTGTACTATACAAAGAAGGAAACAGATACAAGTTTTCCCATCGTTCTTTTCAAGAATATTTTGTTGCTTATTTTCTAAATATACAAACGGATAGTAAAATGCGTGACTACAGCTTTCTTCTAATAGAATCAGGAAAATTTAGCACTAGTGCAGATTCAGTATTCCCTATGTTAGAGGACATGAGTACTCAACGCTTTAATAATAATATCTTAATTCCTTTATTAGATAAATTTGAAGAATCTAAATCTGATGAAGAAGACTTATTTGAATATTACATTCTCAATTTTCCCATAAAAATTGAAATTTCTCTAGATTCTGGCACCCCATCTCTTAGATTAGTAGTTTACGAACCACATAATAAACTTCATCGTTTTCTTTATTATTTTTTCAAAAATACTATTGATTATACTTACTACCGTACAATAGATGATAGTCCCCTAATATCATTTTGTGAAGATAATTATTTAGTAGGAGAAATTATAGAACCAAAACACCTCATTAAAAACAAAGAATTATTTGACTTATTTAGAGAATCTTGGGTCGGCCAACATACACTCTCTCTGACTCATTATAAGCAGAAGCTGATAGAAGACCTAAAAGAAGAGGATATCGTCTTAGAGGATTAGTAATCTAGCCGTTGTATATTTATGTTTACAATTAAAAAATAACAGGATTGTTTAATATCCTGTTATTTTTTTAATTATCAAACATCTCTGTAAAATTGGGGCTAATCTACCTTCTTAAAACAACTCATCAAACAAACTCAACTGATTATCCTCTGGCATATTGCCGAGAATCCCCATTTCATCCATCTTCTCAACCAAGGTAGATGAGAGTCCGCCACGCTTGCGCAGTTCTGTCTTAGAGAGGAACTCACCCTCTTCACGCGCACGCACCAACTGCTTAGCAACGTTCTCTCCCAGACCATCCATTGCGACAAATGGTGGGATGAGGGTATCTCCGTCAATGATGAATTCAGTCGCATCACTACGGTATAGATCGAGCTTGCCAAATTTGAAACCACGTTCCCACATTTCATTGACGATTTCAAGTGTTGTGTAAAGGTCAATTTCTACATTAGAGGCTTCATTGTTCTTCCGTTTTTCAGCGATTTCTGCCATTCTGCGCTTGATAGCATCCAAGCCCGCACCCATGGTCTTGATATCAAAGGCCTTGGCGCGGATAGAGAAGTAAGCGCAGTAATAATAAATGGGATGGTGAACCTTGAAGTAAGCCACACGCAAGGCCATCATAACGTAGGCTGCCGCATGGGCTTTAGGGAACATGTATTTGATTTTCCCACAGGACTCAATATACCACTCTGGCACCTTATTGGCCTTCATGGCTTCGATATAGCCATTTCGTTCTTCTTCGGAAATCTTCAACCACAAGCCCTTACGTACGCGCTCCATGATGGTAAAGGCCATCTTTGGTTCGAGACCCGCATGCATGAGGTAAACCATGATGTCGTCCCGACAACCGATAACGGTTGATAGGTCAGCAATTCCTTGCTTAATCAAATCCTGGGCATTTCCCAACCAAACATCGGTACCGTGGGACAATCCTGAAAGCTGAAGCAATTCCGCAAAGGTTGTCGGATGCGTTTCATCGACCATCCCACGTACAAAGTTGGTTCCAAATTCTGGAATCCCCAGCATACCTGTCGGCGTTCCGATTTGCTCCGGCGTCACCCCAAGCACATCAGTCCCAGAAAAGAGGGCCATGACACCTTCATCATCCATAGGAATTTCATTGGGGTCAATACCAGACAAGTCCTGAAGTTTCCGAATCATAGTCGGATCATCATGCCCCAGTACATCAAGTTTGAGGACGTTCTCATCGATATCGTGGAAGTTAAAGTGAGTGGTCTGCCATTCAGCCGTCACGTCATCCGCTGGATACTGGACAGGCGTAAAATCGTAGACGTCCATGTAGTTAGGAATAACAACGATTCCTCCTGGGTGTTGTCCTGTAGTCCGCTTGACACCAGCCGCCCCTTGAGCAAGGCGTTCCACCTCTGCATCACGATAAAACTTCCCATAGTCTCTCTCGTAGCCCTTTACAAATCCATAAGCAGTCTTAGCAGCAACTGTACCAACCGTTCCCGCACGGAAGGCATATTCCTCACCAAAGATATCACGGACATCCAAATGGGCGCTAGGCTGGTCTTCACCCGAGAAGTTCAAGTCAATATCGGGAACCTTGTCCCCATCAAAACCAAGGAAGGTCTCAAACGGAATATCCTGCCCGTTTTTGCTGAGTTTATGACCACATTTAGGACAGTCCTTATTGGGCATATCAAATCCTGAACCGTAAGAACCATCGGTGATAAACTCGCTGTACTGACACTGACCACAGACATAGTGAGGAGAGAGCGGATTGACCTCAGTAATCCCAATCATGGTCGCAACAAAACTGGAGCCAACAGATCCACGAGAACCAACCAAGTAACCCCGTTCATTGGAACGTTGTACCAGCATCTGGGAAGCCAGGTAAATCACGGCAAATCCATTCCCCAGAATGGAAGTTAATTCTTTTTCAATCCGCAAATCAACAATATCTGGCAGCGGATTTCCATAAATCTCAAAGGCCTTCTTATAGGTCAACTCAGCGACCGTTTCTTCAGCCTTATCGATGAAAGGAGTGTACAAGTCACCCTTAACAACCTCAACAGGCTCAAAGATTTCTGCCAAGGCATTGGTGTTTTCAATAACCAGTTTACGGGCCAATTCTTCGCCCAAGAAAGCAAATTCATCCAACATCTCATTAGTTGTTCGAAAATGAGCTTTTGGAAGAGGAGCTGGTTGGGCATGTTCGCCATGACCAATGGTTCGGTTAATCATAGCCCCCTGTCCCAAACTACGGACGATAATTTCACGGTAAATCTCTTCTTCCGGTTCGATATAGTGGACATTCCCCGTAGCCAGAACAGGTTTGCCAAGACGGTCTCCAACTTCTATCAAACTCTTGATGATGGTCTGGAGTTCCTCCATATCCTTGACCTGCTCCTTGGCAATTAATGGAGCATAAATGGCAGGTGGCATGACCTCGATAAAGTCATAATACTTGGCCACCTCGACCGCCGCATCCACACCTTGGGAAACAACCGCATCAAAAACTTCACCTTCAGAGCAAGCTGAGCCTAAAATCAAGCCCTCCCGATGGGCATCTAGAACTGTTCTCGGAATCCGTGGCACCCCTTCGAAGTACTTGGTATTAGACAAAGAAACCAGCTTAAAGATATTTTTTAAACCAACTTGATTCTTGACATAAATAGTCGCATGCTTGATCCGAGCTTTTTTATAAGAATCTGGACTGATTAGATCAATATTTAATCTAGCTAGATTAGTCACGCCATGTTTTTCTGCTACCTCTTTGATAAAGATAAAAAGCAGACGACCAGTGGCTTCCGCATCGTAGTTGGCCATGTGGTGGTGCTCCAGAGCCACTCCAAAGCGCTTGGTCAAAGGGCCTAAACCATGACGCTTATACTCAGGGTAGAGGTTTCTAGCAAACTCTAGCGTATCGATAACTGGCTGGCTAATTTTAGGCAAACCATGACGCTCATAATTAGCGTTCATAAAGCCAACGTCAAAGGTGGCATTGTGAGCAACTAGGACCGTATCCTCGCAAAATTCTTGGAATTCTTGCAAAACTTGTTCCAGTGGTTTAGCATTTTTGACATGGTCATCTGTAATTCCAGTTAACTCGGTTGTAAAGGCTGACAAGGGATGCCCGGGATTGATAAATTCATCAAATTCAGCAATAACATTTCCCTTATACATCTTAGAAGCCGCAACCTGAATCAAGTCATTATAGATGGCAGAAAGACCTGTCGTTTCCACGTCAAAGACTACGTAGGTTGCTTCTGACAAGTCCATCTCCACTTCGTTGTAAACGATAGGAACACGGTCCTCCACGATATTGGCTTCCATTCCATAGATAAGCTGAATTCCAGCTTTCTTGGCTGCCTTATAGCCATGTGGGAAGGACTGAACATTTCCATGGTCCGTGATTGCTACCGCCTTGTGTCCCCATTTTGCAGCTGTCTCAACGATTTTCTCTACCTCAGGAAGAGCATCCATGGTCGACATATTAGTATGAGCATGAAACTCAACCCGACGCTCACCTTCTGGCATGAGATCCTTTCTTTCATGATGCACCACTTCCTGCACATCCTGCACGTTCATAGTCAAATCACGTGTGAAGTTATTCATCTCTACATTTCCACGAACACGGAGCCAAGAATTCTTTTTGATGAGGTCAAACTTCTGAGCCTCTTCTTCATTCTTAACCCATTTTTGCATAGAGAAACTTGAACTGTAGTCCGTCATTTTAAAGTTAATCAAAACGCGACCTGTTCTGGTCACTTTATGCTCGACATCAAAGACTACCCCTTCAAAGACCAACCGATTTTCCTCAGTCGTCACATCAATCATCTGGGTAACTTCTGCCTTATCTAGTTTTGGCTTGGCCGCAGCCTTTTTAGCCTGAAAATCAAAGGCTGGTTTCTCTTCTACTGGTGGAGGAGTCATTTGTTCCAGTTGTTCCATAGCCCGCAGGGCTTCTTCGTTGGCAGCTTGAACAATTTGTTCATTCTCCGTATGGAATGCTTCCTCCTGTTCTTGTGTAAGGGCATCGTTCTTTTCAATTTGGCATACAAAAGCTGGAAAACCAAACTTTTCAAGTTGATTTGCTAGATTAGGAAGATGATTCTTCTTAAAGTGTTCCTTATCAACCGCCTCTGAACCTTCAATAAAGAGCTGATTTCCCTCCGCACGAACTTGTAAATTCTGAAAAAGAGATTTAAATCCTTGGCTTGCACATGGACCTTCAGAAAATGCCTCCTTGTAGTAGGCCTGTAAGAGTTCATTAGAAAATTCTTGAGAGAGCGCCTTGATTTCAAAAACAGCTTTATTCCCTGTCTTAGAAAATTCTTCACTCAACCCTTTCTTTAACTCCAGAAAGATTTCAATCGGTAAAATTTTAGAAAATACAAAATGAAATTCCCAGACCTTACTAATTTTATGAACCACGACACGCTCTATTCTTGCATCCACAAGAGAAGAATCCTGTTTCAGTTGTTCAGAGATTCCTAGTTGATTCATTAAAATTTCAAACTTACTTGACATTCATTTTCCTCACATTATTCTCTTACTATTTTACCATAATTAAGACAATTTTATCGATAGTACCATGACTCCTCAACAAGAAGATTGGTTAGTGAGGTCGTCAGTTCCGTAATGTTTATGACCATTCTAAACTGAGAATCCTTATAAAGTAAAAGAGCTCCTATTCAAAATTTTTGATTGATACAGAAAAAAAGAGATTACTCTCCAACCTTTTGACAGCAAAAAGGAGAAGACCTAGCCGGTCCTCTCCAAAGTGTGACTCTTCTTCAACCTACTACAGTTGATAAAAAGTCTTTATTCTACTGTTTCTTCAACTTGGATTTCCACAACTTCCTCTACTGGAGCATTTTCTGTCTCTTCTTGTTCTGGAGCCAGATAGGCTGCTTCATTGATAGCTTGTGGTTCAAGGTTACGGTAGCGAGCCATACCAGTACCTGCTGGGATGATCTTACCGATGATAACATTTTCCTTGAGTCCAAGGAGATGGTCTTTCTTACCACGGATGGCCGCATCTGTAAGGACACGAGTTGTTTCCTGGAAAGAAGCCGCTGACAAGAAACTGTTTGTTTCAAGTGAGGCTTTGGTGATTCCCATAAGAACTGGGCGACCTGTCGCTGGAACTCCACCTGCGATAAGAACATCTTTGTTGGCATCTGTAAAGTCATTGATGTCCATGAGGGTACCCATGAGGAGGTCTGTGTCTCCTGGATCCATGACACGAACTTTACGGATCATTTGACGCACCATTACCTCGATGTGTTTGTCACCGATTTCTACCCCTTGGCTACGGTAAACTTTTTGTACTTCACCGAGAAGGTAGGTTTCAACTGACAAGACATCACGAACAGCAAGGAGACGTTTCGGTTGGATAGAACCTTCTGTCAATGCTGCACCGCGAGAGACTTGGTCTCCAACTTCGACACGCATACGGGCTGTAAATGGTACCACGTATTCGCCTTCTCCAGTTTCACCCTTAACGAAGACTTTCTTAGTACGAGTTGAAGCATCTTCTTCAATAGCAGTAACTTGCCCTTTGACTTCTGTGATGACCGCTTCCCCTTTCGGATTGCGAGCTTCAAAGATTTCTTGGACACGAGGAAGACCCTGAGTGATATCGGTATTTGAGGCAACCCCACCCGTGTGGAAGGTACGCATTGTAAGCTGTGTACCAGGTTCCCCGATAGATTGGGCAGCGATTGTTCCGACTGCTTCACCAACTTCAACCGCATCACCAGTCGCCAAGTTGATACCGTAACAGTGACGGCAGACACCATGACGAGTGTTACATGTAAATACGGAACGGATAGTCACTTCTTCCACACCAGCATTGACAATTTCACGCGCCTTGTCTTCTGTAATCAACTCATTTGGACCGATGATCACTGCACCAGTTTCTGGATGTTTAACAGTTTTCTTAGTGTAACGACCATTGAGACGTTCTTCGAGAGACTCGATCATCTCTTTTCCTTCTGCGATAGAACGGATCAAGAGACCACGGTCTGTTCCACAGTCGTCCTCACGGATGATAACGTCTTGGGCAACATCAACCAAACGACGAGTCAAGTAACCTGAGTCGGCTGTCTTAAGGGCCGTATCGGTCATACCTTTACGAGCACCGTGAGTTGAGAAGAACATTTCGAGTACTGACAAACCTTCGCGGAAGTTTGAAAGGATTGGCAATTCCATGATACGTCCGTTCGGAGCGGCCATCAGACCACGCATACCGGCAAGCTGTGAGAAGTTTGAGATGTTACCACGGGCTCCAGAGTCCATCATCATAACGATTGGGTTCTTAGGATCTTGGTTGGCAACCAAACGTTTCTCCAATTTTTCACGAGCTGCACGCCATTCAGCTGTAACAGCGTTGTAGCGCTCGTCGTCTGTGATCATACCACGACGGAATTGTTTGGTGATTTGTTCTACACGTTTGTGTGATTCTTCGATGATTTCAGCCTTGTCTTCAACAACTGGGATATCGGCAATACCCACTGTCAAACCTGCAAGAGTTGAGTGGTGGTAACCGAGGTTCTTCATGCGGTCAAGTAGGGCAGAAGTTTCTGTCGTACGGAAACGTTTGAAGATTTCAGCGATGATATTTCCAAGGTTCTTCTTCTTGAATGGAGGGTTGAGTTCAAGATTGCTGATTGCTTCCTTGATATCTCCACCAAGTGGCAAGAAGTATTTAGCTGGAACACCTTCTGTCAAGTTGGCATTGTTTGGTTCTTGCAAGTATGGTAGACCCTCTGGCATGATGTCGTTGAAGAGGATTTTACCAACTGTTGTCAGCAAGACCTTGTGTTTTTGCTCTTCAGTCCAAGGTTTGTTGAGGCTATCTGTTGCGATACCAACACGCGAGTGGAGGTGAACATAGCCATTGCGGTAAGCCATAACAGCTTCATCACGATCTTTGAAGACCATTCCTTCACCTTCACGACCAGCTTCTTCCATGGTCAGGTAGTAGTTACCCAAAACCATGTCCTGAGATGGAGTAACAACTGGTTTACCATCTTTCGGGTTCAAGATGTGCTCAGCAGCGAGCATCAAGATACGAGCTTCTGCTTGGGCTTCTTCTGAAAGCGGTACGTGGATGGCCATTTGGTCCCCGTCAAAGTCGGCATTGTAGGCTTCACAGACAAGTGGGTGCAAGCGAAGGGCCTTACCATCAATCAAGACTGGCTCGAAGGCTTGGATACCCAAACGGTGAAGGGTCGGTGCGCGGTTCAAAAGTACTGGGTGTTCTTTGATTACTTCTTCAAGAATATCCCAGATACGTTCGTCTCCGCGTTCTACCAAGCGTTTTGCTGCCTTAACGTTTTGCACGATGTCACGGGCAACGATTTCACGCATGACGAATGGTTTAAAGAGCTCGATCGCCATTTCACGTGGCACACCACATTGGTACATCTTAAGAGTTGGACCAACGGCGATAACGGAACGTCCTGAGAAGTCAACACGTTTACCGAGCAAGTTTTGACGGAAGCGTCCTTGTTTACCTTTAAGCATGTGGCTCAATGATTTCAGTGGACGGCTACCTGGTCCTGTGATTGGACGACCACGACGACCATTGTCAATCAAAGCGTCAACCGCTTCTTGAAGCATACGCTTCTCATTTTGAACGATGATACCTGGTGCATTCAACTCAAGCAAACGAGCCAAACGGTTGTTACGGTTGATAACACGACGGTAAAGGTCGTTCAAGTCAGATGAGGCAAAACGGCCACCATCCAACTGCAACATTGGACGGAGATCTGGTGGAATAACCGGAAGGATGTTAAGAATCATCCATTCAGGTTTGTTTCCAGACTTGTAAAAGGCATCTAAAACATCCAAACGACGGATGGCTTTGACACGTTTTTGTCCAGTAGCTGTTTTCAACTCTTCTTTGAGTTCAGCAATTTCTTTTTCAAGATCTACTTGTTTCAAAAGGTCTTGGATGGCTTCGGCACCCATTTTGGCAACGAATGATCCATAACCATACTCACGCAAGCGCTCACGGTATTCGCGCTCTGTCATGATAGACTTGTGCTCAAGTGGTGTATCCTTAGGATCAATCACCACATAAGCCGCAAAGTAGATAACCTCCTCGAGGGCACGAGGACTCATATCAAGGGTCAAGCCCATACGGCTTGGAATCCCCTTGAAGTACCAGATGTGAGATACAGGAGCTTTCAACTCGATGTGCCCCATACGCTCACGACGAACTTTCGTACGCGTTACTTCAACCCCACAGCGGTCACAAACAATTCCTCTGTAGCGAATGCGTTTGTACTTCCCACAAGCACATTCCCAGTCTTTTGTAGGACCAAAAATCACTTCGTCAAAGAGTCCTTCACGTTCTGGTTTCAACGTACGGTAATTGATTGTTTCAGGTTTTTTGACTTCTCCATAAGACCATGAACGGACTTTGCTTGGAGAAGCTAGGGTGATTTGCATACTTTTAAAACGATTTACATCAACCACTATTTCTTCCCTTTCTATTCTAAGTGAACTGCTTATTCTTGTTCAGCAGCTTCTTCTGTTGCTTCCGCTTTTGTTGCTTTCTCAGCTTCTTCAGCTTCAAAGGCTGCTTTAGCCTCTTGGGCTGCTTTTTCGCGGGCTTTTTCAAGGTCATCTACGTGGATGACATCTTCGTCCATTCCTTCATCCAAGTCGCGAAGTTCCACTTCTTGGTCATCTTCGTCAAGGACACGCATGTCAAGACCAAGAGATTGCAATTCTTTCACAAGAACTCGGAAGGATTCTGGAACACCTGGTTTTGGAATTGGTTTTCCTTTTGTAATAGCTTCATAAGCTTTCAAACGTCCGTTGATATCGTCAGACTTGTAAGTCAAGATTTCTTGAAGAACATTTGACGCACCATAGGCTTCAAGAGCCCAAACCTCCATCTCACCGAAACGTTGTCCACCAAACTGAGCTTTACCTCCGAGTGGTTGTTGAGTAACGGTTGAGTAAGGTCCGACTGAACGCGCATGCAACTTATCATCAACCATGTGGTGGAGTTTGATCATGTACATGACTCCGACAGAAACACGGTTGTCAAACGGTTCACCAGTACGTCCATCGTAAAGGATTGTTTTGGCATCGCTATCCATACCTGCTTCTTTAACAGTGTCCCAAAGGTCTTCAGAACTTGCTCCGTCAAAGACTGGTGTTGCGATGTGGATACCAAGAGTACGTGCTGCCATACCAAGGTGGAGCTCCATAACCTGACCGATATTCATACGTGATGGTACCCCAAGTGGGTTCAACATGATATCAACTGGAGTTCCGTCTGGAAGGTAAGGCATGTCTTCTACAGGAACGATACGAGAGACAACCCCTTTGTTTCCGTGACGTCCGGCCATCTTATCTCCGACCTTGATCTTACGTTTTTGAGCGATGTAGACGCGAACCAGCATGTTAACACCTGATTGCAACTCATCTCCATTTGCACGTGTAAAGATCTTAACATCACGAACGACACCATCGGCACCGTGTGGTACACGAAGAGAAGTATCACGCACTTCACGAGACTTGTCTCCGAAGATAGCGTGCAAGAGACGTTCTTCAGCTGAAAGGTCTTTCTCACCCTTAGGTGTTACTTTACCTACAAGGATATCGCCTTCTTTAACCTCAGCACCGATACGGATAATACCCATTTCGTCAAGGTCTTTAAGGGCATCTTCACCAACGTTTGGAATTTCACGAGTAATTTCTTCAGGCCCAAGCTTTGTATCACGCGTTTCTGATTCGTATTCTTCGAGGTGGACAGATGTATAGACATCATCTTTCACCAAACGTTCACTCATGATAACGGCATCCTCGAAGTTGTAACCTTCCCAAGTCATGTAGGCAACGATTGGGTTTTGTCCAAGCGCCATTTCCCCTTTTTCCATAGAAGGTCCATCAGCAATGAAATCGCCTTTTTCAACGACATCGCCAACTTTAACAAGTGTACGTTGGTTATAAGCAGTACCTGAGTTTGAACGACGGAATTTTTGGATGTGATAAACATCTAGCGAACCATCTTCACGGCGAACTTCTACCTTGTCAGCATCTGCGTAAGTAACTTTACCACCATGCTGAGCAATCACAGCAGCTCCAGAATCATGGGCTGCTTGGTATTCCATACCAGTACCAACGTAAGGTGCTTTTGGATCAATCAATGGCACAGCCTGACGTTGCATGTTAGCACCCATGAGGGCACGGTTGGAGTCATCGTTTTCCAAGAAAGGAATACATGCGGTTGCAACGGCAACTACCTGTTTTGGTGACACGTCCATGTAGTCAACCACTTCTACTGGATACTCTTGGTTGACCCCTTGGTGACGTCCCATGACAACCTTCTCAGCAAAAGTACCATCTTCGTTGAGACGAGAGTTAGCCTGTGCTACAGTAAATTCATCTTCTTCATCGGCTGTCAACCAAACGATTTCGTTTGTGACAACACCTGTTTCACGGTCAACCTTACGGTATGGTGTTTGAACAAAACCATATTTGTTCAAGTGTCCGTAAGATGACAAGTTATTGATCAAACCGATGTTAGGTCCTTCAGGTGTCTCGATTGGGCACATACGTCCATAGTGAGTGTAGTGCACGTCACGTACTTCATATCCAGCACGGTCACGAGTCAAACCACCAGGTCCTAAGGCTGACAAACGGCGTTTGTGAGACAACTCAGAAAGTGGGTTGTGTTGGTCCATGAACTGTGACAACTGTGATGAACCAAAGAATTCTTTGACTGCAGCTGTTACAGGACGGATATTAATGATTTGTTGTGGTGTCAAGACTTCGTTATCTTGAACAGACATACGTTCACGGACATTACGTTCCATACGAGAAAGTCCAAGACGTACTTGGTTAGCAAGCAATTCACCAACTGCACGGATACGACGGTTCCCAAGGTGGTCGATATCATCTACACGTCCGATACCTTCCGCCAAGTTAAGGAAGTAGCTCATCTCTGCAAGAATATCCGCAGGAGTGACAACACGAACCTTGTCATCTGGATTGGCATTCCCGATGATAGTTACAACACGGTCTGGATCCGTTGGCGCAACAACCTTGAATTTTTGAAGGACAACCGGTTCTGTCAGAACAGCTGCATCGTTTGGAATATAAACGATCTTGTTCAAGTCGCCATCCAAGTGGTGCTCGATGCTTTCAATCACGCTACGAGTCATAACGGTTCCAGCTTCGACCAAGATTTCTCCTGTTTCAGGATCTACCAATGGCTCCGCAATGGTTTGGTTGAGCAAGCGTGTTTTTATATTGAGTTTTTTATTGATTTTGTAGCGACCAACGGCTGCCAAATCGTAACGACGTGGATCAAAGAAACGAGCCACAAGCAAGCTACGTGAGCTTTCGGCAGTCTTAGGCTCACCTGGACGAAGGCGTTCGTAGATTTCCTTCAATGCTTCGTCTGTACGAGAGTCCATTGGGTTCTTGTGGATATCTTTTTCAACAGTATTGCGAACCAATTCGCTGTCACCAAAGATATCAAAGATTTCATCATCACCTGAGAAACCAAGCGCACGAACTAAGGTCGTAAATGGAATTTTACGAGTACGGTCGATACGAGTGTAGGCGATGTCTTTTGAGTCGCTTTCCAGTTCCAACCAAGCTCCACGGTTTGGGATAACCGTTGAGCCGTAGCCCACTTTGCCGTTTTTATCAACTTTATCGTTAAAGTAAACACCTGGTGAGCGAACCAACTGAGATACGATGATACGTTCACCACCATTGATGATGAAGGTGCCCATTTCTGTCATGATTGGGAAATCACCAAAGAAAACTTCTTGAGTCTTGATTTCGCCAGTTTCCTTGTTGATCAAGCGGAAGGTTACAAAAATGGGTGCTGAGTAGCTAGCATCGTGGATACGAGCTTCTTCTAACGTGTATTTTGGTTCCTTGATTTCATATCCAACAAATTCCAACTCCATTGTGTCTGTGAAGTTTGAAATTGGCAATACATCTTCAAACACTTCCTTAAGACCGTGGTCTAGGAAAGCTTTGAATGAATCCGTTTGAATTTCAATCAAATTTGGTAAGTCAAGAACTTCTTTGATTCTTGAAAAACTACGACGGGTACGATGTTTCCCGTATTGAACGTCATGTCCTGCCAAGATGATTCTCCTTTGTAAATAAATTCCAAGCCTTGTCAATCAGGCTTTTCTAATCGTCATATGGTTTTAAAAACCCCTATCACCGTGTCCTCTTGATAAATTTTCAGAATCTTTAAGTCTTTGTTACAAGCGTTCAAAATCCTGAAAAAAAGCACAAAAAGAGCAGCTAAATCTGACTTTTTCAGAAGATTTAACTGCTGTGAGTCCTGTCTGGACAATATTTCAGACAAAACCTACGACAAATGATTACTCTCATTATACCTTATTGGACAAGATTTTTCAAGGTTTTTTTACCATTTTTCAAACAATCTTTTCCTATAAAATGGTTTAACCTTTCAAAAGAATTAATCATAAAATTTTCTCTCAAAAATTGAGAAAACGCTTGCACAAATGTTTACCTCATGCTATACTGATAAGGAATAACTACACAAGGAGAATTGTGATGAAAAAGAACCCATCTCAAACTGAGAAAAAAATGATTTACGGTATTCGTTCCTTGAAAAATGGAACAGGCTCTGTCCTTATCGGTGCCAGCATTGTCCTACTTTCTGCTGCAATGCCAACCATTTCGGCTAACGAAAACCTTCCTCAAGCTCAGGAAAATACTAGTGCTGTGGCTAAGGCTCCTACCGAGACTGAAGCAAGTCAAACACAAGAGCAAAGTTCAGTTTCTGAACAAAACAATGCAAACGCTTCCCTTGATGCTAAAAAAGAAACCCCAGCAACTAAAACGGCTCTAACAGCCGAGACACCTAAAAAAGATGACGCTACTCCAAGCCAACCTAACAGCAAGGAAGAGAAAGTAGATACCAGCACTTCGACGCCAAGTTCTAATCAAAAACCACGAACAGAAACTAGTTCTGAAGAACCAATCGAGGATAACTACTTCCGCATCCATGTAAAAAAACTCCCTGAAGAAAACAAGGATTCTCAAGGTCTTTGGACATGGGACGATGTTGAAAAACCTTCTGAAAACTGGCCCAATGGAGCCAAGTCCTTCAAGGATGCCAAGCAAGATGACTACGGTTATTACCTGGACGTCAAACTCAAGAATGATCAAGCCAAGAAGGTCAGTTTCCTCATAAACAACACCAAAGGAGATAACCTTACTGGAGACCGTTCAGTAGAGCGCCTTTCTCCAAAAATGAATGAGGCATGGCTAGATGAAAACTACAAGGTATATAACTACCGTCCTCAGTCGGCGGGAACAGTCCGTGTCAACTACTATCGTACCGACGGAAACTATGACAAGAAATCTCTCTGGTATTGGGGCGATGTCAAGAATCCAAGCAGTGGAGAATGGCCTGACGGAACAGACTTCACTGCAACTGGAAAACATGGCCGTTACATTGACATTCCACTCAATGAAGCTGCTAGAGAATTTGGATTTTTATTACTAGACGAAAGCAAGAAAGGAGATGATGTGAAAATCAGAAAAGAAGATTATAAGTTCACAGATCTAAAAAATCACAGTCAAATCTTCCTCAAAGATGATGACGAAACCATCTACACTAACCCCTACTATGTGCACGACATCCGCATGACTGGTGCCCAACACGTGGCCAAGTCTCGTATCGAAAGCAGTTTTTCTACCCTCGTTGGAGCTAAGAAAGAAGACATTCTTAAACACTCCAATATCACTGACCATCAAGGGAACAAAGTAGCTATCACAGACGTGGAAGTGGATGAGGCTGGTAAGAAAGTGACCTACATCGGCGAATTCTCTGACACCCAACACCCATACACTGTCAGCTACAATTCAGACCGTTTTACCACACGTTCAAGCTGGCGCCTCAAGGATGAGACCTACAGTTACGATGGCCCACTCGGCGCAACCCTAAAAGAAGATGGCAAGCGGGTCGACCTTACCCTCTGGTCTCCAAGTGCTGATAAGGTTTCAGTTGTCGTCTACGACAAGAAAGACCCTGAAAAAGTGGTCGGAACTGTCGCTCTTGAAAAAGGAGAAAAAGGAACCTGGAAACAAACTTTGGACGCAAACTCAGGTCTAGGTATCAGCAACTACACTGGCTATTACTACCACTACCAGATCGAGCGTCAAGGTAAAACCGTTCTCGTTCTTGACCCTTATGCCAAATCACTAGCGGCTTGGAACAGTGATCTAGCAAAAACAGATGCAGCTCATAAGGTCGCTAAAGCTGCCTTTGTCGATCCAGCAAAACTAGGCCCACAAGACTTGACCTACGGTAAGATTCGCAACTTCAAATCGCGCGAAGATGCGGTCATCTATGAAGCTCATGTTCGTGACTTCACCTCAGATCCTGCCATCGCAAAAGATTTGACCAAGCCATTTGGTACCTTTGAAGCCTTTATCGAAAAGCTAGACTATCTCAAAGACTTGGGTGTGACCCATATCCAACTCCTTCCAGTCTTGTCCTACTACTTTGTCAATGAATTGAAGAACCAAGAACGCTTGTCTGCCTATGCTTCAAGCAACAGCAACTACAACTGGGGATATGACCCTCAAAACTACTTCTCCTTGACTGGTATGTACTCTAGCAATCCCAAGGATCCAGAAAAACGTATCGCGGAATTCAAAAATCTCATCAACGAAATCCATAAACGTGGGATGGGAGCTATCTTGGACGTGGTCTACAACCATACTGCCAATCTCGATATCTTTGAAGACCTAGAGCCAAACTACTACCACTTTATGGACGCAGACGGAACTCCACGTACTAGCTTTGGAGGCGGTCGTTTGGGAACAACCCACTACATGTCTAAACGAGTCCTAGTTGACTCTATCAAGTATCTGGTTGAAACTTACAAAGTTGATGGTTTCCGTTTCGATATGATGGGAGATCACGATGCGGCTTCGATCGAAGAAGCTTACAAGGCTGCACGCGCCCTCAATCCAAATCTGATCATGCTAGGTGAAGGTTGGAGAACCTATGCTGGAGACGAAAACACGCCTACTAAAGCTGCTGACCAAGATTGGATGAAACATACCGATACAGTTGCGGTCTTTTCAGACGATATCCGTAACAACCTCAAGTCTGGCTATCCAAACGAAGGTCAACCTGCTTTTATCACAGGTGGAAAACGCGATATCAATACCATCTTCAAAAATCTCATTGCTCAACCAACTAACTTTGAAGCAGACAGTCCTGGAGATGTTATCCAGTATATCGCAGCCCATGATAACTTGACCCTCTTTGATATCATCGCTCAGTCTATCAAAAAAGACCCAAGCAAGGCTGAGAACTACGCTGAAATCCATCGTCGTTTGCGACTTGGAAACCTCATGGTCTTGACCGCTCAAGGAACACCATTTATCCACTCTGGTCAGGAATACGGACGTACCAAACAATTCCTTGATCCAGCCTATAAGACTCCTGTCTCAGAGGATAAAGTTCCAAACAAGTCTCACTTGTTGCGTGACAAGGACGGCAAGCCATTTGTCTATCCTTACTTTATCCATGACTCTTACGACTCTAGTGATGCTGTCAACAAGTTTGATTGGACCAAAGCAACAGATGGCAAAACATATCCTGAAAATGTCAAGAGTCGTGACTACATGAAAGGTCTGATTGCTCTTCGTCAATCTACAGATGCCTTCCGACTCAAGAGTCTGCAAGATATCAAGGAGCGCGTCCACCTCATTACTGTCCCAGGACAAAACGGCGTTGAAAAAGAAGATGTGATCATCGGCTACCAAATTGCTGCTCCAAACGGTGATGTCTACGCTGTCTTTGTAAATGCAGATGATAAGGCTCGGGAATTCAACTTAGGAACTGCCTTTGCTCACTTGAGAAAGGCTGAAGTCCTGGCAGATGAAAATCAAGCCGGACCAGTAGGAATCGCTAAACCTCAAGGTCTTAAATGGACTGAAAAAGGGTTGCAATTGAATGCCCTAACTGCTGTTGTTCTCCGCTTGTCTCAAGGTGGTGCCATCGTTGCTCCAGCTGTGGAAGAAAAGCCAGAATTTGATCTTTCTAGCTTGGAAGTTGAACAAGAACAGGACCAAGCCCAAAACCTAGCAGCAAATCCTGACACTAAAGAAACTGCTGCAGAATCTCTTTCTCAGAAAGTCCTTCCAAACACAGGAACTGAGAGCAAATCCCTTCTTGCCCTTGCTGGATTCAGCATCCTTGCCCTTCTCGGATTTGGATGGTTGATAAAAAACAAGAAAAAGCAATAATACTCAATGAAAATCAAAGAGTAAACTAGGAAGCTAGCCGCTGGCTATATTCGAGTACAGCAAGGTGAAGCTGACGTAGTTTAAAGAGATTTTCGAAGAGTATAAACTAGCCCTCCTATAGAAACAACACCCCATGGTCAGAAGAATCTTCTAGCCAATGGGGTGTTGTTTTTTAATGGTAGGCTTATCTATCAAATCATATATTCTACACTATAGCTAGCATCTGATAAGATACGAGCTAGGAACTGCTTGGTTCGTTCTTCCTGTGGACGACTAAAGAAATCGTGGGGTTTAT
>ERZ772946.325-NODE-325-length-19416-cov-7.00873_pt1 | contig 19416 bp, 19 predicted proteins | sample MGYA00511680_ERZ772946 | MGnify/ENA primary metagenome ERZ772946 (study PRJEB29015, sample SAMEA2737918) | human oral metagenome | biome: human oral; feature: human-associated habitat; material: dental | place: China | collected 2016 ... | reverse complement strand
GAAGGTCGTGTGTGCTTCACGATTGAAGGTCGCTTGAGCAGTATTCATTATAACATGCTTGGTTAGAGAAGACAAGAAAGAGGCTGATAATCTACAAGCCTCTCTGTAAATACATATATAATTGTTTAAAAAGAGTGTAATTTATAGCTTAATCCCTCTACTGCTTATTATCTTATTTATAAAATAAACTAAAAATGATATACTGTAATGAGGAGGAATACGTACATGATCCCTTAAAGATACTACCATCCATGTACGTAGAACGATTGTGAAAAACTACAAAGATATTCTAAAATCAAAAAACACCATTTTTACTATTATCATTGTCGCAAGTCTTGGACTTTTAATAGGTTTAGTCATTCATCAAGAAAACATCTTAACAGAACGAGGCAATATTGCTTTCTTCAAACGGCAAAAAAATGAACAAGATGTCGAACAAGTAAAAAAAGCCATCAAAGATTTTAATATCGATTCTGAAACAATTATAGAAGATTGGAAAAGAATTCAAGAATTGAAGCCAAACACTGACGAAGGCAAGCAAACATTAGCAGACTTTCTTGCTACTACTGCCGATAAAATCACAAATCATTATACTGAAAAAGCTTTAAAAATGGATATAAAGGAATCCGATAGTCAGTTTGAAGATAAACAAAAACTTGAAACAGCCATCACTTCCTTACAAAAAATACTAGAAATCATTAAAAGTGTCAACTCCACAAGCGAACAAGCCACTATTGATGAAAAAATAAAACCCATCCAAGAACTAATTTCTAAATTCCAAAAGCAAGTTGAAGTCTTGACTAAAAAAGAAGGACAAAAGACTGACAAAAAAGAAACAGGAACGACTAGTAGCGAGGGGGAAAGAGAAACCTATTCTTCAGGAGGAGGGAGCTACACTCCAACCTATACTGAGTCAAATGGGAGCAGATACAGTTCACAAGCGCCTGCAAGCGAACAACCTTCATCTGATAGTGCTGGCAGCAGCGGAAATGATGTGGCAAGTACACAAAATCAAGCATCTAATACTTCAGAAGCTCAAGCAGAGACTAATACCAATAGTAACAATGCTGAAGTTCCCACAACAAACAGTGACGATCTCGCTAGTTTAGGTGGCGGAGTTACATCATTCGGTCAGCAGTAATCCTTAAGAAAAAGACTGACCAAAAAGCTTTTAAATCAGAAAAACGCATAGTATCAGGTAGACAATGAACTGCACCCTAAAAGTTAGACAGAAAAAATCTAACTTTTTGGGGGTCAGTACACAAAAACCTTGATAATATGCGTTTTATTGTGGAAAGATTTACTTCATTTCTTCTGAAATTGAGTTTATATTCATCCTACATAGTAGACAAAAAATCATTACAAAACGGATAAAAATCACAAAATAAGCTCACACTGCCTTATTATGAAAATAAGCTTGCGCCTTTATTTTTACTGCTTATCAACTTTTTAAATCTTTATTCGCTTTCTTAGCGACTGCAATTTGGTATTTCACTTGGTCAAATCCTGTACCTCCCAAAGAATTTCGTCTTTGAACAGCAGTTTTAGGTTGCAAGTAGACATAAATATCCTCGGAAATAAGAGAATGATAGGTTTGTAATTCCTCCGAAGTCCAATCTTGAATATTTTTAGCAGGCTTGATAGAGTCTAGCACTAATCTTCCCACAACCTCATGAGCTTCTCTAAATAGCAAGCCTTTCCCTGCCAAATAATCTGCTAACTCAGTTGCATTTAAAAAGTCCTTCTCTGTAGACTCTTGCATTTTTTCCCTGTTTACCTGCAAACTAGATAACATACCTGCCAATACATCGAGGGAATTTAAAATCGTTTCGACCGTGTCAAACATTCCTTCCTTATTCTCTTGCAGATCCTTATTATAAGCTAAAGGCAAGGACTTCATGACTGTCAACAGTCCAAACAAATATCCATAAACTCTACCAGTCTTTCCTCGAATCAACTCAGCCATATCTGGATTTTTCTTTTGGGGCATAATAGAGGAACCTGTTGTAAACGTATCTGACAAGGTAATAAATTGGTACTCAAAGCTACACCAATTGATCATTTCTTCACCAAAACGGCTCATATGCATCATAAGTATGCTGGCATTTGACAGAAATTCTAAGATAAAATCGCGGTCAGTAACAGCATCCAAAGAATTTGTATACGGTTGCTTAAACTCCAACAAATCACTAGTCACGTAGCGATCAATGGGGAAAATCGTCCCTGCCAAAGCTGCTGTACCTAGAGGGCATAGGTCTGTATGCTTCTGGTTGAATTCAAAACACTCACTGTCTCTCTGAAACATATTGTAGTAAGCCATCAGGTGGTGGGCAAAACTAATAGGCTGGGCATGTTGCAGATGAGTATAGCCCAGCATGATAGTCTCCACATGATTTTCCGCCAAGTCTAATAAAACACCTTTGAGATGAGCCAGTTTATCTAGGACATGGCCAAGTTGTTCCTTAAAAACCTAGAAATGCTACATGAAAATGTCATTCCTAGGAGTATTTATGCTATTTATCTATGGGGAAACATGAGTATTCAGTCAGTTAAAATGAGCTGAACAGACTCATTTTCCCTTGCCCAATTCAATGACACGATGACATTGTTGGGCTACATAAGCATCGTGGGTCACAATAATAACTGTTTTCCCCTCGCGATTCATCTCTAAGAGAAACTTCAAGACCAAATCTCTATTTTCAGGATCCAGAGAACCTGTTGGTTCATCGGCTAAAATCAGCTGGCTGGGTTTTAAGATGGCTCTAGCAACTGCAATTCGTTGTTGCTCCCCACCAGACAACTCGGAGACCTTTTGATGCAAAGTAGCTGACAAACCTACTCTCTCTAAAATCTCTTCCACCTTTTTGAGCTTGTCTTTCTTAGACAATTTCACATATTTCAGTGCCAGCATGAGATTGTACTCGACCGTTTCATCATCAATCAGGGCAAAATTTTGAAATAGATAAGAGATATGTTCACGGATTATTGTTTGCGACTTAGCAGAATTAACCGCTAGATTTGTCTGACCAAAAATCTCATACCGTCCGCTATAATCACCATCTATCAAACCTAATAAATTTAACAAGGTCGACTTACCACTACCACTCTTGCCAACAATGGCTACCAAATCCCCCTGATCAATCCTGAGAGATAAGTTATCCAAAATCACTTTTCCCCCAATGGTTTTGGTAATGTTTTTCAACTCAATCATAAGATGCCCCCTTTCAATAACTCTACTAGACTTTTTTTCTCCATCCTAGAAGCCAAGACTAGCACAAATAGTATATCCAAACATGTAAAACCTGCAAAAAGTAGGAGTGGCAAAAGCGCATAGACAAAGAAAATCAAGACTAGAAGAGGGAGACTATAGCCCAGCAAGAGCAGAACTAAGAGAGCGCGGTAGCGATCGACCAGTTTCCACCCCATAAACTTCTTGGTAATGATATCCCTGCGCTTCAACAAGAAAGTAGTAACGAGTAAAAAGTAGGAGACAATCATACTGAGAAGAGCAAATAAGGCAAACAGAACGTTAAAATTACGAACAGAATCCCGATAGGTATCGACCATCTCCTCTTGAATTGCTTGAATCGATGAAAATTTTAAATAGCTACCATCAGATAAGTTATCGACTAACTCCGTAATCACTTTTTGATTTTGTTCTGTATTTTCAACTTTCATCGGGTTGTTTAAACCTGTCGTTGACAAGCGAGTCTTTTCTTCCCACATCATGTCTTGATCATTTACCAGACTAATGATTGGATTATGGAGATTTTCCTTTCGCTCATTGTTATAAGGGAAGAAAGACCAATCTCCTTCATAGTAGGCAATTTCTACATCCATATCTTCTATCCTTTGCTTTTGCTGATCTTCATACCTCATAGAAAGATAGGCTATGGATTTTCCCAAGAACTGATTCTTACCTTCTTGTCCTTTATCACTGGCTGGCATCAAAATAACTTTTTTAGTGCCGATATCAGGTAACTTGAATCCCTTGCTCTTTAGAAAATTGCTATTAGCATAGTAAACATCTACCTCATCAGGCAGTTGGTACTGCTGTACTTGTTCAGCTTTGATGACTGGTTTGATAGGAAGACTCGCACTTCGCACATAGTTTACTTGTGTTTTTGCTAGCAAGTCTTGATAAAATTGGTAGAAATAATCTGTAGATTTCCCTGACCCTGCTAGCTCTTCTTGCCACAGGTTATCATTGAGTTGGAAGGTTTCTAAAGTCAAGTAATTCCCTTGGCTTACCCACTGTTGCTGATAAGCAAGTTCTTTGTTTTCTTGTTCTAGACTTCTGCCCACCCCAATCAGTAAGGCCGTCAGTAAAATAGTTGTCCCTATTTTCATCACATAATTGAAGATAAGACCAAGTTTGACAGATGAAAAACCTTTCAACATGGAACTGACTGTCATTTTCTGAATCATCAGGTAGGTCAGCCAACTGATGAACAAATACAACTGTAAAAGCAGAAATTGGGATAAGAGTAAACTTGGGAACAGAAGTTTTGGTCTGTAGTCCAGCACTAAAAATAGTCCCAAGTCAATGATAAGACTTCCACCCAAGAGAAGATAAAAATTAGTCTTTACAAAACCAGCTAAAATCGCCCTGCTTTGAAAACCAAGTAACTTTTGAACCCCCACTCGTTTCATCTCCATCATCGGCTGATAAACTGTCATTAAAATCACAAGCAAGATTGCCAAAATAAAGATAATGATAGATAGTAACAAAGCTTGATTTAGCACTCCAACCTGACTTCGGTAAGTGGGTTCTAATAAAATCGTTTTATCTATCTGGAAAAAATCACTCCACTTTTGTAGAATGGTATCACGATCTATCTCTTTGCTGGAGGTAATCATGTAGCGTCCATTTACAGTATGGAATTTATCCTCAATATAGGATTGGAAGGTCTGGAGTCGAATGAGTTTCACCTTTAAAAAGGTGGGAATGGTTCCTAGATTATTGGGAAGATCCTGGTTGCTGTAGACCCCCTTCTCATTCTTTGAAAAATCAAGAGAAGTCAGACCGAACTCCTGATAGGGGAAGGTTTCCTTATCAAAAACACCAGCCTTGACCACCTCATCGCCATTATCTACTTTGATAATAGAGACCTTGTCTTGACTTGCAACCTCTTCAAAAAACTGGAGAATAGTTTCTGTCGGTTTAGTGACATCTTTCAAGTACAAGTCAAATGAATAAGTTGTCTTGCCCATCTCCTGAATCCGCACTATTTCACGTGTAACATTTACATTCAGGACAAAAAACGTAGTACACAGCAAAAGCAAGAGCATACAAAGATGACTGATTTTTTTCATAGAGATACCTCCCGTGAAGAGACGAAAGTGAGATAGGTGCAGGTAATTTTTATTTTTTACTAAATTTTAAGTAGGTGTAAATAAATCCTGCACTTATAGCCAGAGTTATCCACCATTTAAAATCAATATGTAAAAGTGAAAAGATTACAAAACTGATGAACAGCGAGGCTGAAAGATAAACAATGATTAAAATTTTATTTTTCATAGGAATTACCTTTCTAAAGGGATTCTAGTGTTTAGAGCTTATTTGTAAAGTTTAAAATAAACAACTAGGGCAATTGTCAATCAGAATGTTCTTTTATCTGTTAATAATCCGAGAAAATCTTGTCTCTTTAAGTCTGAGAAATGTTTGGTTGAAAGACTTCCTTTTTGAAGTCCATCATCTCTAACCTGTAAATAATAGCTATGTTGGTTTGTTTTAATTGTCAAAAAATCGCCCAATACAAAAACTCTTTTCCAGTTGCGAATCTCAAATTCTTTCATCTCTGATTTTGGAATACGGATAAGTCCTTGTCGCAAATCACGATGATGCTCACTTGTGAAAGTCATCCCATTTCCAAGATTTCTTATCAGCAGTTCATCTGGAGTTACCATCACCAGCGCTATTTTAGTTAAGAAAATTTCAACTGTTGGTGGTAAAATCGCCAAATCAAACCAAGGATGTAGGTAGCGATAGGCTAAGAAATAATGAGGCTCCTCACCCAATCCTAGTTGTTTATACAAGGTCTTGACTTCACTATCTAACCTCGCTTCAAAAGACACATCCGAATGCTCTTCTTCCTTCCTCTGATTAACATAACGCATCCAGACTAGGAAACCTATAAAGACTAGGACAAATATTCCTGATAAAAGATATTTTAAATTGTAGTTCATCGCTTAACCTCCTGATTCACACCTCTGCCTAAAACAGAAGCCTATTTATTTTGAAAATAGGTCCATCATAACTTTAAATAAGACGGGTGTCATTAAAATTAGGATAATTCCTATCACAAATATCATGACTACTCGAAAAAGTTCCTTATTTTTAAACATTTTTCCACCCCTTTTCTAGCTACATCATAGTACTCATTAACCCCATATTAAAATTACACCAAACTTATTTTAGCTTTCTTTTTTACTTTTTATATTACTATGATACAATATTTTTAATAGGATTTTATTGTTTGTTAACTTTTTTCACTAAAAGGAGAAAATCATGCGTTATGATTTTGGAAAGGTCTATAAAGAAATACGTGAGTCAAAAGGATTAACCCAAGAAGAGGTCTGCGGAGATGTCCTATCAAGAACCAGCCTATCAAAGATTGAAAGTGGTAAGGCAACTCCTAAATATGAAAATATGGATTTTCTTCTTCGGCAAATGAATATGAGTTTTGAAGAATTTGACTACATCTGCCATCTCTATCAGCCGAGCCAACGGACAGAAATCATGCAAACTTATCTCAATATGAATTCCATCATTGGTGGCAGTGGTCTAGTTCATTTTTTTGAAACATGCCAAAACTATCTCAAGACCCATCACGACCTGCCTATAGAAGAAATCAGGGATATGCTGGAAGTTGTCATTCATATTCGCCAACATGGTACAGAGCAACTGTCAGACCAAGTGAAACAAACTGTCAAAAAACTTTGGGAAAAAATTGAAAAACAAGATACATGGTATGAAAGTGACCTAAAAATCCTCAATACCATCCTTTTCAGCTTTCCTATTGAACACCTCCATCTCATCACTGAAAAAATCTTGCAACGCTTGGAAGTCTATAAAAACTACCAACATTTATATGACTTGCGAATGGCAATCCTACTCAACCTTTCCACCATTTACTTATATCATCAAGACAGAAACATGTGTCAACAAATCTGCTATACTTTACTAGAGGATGCCAAGAACAAGAAAAGCTACGATATGCTTGCTATCTGCTATGTCCGTATTGGGATTTGTAGGGATGATGCTAAACTTATCCAAAAAGGGTTCTCCCTTCTAGAGCTGACCGATGAAACTTCCATTCTAGCCTTTCTCAAAAAAGAAGTGGAGATCTATTATCAACCGAAAGAAATATAAAAAAGTCGAGGGATTTCCTCGACTTTTTCAAATTATTCTGTTCATTATTTCTTAATACCAGCCGTTGTTAAGCCAGAAGTTTTTAGCAGCTGACCATGAACCGTAACGTCCTGCAACGTAAGCATCTGCTACACGTTCTTGGTTTTCAGCTGAGTAGTCACCGTTCAAGTATGAATCTGTCAATTGGTAACGTCCAATGTATTGGCCGTTTGTAGCTGTATAGCTACCACCTGATTCTTTTTGTGCAATCCATTCTTTAGCTTCTGCTTCAGATCCACTTACAGTTGCAGCTGGTGCTGAAGTTTCTGCTGCAGCAACAGTTTCTTCTGCTACAGGAGCGCTTGCAGCTGGTGCTGCTTCTTCTACTACTTCTGTAGTTTCTGCTACTGGAGCTGAAACAGTTTCATCTTGAGCAGCTGGTGCCGCATAAGTAGCTGGCGCTGGTGTTGCAACAGGTGCTACAGGACCATCGATAACCAACTCTTGACCAACATAAATCAAATGAACGTTGTCGATGTGGTTGTTTTCTGCCAATTTCTCAACAGTTGTGTTGTGAGTTTCAGCGATTTCTGAAAGTGTATCACCTTCTTTAACAGTGTAAGTTGATGATTCTTGAGCAGATACAAATGATGGAGCAAATACTGCAAACAAGGCAGCTACTCCTGCAAGAGTTGTTTTAATCTTTTTAGTTGTTGATTTCATATTTGAAAATTCTCCTTCTTTCTATAGTTCTATCATACCCTTTAAATATTACCGTTTCTTGACACTTTTATGTAGAAATATTACAAAATTATTTTTTATTTCTCTAAATAAGCCATTTTTTGTTACAAAAGATGCTTTTTTATGCTATTTGTAGTGTAAAAAGGTTTTCATCCACAATTAAAGCCAAGACCTTCATTCTTTGATATAATAGAGATAAGAATTTTTATAAGGGGAAACTGATGAAATCACTTCGTTTTCAATCTGTCTTTGATATCATCGGACCAGTTATGATTGGCCCATCTAGTAGTCATACCGCTGGTGCTGTTCGTATTGGTAAGATTGTCTCTTCCATCTTTGACGATACTCCGACAGAAGTCGAATTCCAACTTTTTAACTCATTTGCCAAGACCTATCGTGGTCACGGAACAGACCTAGCCCTTGTTGCAGGTATTTTGGGCATGGATACAGATGATCCTGAGATCCCAAACAGCCTGGAAATTGCCCACAAACGTGGCATCAAGATTGTCTGGACCATTCAGAAAGACAGCAATGCCCCTCACCCAAACACCACTAAAATTACCGTCAAAAATGCTCACAAGACCATCAGCGTGACTGGTATTTCTATCGGGGGAGGGAATATTCAGGTAACCGAACTCAATGGATTTGCCGTCTCTCTCAATATGAATACACCGACGATCATCATCGTTCATCAAGATATTCCAGGTATGATTGCCCTTGTTACGGAGGCTCTTTCCCGCTATGATATCAATATCGCCCAGATGAACGTTACTCGTGAAAAAGCTGGTGAAAAAGCTATTATGATTATCGAAGTTGACAGTCGCAACTGTGATGAGGCCATCGAAGAAATTCGAAAAATCCCTCATCTCCACAATGTCAATTTCTTTAAATAGGAGGAAGCATGTTTTATTCTATCAAAGAATTGGTCGAGCAGGCAGAACTGGACTTTCAAGGAAATGTCGCAGAACTCATGATTACAACAGAGTTTGAATTGACCGGTCGCGAACGTGAAGAAGTCTTCCTTCTCATGGAACGCAATCTAGAAGTCATGAAAGCCTCTGTCCAACTTGGCCTCAATGAAAATAAATCTCGTAGTGGCCTGACAGGTGGAGATGCTGCCAAATTGGATCACTACATTAAAAACGGAAAAACTCTGTCAGATTACACAATTCTCTCTGCTGCCCGAAATGCCATTGCAGTCAATGAACACAATGCTAAAATGGGCTTGGTCTGCGCTACTCCGACCGCAGGAAGTGCCGGCTGTCTCCCTTCTGTTCTCACTGCTGCTATTGAAAAATTAGACCTCAGCCACGAGCAACAGCTGGATTTCCTCTTTGCTGCAGGTGCCTTTGGACTAGTCATCGCAAACAATGCCTCTATCTCAGGTGCTGAGGGCGGTTGCCAGGCCGAAGTTGGTTCGGCCTCTGCTATGAGTGCCGCCGCCTTGACTCTGGCTGCAGGTGGAACACCTTATCAGGCCAGTCAGGCTATTGCCTTTGTCATTAAAAATATGCTGGGCCTCATCTGTGACCCTGTTGCCGGTTTGGTTGAAGTTCCCTGTGTCAAACGCAATGCCATGGGAGCTAGCTTTGCCTTCATCGCAGCAGACATGGCCCTGGCAGGGATCGAATCTAAAATCCCTGTGGATGAGGTTATCGATGCCATGTACCAAGTAGGTTCAAGCATGCCAACTGCCTTTCGTGAAACAGCTGAAGGTGGACTCGCTGCCACCCCTACTGGTCGTCGCCTCCAAAAAGAAATTTTCGGAGAATAACTTATCAAAATAGGAGAAACCATGACCTCTATCACAGCGATCTTTTTCGATCTGGATGGAACCCTCGTCGATAGTTCTATCGGGATTCACAATGCCTTTACTCATACTTTTAAGGAACTGGGGGTGCCTAGTCCTGATGCCAAAACTATTCGTGGTTTTATGGGACCACCCCTTGAAAGTAGTTTTGCGACTTGCCTGCCCAAAGAACAAATTTCTGAGGCCGTGCAGATATACCGTTCTTACTACAAGGAAAAAGGTATCTATGAAGCTCAGCTCTTCCCTCAGATTGTAGAATTACTTCAAGAACTATCCAAGAATTACCCTCTCTACATCACCACTACAAAGAATACTCCAACCGCTCAGGATATGACTAAAAACTTGGGAATTTATCATTTCTTTGATGGCATTTATGGTTCCAGCCCTGAAGCACCCCATAAGGCAGATGTCATTCGCCAAGCCTTGCAGATACATCAACTAGCACCAGAACAAGCCATCATCATCGGAGATACCAAGTTTGATATGCTGGGAGCTCAAGAAACAGGCATTCAGAAATTGGCCGTCACTTGGGGATTTGGAGAGCAAGCAGACTTGCTAAACTATCAACCTGATTATATGGCCCACAACCCCCTACAAATTTTAGAGTATTTTCAATAATATAATATAGACTGGGCAACAACTCATTTTCATACTCAATGAAAATCAAAGAGCAAACTAGGAAACTAGCCGCAGACTGCTCAAAACACTGTTTTGAGGTTGCAGATAGAACTGACGAAGTCAGCTTAAAACATGGTTTTGAGGTTGTAGATAAGACTGACGAAGTCAGTTACCTATACCTATGATACCTACGGCAAGGCGACGTTGACGTGATTTGAATTTAATTTTCGAAGAGTATAAATCTCTACATAACAAAACGCATATTACCAAGGTTCTTCAGACCTGATAATATGCGTTCTTCTTTTTTATTCAACGTGGGTTGTTTGATTAGCAAAGGCGATAATGGCTTGCTTCAACTCATCTCCACTAAGAGTGCGGAACTCTTCAATCTTTTGATCGATGGCTTCTAGAGGCATGACATTGACCTTACCCACGAAAATCTTATCCATAACTTGGTTATCAACGAGTTCGGTTGATACCAAGAGTTCTTCGTAGAGTTTTTCACCTGGACGGATTCCAACTTCAACAATTGGAATTTCGCTCTCAGTGTGTCCACTTAGAAGGACCATTTTCTTAGCCAAGTCATAAATCTTGACTGGTTTACCCATATCAAGGATAAAGACTTCTCCATCTTTAGCATAAGCACCAGCATGGATGACCAGACGGCTAGCTTCTGGAATGGTCATAAAGTAACGGGTCATGCGGAAGTCTGTCACCGTTACAGGCCCACCTTCAGCAATCTGACGTTCAAAGACTGGAATGACACTACCACGGCTACCAAGTACATTCCCAAAACGAACTGCACAGTAGGTTGATTGGCTACGTTGGTTAAAGCCAGTAACAATCAACTCAGCTACGCGCTTGGTTGCTCCCATAACATTTGGTGGATTAACCGCCTTATCTGTCGAAATCATAACCATCTTAGGTACTTTAGCTTCATCAACAGCTCTAGCAACATTGTAGGTTCCACGGATATTGTTTTTGAAGGCTTCTTTTGGATTGCGCTCCATCATAGGAACGTGCTTGTGGGCTGCCGCATGATAAACAATAGCTGGCTTGTACTGTTCAAAGACTTGCAACAAACGGTCATAGTCTTGAATATCGGCAATAACTGGTACATAATCAATCCCTTGGAACTTGCGAATCAATTCATGATAAACAAGGTAGATTGAGTTTTCCCCATGACCGAGCAAGACGATGCGTTCAGGATTAAAGCGACTAACTTGGCGACAGATTTCAGAACCGATTGAACCACCAGCCCCTGTGACTAAGATTGTCTTACCTGTCAGTTCTGCGCCCAGACGCGATTCATCAAGACGAATTTCCTGACGACCCAAAAGGTCTGTGATATCAATCTTCTGGAAGCCTCCACCTGCTTGGTGAAGCCCTTGAACAACCGTTTCAACCTTAGGCATCTTGTAACACTTGACACCCAGCTTATTACACATCTGCAAGATACGTTCATATTCTGACGGGTCAAGCGACGGAATCGCAACGATAACACGCTCGATTTGATGGCGTTTGGCTAATTCAGGCAGATCATCATATGAACCCAAAACAGGAATTCCACCAAGTTTTTGGCCCTTTTTCTTAGAATCCTTGTCCAAAATACCGACAAGTTCTAATTCACTAGTTGGATGTTGGTAACTATCCATAAAGAGAGCTCCACCATCACCGGCACCAATCAAGAAAGTCCGACGGTGTTCTCCATCACCACTTCCCTTTTTGCGTTTAGAGTAGATTAACTGCCAAGTAATCCGTGGCAATAAAATTAAGAAAGTACTCAACAAGATAAAGAGCACGATAAAACGGATGGAGAAGAGAGGCAAGAAGGCATAGCAGATACTATATGACAAGATACTGCTAGCAGTCACACCAAAAAAGATTTTCATGAAATCCGTAATCTTACTGTAACGACTGATACTAGCGTTCAATCCCCAAAATCCAATCATCAATTGATAGAACAGGAAGGCCAAACTCGTGTAGATGATGTAGTCAACAGGTGCTGGATTAATCAATCCGTAGAATAAGATATAAGATACAATGATGGAAACCACCATACTCAAAATATCAAATATTCCCCAGAAAACCTGTTTTTGTTGTTTATTTAAAATTTCCACCAGATCAATCACATAATCTGTGAGTTTTTTATTCATAGAAATTTACTCCTCCTTAAAAGAGCCGAATAGTTATATTGTTATTATAACACTTTTTCTCTAGTTTATGATTTGCTACAATCTTTTACTTGCTTTTTCGTAACAGTTTCATAAAAATAAACTGTCGGACAAATCCAGGACAAAGGGCAACCACCATCTGAATGGCAACACTCTTGGCATACTCCATGTAAGAAATTTGTCCTCGCTTCAGCATGCGTTGACGAGCTTGACGATAGAGTTTGAGGTAACGCAGTCCCCCACGACGCTCAAACATTCCTGCTCCAACACGAACCTTACACAAGATTTGATCCAGATTTCCAGTCTTAGCTCCTGCAGCAATCATATTGAGCCAGAGGAGGTCATCCTCCATATAAAGCCCATCCTCATAGTTGCCTGCCTTGAGAACCATGTCCTTCTTGAACATGACAGTCATGTGGTTAAAGGCACTTCTCATCCTTTGATAAGCTACAATATCTGCATGCTGGGTTGGAACACGACGGTAAGAAACAATCTCATCAGGATTGTCAATAAACTCTGCAATATGTCCACCTAATAGGTCGAGGTTTTCCTTCTCCATTAGCTGAACCTGTTTCTCAAAACGGTCTGGAACAGCTATATCATCCGTATCCATACGAGCGATGATATCGTACTGACACTGCAAAACACCCTGTCGAAGAGCCAGACCCAAACCTTGATTATGCTCAAGAGGATAGCGTTTCACTGGAATATCAGACTCAGCTTCAAGCTGGTCTAATACCTGATAGAGCTCAGGTGTCAAAGGCCCATCCTCAACCAGAACCAATTCGCTCGGTTTCAGGGTCTGATTTTGAACACTCTCAATAGCATCCTTTAAAAATGTCGGATTTTCCTTGATATAGACCGATATCAATACGCTGATTTTTTGCTTTTCAGACACAGTTTTTCTCCAATGTATAGATTTCCTTCCACTATTTTATCATAATTTTCAAGACTTTCCCATTTTTATCTTGAAAGCCCAAAACCTTACTTGACATTATAAGGAAAAAACCTTAAAATAAGCTGTTATTAAAATCAGCTAGAAGAGGTATTATATGAAAAAGCAATCACTCTTTTTTGTTCCAGGTATTATACTAATTGGTGTTTCCTTGCGGACTCCTTTTACTGTTTTACCCATTATTTTGGGAGATATTTCGCGAGGGCTGGGAGTAGAAGTTAGTTCGCTTGGTGTCTTGACCAGCCTTCCCCTCCTCATGTTTACCCTCTTCTCGCTCTTTTCTACCCGGCTGGCTCAGAAAATTGGCTTAGAACATCTCTTCACCTACAGCCTCTTCTTCTTGACCATCGGCTCACTGATTCGACTAATCAATCTGCCCCTGCTCTATCTAGGAACCTTGATGGTTGGGGCAAGTATCGCAGTCATCAATGTTCTGCTTCCTAGTCTCATCCAAGCCAATCAACCAAAGAAAATTGGTTTTCTGACTACCTTATATGTAACTTCTATGGGGATTGCAACGGCTCTGGCCTCCTATCTGGCTGTGCCTATTACACAAGCCAGTTCTTGGAAAGGACTTATCATCCTCCTCACCCTGCTCTGCCTAGCAACTTTTTTGGTCTGGCTGCCTAATCACCGCTATAATCACAGACTGGCTCCACAAACCAAACAAAAAAGCAAAACAAAGGTCATGCATAATAAACAGGTCTGGGCAGTGATTGTCTTTGCAGGTTTTCAATCCTTGCTCTTTTACACCGCTATGACCTGGCTACCTACCATGGCCATCCATGCAGGCCTATCCAGTCACGAAGCTGGCTTGCTAACCTCTATCTTCTCCCTGATTAGCATTCCTTTTTCAATGACTATCCCAAGCCTGACAACCAGCTTGTCTACTCGCAACCGTCAGCTCATGCTCACTCTGGTTTCACTGGCTGGCGTGGTCGGTATTTCCATGCTCTTTTTCCCAATCGGTAATTTCTTTTACTGGCTTGCCATCCATATCCTCATCGGAACCGCGACCAGCGCCCTCTTCCCCTATCTCATGGTCAACTTTTCACTCAAGACAAGCGCCCCTGAAAAGACTGCACAATTGTCTGGTTTATCTCAAACAGGAGGCTATATCCTAGCAGCCTTTGGGCCAACCCTCTTTGGTTACAGTTTTGACCTTTTCCACTCTTGGGTGCCAGCTGTAGCTGCCCTCTTACTCGTCGATATCCTGATGACTGTGGCCCTCTTTACAGTGGACAGAGCTGATAAAATCCTTTAAACTTCTAGTTTTGGCTAGAAGTTTTTTATATATAAAAATTTTACACATTTCTCTTGACAGGGCTTTCATTTAGATGTACAATGTATGTGTAGAAAAATTATATATAAAAATCTTACACATTAGAAAAGGAGGTTCCCCATGTACTTTCCAACATCCTCTGCCTTGATTGAATTTCTCATCTTGGCTGTACTGGAGCAGGATGATTCTTATGGTTATGAGATTAGCCAAACCATTAAGCTGATTGCTAATATCAAAGAATCTACACTCTATCCTATCCTAAAAAAATTGGAAGGCAATAGCTTTCTGACAACCTATTCTAGAGAGTTCCAAGGTCGCATGCGCAAATACTACTCCTTGACAAATGGTGGTATAGAACAGCTCGTGACCCTGAAAGATGAATGGGCACTCTATACAGACACCATTAATGGCATCATAGAAGGGAGTATCCGCCATGACAAGAACTGAATACCTGACTCAGCTAGAACTCTATCTCAAAAAACTGCCTCAGGCTGACCAAATTGAAGCCATGGACTATTTCAGGGAACTCTTTGACGATGCTGGAGTCGAAGGAGAAGAAGAACTCATCGCTAGCTTGGGAACTCCCAAAGAAGCAGCCCACGAAGTTCTCTCCAATCTTCTCGATAAAAAAATCAATGAAGCACCCGCTCAAAAGAATAACCGACAAATTTTGCATATCGCCTTGTTAGCTCTCCTTGCGGCACCCATCGGTATTCCTCTGGGAATCGCCATCCTCGTGTCCCTGTTCGCAATCCTTGTGGCAGCCTTGACTGTCATCTTGGCTTTCTTTGCGGTTTCCATACTTGGTATCATCGGCGGATTCCTATTTTTAGTTGAAAGTTTTACTGTCCTAGACCAAGCTAAATCAGCCTTTATCTTGATTTTCGGTTCTGGTTTACTAGCTATCGGTGCTTCTTCGCTGGTTTTATTAGGTATTTCCTATGTAGCTCGCTTCTTCGGTCTACTCATTGTTCGCCTGGTGCAATTTGTTCTCAAAAAAGGAAAGAGAGGTGACCAGCATGCGTAAATGGACAAAAGGATTTCTCATTTTTGGTGTGGTGACTACTATTATCGGATTTATCCTGCTCTTTGTAGGTATCCAATCTGACGGGATCAAGAGCCTACTTGCCATGTCCAAGGAGCCTGTCTATGATAGTCGGATGGAAGAGCTGACCTTTGGCAAGGAAGTCGAAAACCTAGAGATTACGCTCCACCAACACGCACTGACCATCACAGACTCTTTCGATGATCAAATCCACATTTCTTATCATCCATCTATTTCTGCTAACCATGATCTTGTCACAAATCAAAACAACAAAACTCTAAGCCTCACTGATAAGAAACTGTCTGAAAGTCCGTTTCTCTCTTCTGGAATTGGCGGGATTCTCCATATCGCAAGCAGCTACTCTAGTCGTTTTGATGAAGTTATTCTCCAATTACCAAAAGGAAGAATCCTAAAAGGAATCAACATCTCAGCCAATCGCAGACAAACCACCATCATAAATGCTAGTCTTGAAAATGCAACTCTCAATACAAATGGCTATCTCCTCCGAATTGAAGGAAGTCGTATCAAAAACAGTAAACTCACAACCCCTAATATCGTTAATATCTTTGATACAGACCTTACAGATAGTCAACTAGAGTCAACAGAGAAGCACTTCCACGCTGAAAATATCCAAATCCATGGTAAGGTGGAATTGATGGCGAAAACAGACCTACAACTGCTACTTTCCGAAGAAGAAAAACAAAGAATTAACTTAGATCTTTCAACAAAACATGGCTCTATTCTTCATTTTTTAAGAGAAGGAAGGCGTTCGTTTAAAAACAAAGAAAACAAAGATGAACGATTAAGCAATCCTTATAAAACAGAAAAAGCAGATGCAAAAGATCAACTCATGGTAAGAGCAGACCAGGATATCTATCTACTCAAATCAGAGGAACACGAATCTTCTTCTAGAAATCGTTGACAAAAGCGCTTACATCTGCTACTATGGAAGCATATTTATCTAACTAAAAAGGAGGTTCTACCATGAAACAAGAATGGTTTGAAAGTAATGATTTTGTAAAAACAACAAGCAAGAACAAACCTGAAGAGCAAGCTCAAGAGGTTGCAGACAAGACTGAAGAAACGATAGCCGATCTCGATACACCAATTGAAAAAAATACTCAAGTAGAGGAGGAAGTCTCTCAAGCTGAAGTCAAACTGGAAAGCCAGCAAAAAGGGACAATTGGAACGCCTGAAGACAGTGAATCGAGAACAGAAATAGAAGAAAAGAAAGCATTAGATTCTACTGAAGAAGAGCAAGATCTTTCTAAAGAAACAGAAAAAGTCACTATAGCTGAAGAGAGTCAAGAAGCACTTCCTCAGCAAAAACCAACCACGAAAGAGCCCCTTCTTATCAGTCAATCCTTAGAAAGTCCCTATATCCCCGACCAAGCTCCAAAATCTACGGATAGATGGAAAGAGCAAGCGCTTGATTTTTGGTCTTGGCTAGTGGAGGCTCTCAAATCTCCTACAAGCAGTCTTGAAACAAGTAGCACACACAGTTACACAGCCTTCCTCTTGCTCATTCTGTTTTCTGCATCTTCCTTTTTCTTTAGTATCTACCACATCAAACATGCTTACTATGGACATATAGCAACTATGCATAATCACTTCCCTGAACAATTTGCTTCATTAAATCTCTTTTCGATTATCTCTATCCTAGTAGCAACAACACTCTTCTTCTTTTCATTCCTCTTGGGTGGTTTCGTCGTGAGACGATTTATCCACCAGGAAAAAGACTGGACGCTAGAAAAGGTTCTCCAACAATATAGTCAACTCTTGGCAATTCCAATCTTCCTCACTGCCATTGCTAGTTTCTTTGCCTTCTTTGATAGCCTGCGATTCACAGCCCTCTTGTGTGTGATTAGTGTTGGAATCATTCTGCTTGCCAGTCTCCATATCATTACAAGGCCAAGTCAAGCAAGTGAAACCGACTCCTTCTATCAGTTATTCTTGTCTGTCCTTGTGAACGGAGTCATTATCCTCCTCTTCTTTGTAGCTGAGGTAGCACTGATTGGGGATTACCTTCGTATCTTGGCCTTTCTTTAAACTTCAATCCTGTCATCCATGGCAGGATTTTTCTATGTCAAAAAAGCAAGTCACTTGACCTGCTTTACTCTTCTTGTGCTAATGCTTTAAAATCTTTGTCTAAGATTGGTTGCACTTCTAATTGATTGGCATCTAATTGGTGGTAAGATGCTGATGGTAATGACTCTAGGAATTTTGCATAGTTCAAGCGGGCAATGGCTTCATAGTCTTCTGGTTTAGAGCCATCTCCTGTGATTTGAACCAAGTCAATTTCCCACTGGACTTCCTTATCCACCAATTGCTCAATATAGGCTGCAGGAACAAATGGTTCTCTCGGTAATACTGTCTTGACTCCTTGAGCCAGATGGTAAACGCCATGCACTTGCCCTTCTCCATCCTGATAGAAGGAAACTCTTGCAAAGTAGGCATCTGTCTCTTGAACCGCACGCACACGCGCTTCAAATTGAGCCAAGCCATTTTCCTCTAAAAAGCTTTTCAAATCCTCATGACTAAAGAAAACAGGATTAAAAATTCCTTGGCAAATCGTAAAGCGGGCTGCAGTGTCTGCTAAATAGGCTTGAATACTTGCTTGGAAATAAGCTTCAAAATCAAAACCATCTAATCCTTCAATCTCAGTTCCCGTGTAAACAAGCAGAGCATCTAAAAATGATTTGATAATCCGCCAGTCTGTCTTCGTTAGTAGGTCAGGAAGATCGACACGGTAAGTCTTTGGACCATCAGCATAACTGACCTTAAAAAGAAATTGTGATTGCCCCACTATCGCACACTCGATGTACTCAAGACGGTTAAGAGGCTGACGGAGATAGACTGCATCATAGCTATGTGACTCCAAACCATCTACCAAGGCCAAGACGGACTTGGCAGTCAGAATTTCCTGTTCTCCTAAAATGCTCTGTTTATTTGGAATAAAAAATGTTTTCGTCATAACTGAACTCCTTTGAAATCGTTTACATATAGTATACCTTATTTTCCTGAAAGATACAGAAACAAACTTTAGATTTTTGAGTAAAAAGCATAGAAAAACAGCCCCTAAGGACTGTTTAATCTTATACAGTAGCTACTTGGTCCAAGCTTTCACCGATAGCGGCTAGGCGCTCGATAACTTCAGCTTGTGTCAATTCATGTTCTGAAACATAGCGGTTACGTGGGTGAACACGACACTCGTGTGAACATCCACGAAGGTACTTGTCTTCATTTTCTTCTGATGTCAAGATACGACGGTTACAGAATGGATTTCCACAGTTGACATAACGTTCACATGGTGTTCCATCAAACCAGTCTTTCCCTACGATGGTTGGGTTGACATGGTTGACATCAACTGCGATACGCTCGTCAAAGACGTACATTTTCCCATCCCAAAGTTCACCTTGGACTTCTGGGTCTTTACC
>ERZ772946.321-NODE-321-length-19550-cov-3.0061_pt1 | contig 19550 bp, 20 predicted proteins | sample MGYA00511680_ERZ772946 | MGnify/ENA primary metagenome ERZ772946 (study PRJEB29015, sample SAMEA2737918) | human oral metagenome | biome: human oral; feature: human-associated habitat; material: dental | place: China | collected 2016 ... | reverse complement strand
GGGAGGGGGCTGTCCGGCGGGTATCCGGGCGGCGGTTGGCAGATGGTTTGCAGGTTTGGTTTCCGGTTTACATACACTTTGAGCGCTCAGGTGTATGTAAACGGTAGAGGGCAAGGGTTTTCTACGGCAAATCGTCTATCGGTTTTTGTGCGCGCGGCATCAGGTCTTCGTGTTTGACGCCCATGTGATCGACGATGGCGCTGGCGACGAAGATGGAGGAGTAGGTGCCGAAGACGATGCCGATGATCATCGCGGTGGAGAATCCGGTGAGGATGGTGCCGCCGAAGAGGGCGAGGGCAATGACCGAGAGCAGGGTGGTGAAGCTCGTCACCATCGTCCGTGCCAGCGTCTGGTTGATGGAGGTGTCGATGACGTCGCGCGGGGTGACGGCGGGCAGTTTGCGGAAGTTTTCGCGGATGCGGTCATAGACGACCACGGTGTCGTTCACCGAGTAACCGAGGATGGCGAGCAGCGCCGCCAGTACGTTCAGGTCAAACGGCCAGTGCATCAGCGAGAAGATGCCGGCGGTGATGATGACGTCGTGCAGTTGCGCCAGTACCGCGCCGAGGGCGAATTTCCACTCAAAGCGCAGGCCGAGGTAGATGATCATGCCGATACAGGCGAGGCCGATGGCGAGCAGGCCTTTGCTGACGAGTTCTTCTTTGTACTGGCCGCCGACTTTGGATTGTCCGGTGAGTTTGGCGTCCGGCGCGTCGGCTTGTAGTGCGGCGACCATGTCGCTCATGGTCTGGTCGATGTTGATGCCTTCTTGTTCGGCGAAGCGGATTTGTACGTCGCGCGAGGAGCCGTATTGGACGACGCCCGCGTCCGGCACGATTTTTTCGGCGACGCTGCGCACGTGGTTGATGTCCGCCGATTGGGCGTATTGCATTTCGATGGTCGCGCCACCGGTGAATTCGAGGCCGAAGTTGAAGCCACGGAAGGCGATGAGCAGAATGGCGGCGACGGTAAGGATGGTCGAGAGCCAGAGTCCGTTCCGGCTGTATGTCATGAAGTGGATGTAGGGCAGTTTGATTTGCATGGTGGTGTTCTCAGAGGTTTATCTTCGGGTTGGCTTTGCGCAGGGTGAAGAACTCAACCAGCGCGCGGGTGACGAAGATGGCGGTGAACATGGTGGTGAGGATGCCGAGCGAGAGGGTGACGGCAAAGCCTTTGATGGGGCCTGCGCCGAAGCTGAACAGCAGCACCGCGACGATGAGGGTGGTGATGTTGGCATCGACGATGGTGGAGAGCGCGTTGGCAAAGCCCATGCGTACTGCCTGGTGGATTTCGATGTGTTCGTGCACTTCTTCGCGGATGCGTTCGTAGATGAGGACGTTGGCATCAACCGCCATGCCCAGCGTCAGCACAATCCCGGCGATGCCGGGCAGTGTCAGCGTCGCACCCAGGAGCGACATCAGCGCCACCAGCAGGATGAGGTTGACCACGAGGGCGATGTTGGCGTACAGCCCCAGTTTGCGGTAGTAGGCGAGCATGAAGATGATGATGAGGGCGAGGCCGAGCAGCGAGGCGTTGATGCCCTGGTCGATGTTCTTTTTCCCGGCGTTCGGGCCGATGGTGCGTTCTTCGATGATGTACACCGGGGCGACGAGCGAGCCGGCGCGCAGGGTCGCCGCCAGTTTTTGTGCGCGCGAGTACGGGGTGATGCCGGTGATTTGGAAGCGGTCGGCGAACTGGCTCTGGATGGTGGCGGAGTTGACCACGGTTTCGCGTTTTTCGACGGTGGTGACGGGTTTGCCGTTTTCGTCGTTTTTGGTAACGGGGATGTATTCGACGTAGATGGTCGCCATCGGTTTTTTCAGGTTTTCGCGGGTGACTTCGGCCATTTGCGCGCCTCCGGCGGAGTCGAGGACGACGTCCACCGCGATGCCCTGCTGGCCGTTGCCGGCGGCGGCATCGACGATGTGTTCGCCGCTCATCACCACTTTGCGTTTGAGGAGGATGGGGGTGCCGTCTTCAAACCAGGCGAGTTTGCTGCCAAAGGGGGCGCGTTTCATCCGCACCGCCTGGGCGAGGTCGCCTTGTTCGTCCACGATGTAGAACTCCAGCGTGGCGGTGGAGCCGAGCATTTCTTTGGCTTTGGCGACGTCCTGGATGCCGGGGAGCTGGATGAGCAGGCGGTCATCGCCAACGACCTGGATGGAGGGTTCGGCGACGCCGAGGCTATTCACCCGGCTTGCCATACGCATCCGGTTCTGGTCGGCGGCGCGGCGTTTGAGTTCGCTGATGCCTTGTTCACTGTATTGCAGGCGGACGCGGTACTGGCCGTTTTCTTCGAGGTTTACTTGTTCGAGGTTTTGCGGCAGGACTTTGCGCAGTTCGTCCAGCGCGCGGTCGCGGTCGGCATCACTGCCATAGCTGATGAGCGCGCCGCCGTTGGCCGCCGCTTCGGCGCCGAGCAGCGGGATGTTGTTTTTTTCGCTGGTGGCGGTGGCAAGGTCAATGAGTTCTGCCGATTTGCGGGTAAAGAGTTCGTTGCTGTCCACTTGCAGCAGGAAGGAGATGCCGCCGCGCAGGTCAAGACCGAGGTTCATCGGCGCCAGTCCAATGCTTTGCAGCCAGGTCGGGGTGTTTGGCGAGAGGTTCACCGAGACGGCGTTGTCCGGGTATTTGCTGGTGAGCAGGTCGCGTGCCTGGATTTGTACGTCGGTCTGCGGGAAGAAGAGGTTGAGGTTTTCGCCTTCGACTTTCCAGCGCTCAGGGGCGATGTTGGCGTCGCGCAGTTGGTTGGTGATTTCTTGCGCGGCGGCGGTGGCAGCGTCGGCGCTGGCAAATTGCATTTGTACGGTCGGGCTTTTGCCGTACCAGTTTGGCAGGGCAAGCAGCGCACCCAGCAGGGTGACGGCGATGATGAGGGCGTATTTCCAGCCAGCGAAGGCTTTGTTCATGGTGGTGTCCGGGTTGTGCGGGTTCTGAAAGTGAAAAAGGCTGCCCTGCGGCAGCCTGTGGGCGGGTTCAGGCTTTGTCGGCGCTGTCGTCTTCCGCTTTGTCGCCGTCTTCGGCGGGCTTGTCCAGTTTGACGTTTTTGTCGTCGTTGGTGGCCTTGTTGCTGCCCAGCGTCGCCTTGAGCGAGCCTTTCGGCAGGACTTGTACCACCACGCCGCGCTGGATGCGGATGATGGTGTTTTTCGCAATTTCGAGGTCAATGGCGAAGTTGTCCAGGTCGATGATGCGTCCCATGATGCCGCCGTTGGTCATCACTTCGTCGCCTTTTTTCAGGTTGGTAATCAGCAGTTGGTGCTCTTTCATTTTCTTTTGCTGCGGGCGGAACATGAAGAACCACATCACGCCAAAGAGCAGCACCATCATGATGATGGAGGTCATGCCACCGCCTGCTTGCGGGGCGGCCTGTTGGGCGTAAGCGTCCTGGATGAAAAACATGGTTGTTTCCTCTCAAGTTTAAGGGTTAATGGAAGCGCGGCATTATATAGCGCCGCTGTTGCGCATGGCATAAAAATCGGCGGCAAAGCCCGCGAACTGCCCGGCTTCTATCGCCGCGCGCATGGTGTGCATCAGGCGGATGTAGTAGCGCAGGTTGTGGATGGTGTTCAACCGCGCGCCGAGCATTTCGTTGCATTTGTCGAGGTGATGCAGGTATGCCCGGCTGTAATGGCGGCAAGTGTAGCAATCACAACCCTCTTCCACCGGGCGCAGGTCGCGCTTGTACTGGCTGTTGCGCAGTTTGAGCGTGCCGAAGCGGGTGAAAAGGTAGGCGTTGCGCGCGTTGCGGGTCGGCATGACGCAGTCAAACATATCGATACCACGGCGCACGCCTTCGACGATGTCTTCCGGCTTGCCGACGCCCATCAGGTAACGCGGTTTGCTCGCGGGCAGATGCGGCAGGGTGTGCTCCAGCGTCGCGTTGCGCAGCTCCACCGGTTCGCCGACCGCCAGCCCGCCGATGGCGTAACCGGGCAAATCCAGCGCGACCAGGCCGTCTGCCGATTCGCGCCGCAAATCGGGATAAACGCCGCCCTGGACGATGCCAAAGAGATGGTTTGGATTGCCCGCGTGCGCCGCCTTCGAGCGCGCCGCCCAGCGCAGCGACAGGCGCATCGATTTCGCCGCCTCATCGTGTGTCGCCGGGTAGGGCGTGCATTCATCGAGCTGCATGACGATGTTGGAATTGAGTGCGCGCTGCACCTGCATCGAGCGCTCCGGCGAGAGGAAGACCTCGCTGCCATCGACCGGCGAGCGGAAACGCGCGCCTTCTTCGGTCAGCTTGCGGATTTTGGCGAGGCTGAACACCTGAAAGCCGCCGGAATCGGTGAGAATCGGCTTGTCCCAGTGCATGAATTGATGCAGCCCGCCGTGGGCGGCGACGATGTCCTCGCCGGGACGCAGCATCAGGTGGAAGGTGTTGCCGAGGATGATTTCCGCGCCGAGCGCGTGCAGCTCCTCCGGCGCAAGCCCCTTGACCGTGCCGAGGGTACCGACCGGCATGAACACCGGCGTTTCCACCGTCTGCCCGTCGGGGAAGGTAATGCGGCCGCGCCGCGCGCTGCTGTCTTGGGTAATAAGCTGATATTGCATGATGAAAAAGGTAATGTTCCAAAATGGATGCTGCGCTGTGGGAGCGGCTTTCTCATAAATCGATATGGTTAGAACCGCAGGTAGTATGACGGAGCTGCTGCAGCGGTGGATTTATGATGCTACCCCCACCCCAACCCTCCCCCGCTGCGGGCTTCGCCCTGCAGGGGAGGGAGCAGAACGGCGGAAGATTCGGTAGCCGTTGCCGTGACTGCCCAAATACACCCTCTCCCCGTGGGGAGGCTGGAACAGCTCGTCCGCAGGACGAGAAAGCAGGGGTTTGGCAGGGACAAACGTTTTTCGTATGGCAGCATCATTTTGGATCGCCATCAAAAAAGGAAGGCTTGCGCCTTCCTTGTGATGCGTGGCGGCAGGATTACTGCTCGATGCCCATGGCCTGCAACGTTTCGCGGGTGACACCGCCCACGCCGAGGTTGTGCTTGTGCTGATAGGCTTCCAGCGCCTTCATCGTGCCGGGGCCAAGCGAACCGTCAACGCTGACCTTGTAGCCTTCCTTCTTCAGCGCTCTTTGTACCGCTTCGATGGTCTTGCTGTTCACGGTGTCATTACACAGCACGCTTTCCCAGCGCACCTGCGCATCGGCGACCTTCTCGAACTTGGTCACTTCCGCATATTCGGCCGGAATTTCCTTCTCGCGCTGTTCGGCTTCTTTCACCAGCTTCTTCACCTTGACCGTCTTGTATTCGGCAGGCACTTCGATTTCGCGGGTAGTTTCCTCGCTCACCAGTTTTTGCTTCTTCACCGTCTCGAACTTGGCTTCGACCTGGGTCGGGTTCAGGCGGGCTTCTTCCTGCACGGTTTGCTTGGTGATGGTTTCCATCTGCGCCGGGACTTCCACCATGCGCAGCGCTTCGCCAGCGGAGGAGAAGGTACGCGCCGGGCCTTCGCTGCGCGCGGTCATGTACGCCGGTTTGGCGACCACTTCTTCTTTGACTTCGGCATATTGCGGCGGCACGACTTCCTGTGTGGTCATCGCCGGCTCAACTTCAATCTGCTCCTCGACGGTTTCAAAGACGGCGGGGACGATTTCCAGTTTCTTGCTGGCGGGCTTGATCACGACCTGTTCTTCCGTCCACTCGTATTCGGCGGGAACAATCTCGTAGGATTTGGCGGCATCCTTGATGACGACCTGCTCGGTGCGCGGCTCGAACTTGGCCGGAACCACGACCAGCGCCTGGCATTCGCCCGGCTTCACTTGCGGCACGGTCAGGGCGACGCTGTCAGCGGGGGCAGAGGCGGCAGCTTCCTGGGCCTGGGCGGCGTTGTCATCTTGTGCCTGAGCCAGGGCGGCGATTGCGACGGAAGTCAGCAGCACAGAAATCTTGCGTTTCATCATTCAAAATCTCCTGAGTTACGAGGATTCACATAAAAAATTGACGTTTTGAACAAGTTAGCCGTCCAAAAATCGTCACATACTTTAGCGCAACCCGCCGACGGTCGGCAAACAATTCCTGCAAAAAATGCGGGATTTGCGCGATGCGGGAGCGATGCGACCATTTGCGTCAGTCGGCGACTTCGACCAACGTCACCTGAATGCCACGCTTGTCCAGCGCCTCAATAAAGGCGGGGTCGGCATCGCTGTCGGTAATGAGATGGCTGATTTGTGCCAGTTCGCCGGAAACAAAGGTGCTGTCGCGTCCCAGCTTGCGGCTTTCCACCACCACCAGCACCTTTTCCGTGGCGCGGCGCAGCATCATTTCATTAATGGCGACTTCATCGACATTGGACGTGGTCAGCCCGCCCTGCAGGCTCACCCCGCTGAAGCCCATAATCGCCTTTTGCGCGGTGACTTTTTCCAGATTGCGCAGCGCGAACTCGCCGGTCAGCGCTTCTTTGGGGAATTGGGCATGGCCGCCGGAGAGAATCAGCTTGATGCGCGGGTCAAGGTCAAGATGTATCGCCTTGCCGTTGTTGGTGATGGTGGTGATGCGCCGCTCCTTGACGTAATCCAGCGTCAGCAGCGCGGTGGAGGATGAATTGATGAAAATGGTGTCACCCTCGTGGATGCAGGCGGCGGCACGCGCGGCAATGGCGCGTTTGCAGCGTTCGCGCTGTTGGTTTTCCTGCGACGGCGGGGCGGCGAGTGTCGCCCCGCCGTAAAAACGCTGCAAAAAACCGCGTTGTGCCAGCACATCCAGGTCGCGGCGGATGGTGAGCGCGGAGACGTTTTGCGCGTCCGCCAGCTCCTGTACCTTGCATTCCGGGTTCGCCGCCAGGGTTTCGAGGATTTTCTGGCGGCGTGCTTCCACGAAGGCCATTGAGCGTTTCATATTCCTTTATTCCTTACTTTTATTAACGTGTCAGCGCGCATTGTAGCGCCACGCGCCTGAAACATTCAACTCATTCATAAAACCATCGCGTAACCTGCCAATATCGTCATATAAGCGGGTACTTCCGCACAACGAACGCTGATATATGTTCGTTTTGTTTTTTCTGTATTGCGTTTTGAACATCTTTAGCGTTACCATAGCCGCGCGCGGACGGAAACCGTTTCCGTTTGCCAGTCCTTTCATGTCCACCGGAGTTTACCCATGAGCAAAGTTAGTGAAATCACAAGAGAAAGCTGGATTCTCAGCACGTTCCCCGAATGGGGTACCTGGCTCAACGAAGAAATCGAGCAGGAGGTCGTCCCCGCAGGCAACTTTGCCATGTGGTGGCTCGGATGCGTCGGCATCTGGCTGAAGACGCCGGGCAACGCCAACATCTGCATGGACTTGTGGTGCAGCCGCGGCAAAAGCACGAAAAAGGTGAAAGACATGGTGCGCGGCCACCAGATGGCGAACATGGCCGGGGTGCGCAAATTGCAGCCGAACCTGCGCGCGCAGCCGATGGTGCTGGATCCGTTTGCGATTAACGAAGTTGATGCCATCCTCGCCTCGCACTTCCATAGCGACCACATTGACGTCAATGTGGCCGCCGCCATCGTCAATAATCCCAAACTGAATCACGTCAAATTCATCGGCCCGTGGCATTGCACCGAGCTGTGGAAGAAATGGGGCGTGCCGGAAGACCGCCTTGTCACCGTCAAACCGGGCGATGTCGTCAAAATCAAGGATATGGAAATCCACGCGCTCGATTCATTCGACCGCACCTGTTTGGTAACGCTGCCGGTCGAAGGTGCGGAAGCACAAGGCGGCGAGCTGAAAGGCCTTTGCCCCAGCGATGAAGAAATGGGGCGCAAAGCGGTCAATTACGTCTTCAAAACGCCGGGCGGCACCATTTACCACGGCGCCGATTCGCACTATTCCATCTATTTCGCCAAACACGGCAAGGATTACGACATTGACGTCGCCCTCAACAATTACGGCGAAAACCCGGTGGGCATTGCCGACAAGATGACTTCCATTGATTTGCTGCGCATGGCGGAAGCATTGCGCACCAAAGTCATCATTCCGGTGCATCATGATATTTGGACGAATTTCATGGCAAGCACCGATGAAATTCTCGCCCTGTACCGGATGCGCAAAGACCGCCTGCAATACAAATTCAAACCCTTTATTTGGGAAGTGGGCGGCAAATACGTCTATCCGCGCGACAAGGATTTGACCGAATACCACCACCCGCGCGGCTTTGATGATTGCTTCGAGCAGGAGCAAAACATCCAGTTCCGCTCCATGCTCTAAGGAGGCGCCATGTTACTCAGCAAAATGCTGGATGCGGGACACGTCAATTTTGAAACCCGCTTCCCCGACTGGCAAAGCGCCATTCATGGCGGCTGTAAACCGCTGGTTGCCGACGGTACCGTGGATGCCACTTACGCCGATGAAATCATCGCCTGCATTGAAAAATACGGCCCCTATATCGTCATTGCGCCGGACATTGCCATGCCGCACTCGCAGGAAAATGCCAAGGGCGTACACAAAACCGCAATTTCTTTCATGAAAGTGGCGGAAACCGTCGCCTTTGACGCCAATGACCGCGAAAAAGACGCGCGCCTGTTCTTTACCCTCGCCTCGCAGGATCACGAACAGCATCTGGAGAATATGTCGGCACTCGCCACCATGCTCGACAATGATGCGCTGATTGGCGAATTGTTGCAGGCGCAGAATCACGACGATTTGCGCGCCATTGCGGCGAAATACGGTATCTAGGAGGCCACATGGAATTTTTCTATACCATTTGGGGATTCTTTTCCAAAAACGTCTTGCAACAACCGGCCTTCTTTATCGGCCTGATTGTCCTCGTCGGCTATATCCTGCTGAAAAAACCCTGGTATGAATCCCTTGCCGGATTTATTAAAGCCAGCGTCGGTTATCTCATTCTGACCGCGGGGGCGACTGGCCTCGTTTCCAGTTTCAAACCGATTATCGGCGGGCTGAAAGAACGCTTTAATGTTTCCGCCAGCATGATGGACCCCTACGCCGGGCAGGCGGCGATTGAAGATGCGCTCGGTCATATCCAGCGCTCATTCAGCTCCGTCTTGACGCTGCTGCTGCTCGCCTTTGTCTTCAACATTCTCGTTGTCCGCTTCCAGCGCTATACCAAAATGCGGGCGCTGTTCACCACCGGACACGTTCAGGTGCAACAGTCCGCCACCGCCTTCTGGCTGCTTTTGGTCTGCTTCCCCGAACTGGGCGACACCGGACTGCTGCTGATGATGTCGCTGGCGCTTGGCCTCTACTGGGCGGTCGGCTCCAACCTGACCATCGCCCCATCGCAACGCCTCACCGATGGCGCCGGTTTCTGCATCGGCCACCAGCAAATGTTTGGCGTGGCGCTCTTCAGCAAACTCTCCGAAATCTTCTTCAAACCCAAGCCGGGACAGGAAACGAAGAAACTGGAAGACATCAAGCTGCCGGGCTGGCTCTCCATCTTCAACGAGAACATGGTCGCCACCACCATCCTCATGACCTTCTTCTTCGGCGTCATCCTTGCCACCCTCGGTCAGCAGTTCGTGCTGGAGCACAGCGCCCAATATCTCTCCAAAAACATGGAGCAAAAAGAGTATTTGGGACTGCTTGCCGCCGGCCTCGTCTTTGACTACAAGGAAGGTACGCCATTCTTCACCTACATCCTGCTGACGGCGATGAAATTCACCGTTTACCTCTCCATCCTGCAACTGGGGGTACGCACCTTCGTCGCCGAGCTGACTGAATCCTTCCACGGTATTTCTAGCCGCTGGCTGCCCGGCGCGGTGCCTGCGATTGACTGCGCCGCCACTTACGGCTTCGGCTCGCAGAACGCCATCACCCTCGGCTTCATGTTCGGTGCGCTCGGCCAGTTCCTTGCCCTCGGCGTCCTCCTGGCGATGAACAGTCCGACCGTCATCATTGCCGGATTTATCCCGATGTTCTTTGATAACGCCACCATCGGCCTCTACGCCAACCGCCACGGCGGCTACAAGGCGGCGCTCATCATGCCGTTCTTCTCCGGCCTGATGCAGGTCTTCGGCACCGCCTTTGTCGTCAGCTATGCCATCTACGCCTACAACGGCATGAATGTCGGCCTCGAAGGCGGCTACCTCGGTATGTGGGACTGGGCAATTCTCTGGCCGGGATTCACCTTCCTCATGAAGAACCTGCACTACATCGGCTTCGCCATCGTCATCCTCGTGCTGATTGCCATCCCGCAAATCCAGTACCGCTGCAACCGCGAAGGCTACTTCCTGATGACGGAAGACTACGAAGCCTACAAGGCCAAATTCCCGGAAAGCCACTAACGGCTGTTTATAATTGAAAAATCTCCCTCCCCTGCAGGGCGAAGCCCGCAGCGGGGGAGGGTCGGGGGGGGGGTGAGCGATATTATTGACGCGCTGAAATTCCAGTTTTTCAGTCGTTTACTGCCCTCACCCCAACCCCTCTCTCGCTGCGCGAGCTGTCCCAGTCTCAGAGGGAAAGGGGCTTATCCGCCGAATTGTAAACACACCCTAAGGGCAGCTCCCCGCGCGGGGCGGGCAAGCCCAACCGATTCACTGACAACAGGAGCAACCCATGAAAGTCCTCGTCTCATGCGCCAACGGCGCCGGCACCAGCCTGATGATGAAAATGAAAGTGCAGCAGGCGCTGAAAGACCTCAACGTCAATGTGGAAAAAATCCACCACTGCTCGATTTCCGAAGGCAAATCCTCGGCGAAACAGTTTGACGTCGTCTTCTGCTCGGCCAACTTCGTCGATATGTTCAAGGATGCCGCCGCCGCAGGCGTGACCGTCATCGGCATGAAGAACATCCTCTCCGTTGATGAAGCCAAAACCCGGATGCAGGAAGCCGGGCTGGTCTGATTCGTATCTGGAGTCTGTTGGCAAAACAGAAATCCCCCTCCCCTGCGAAGCGGGGAGGGGCGGACTTCCCGCGAAAAATGCGACTGCATTTTCGCGGGTGTCCGGGGAGGGGGGGTGAAGCGCCGCGCAGCGCCCGCCAAAAAGCGGAACAGCAATTTACGAGCTGTATCGCTACCCCCTCCCCAGCCCTCCCCCGCTGCGGGCTTCGCCCTGCAGGGGAGGGGGCTTTCCGGTTCAGGCGACACGGCTTGGATGTTGAAACAGGCACCGTCGCACGCCACGTTTCTTTTCAAATTCACACAAAAACACAAAAAGCCACAGCCGCCGTTGTTCCATCCTCACACCATTCCTATAATGCCCGCTTCCCGTTCATAAACCACAGAGGAATCCCGCCATGCAACTCTCCTACGACGCACTCAAGGCCGAATTCAAGCGCGTGCTGCTCGCGCGCAAACTCCGGGAGGACACCGCCGAGGCGGTCGCCACCCTCTTTGCCGATACCACCCTCTCCGGCATTTACTCGCACGGCGTCAACCGCTTTCCCCGCTTCATCTACCAGCTTGACCAGGGGCATATCCACCCCGAAGCCGAGCCGGAAAAAGTGCTGTCGCTGGGCGCGATAGAGCAATGGGACGCGCATCAGGCGATTGGCAACCTTACTGCCGTCAAAATGATGGACCGCGCCATCGCCCTCGCCGACCAGCACGGCATCGGCGTCGTCGCCCTGAAAAACGCCAACCACTGGATGCGCGGCGGCAGCTACGGCCTGCAAGCGGCGCAAAAGGGCTATGTCGGCATCTGCTGGACCAACTCGCTCGCGGTGATGCCGCCGTGGGGCGGCAAGGAACCGCGCATCGGCACCAATCCGCTGGTGATTGCCGTGCCGGGCAACCCGCCGACCTACGTCGATATGTCCTGCTCGATGTTCTCCTACGGCAAGCTGGAGGTTACGCGGCTGGCGGGCAAACAGACGCCGATAGATGCCGGCTTTGACGATGACGGCAATCTCACCCGCGACCCCGCCACCGTCGAGAAAAACCGCCGCCTGCTGCCGATGGGCTACTGGAAAGGCTCCGGCCTCTCCATCGTGCTGGACATGGTCGCCACCCTGCTTTCCGGCGGGTTGTCGGTTGCCGAAGTGAGCGAGGATTTGGACGACGAATACCGCGTTTCGCAAATCTTCATCGCCATTGAGGTTGACCGCCTTATTGACGGCAAGACGCGCGACGAAAAACTGCGCCGCATCACCGACTACGTCCTCTCGGCCACGCCGTCGCAAGTTGGCGTGCCGGTACGTCTGCCCGGCCACAACCTCGAAAAAACCATCGCCGAACACCGCAAAAACGGCATTCCGGTCGATGACAGCGTTTGGCAAAAAATCCTGGCGCTGTAAGCGGAGCCTGCCATGAAAGCGCTCGCCAACATCAACAAACTGCTGGAAATCTTCGTCGTCTTCAATCTGGTGCTGATGAGCTTCCTCATCTTCCTCAACGTCATCCTGCGCTACACCCTGAACTCCGGCCTGACCTTCACCGAAGAAGCCTCGCGCTATATGTTCGTCTGGCTGACCTTCATGGGCGCGGTACTCGCCTTCAACGGCGACGAACACGTCTCCGTCCAATTCCTCGTCGCCAAACTGCCGGTGAAACTGCGCGCGTGGTGGACGGTCGCGACCGACATCATCCTCCTCGCCTGCTGCCTGCTGCTCTTCCTCGGCTGCTGCAAACTCGCCGCGCAGAACATGAGTAACCTCTCGCCCATCACCGGCATCCCCACTGGCATGAACTTCCTCGCCGCCGCCATCATGAGCGGCCTGCTGCAAATCCTGCTGCTGGTGCGCATCGGCGTCAAAACCTCCGCCATCCTCCGGGGGCACATCGCATGATTATCGCCACCTTCCTCGTTGTCCTGCTTGCAGGCATCCTCGCCGGCATCCCGGTCGCCTTTGCCCTCATCCTCTGCGGCATCGCGATGATGCTGCACCTCGGCGAGTTCAACACACAAATCCTCGCCGAAAACCTCATCAGCGGTGCCGACAGCTTCTCGCTGATGGCCATCCCCTTCTTCATCCTTGCCGGGGAAATCATGAACGCGGGCGGACTGTCGCGCCGCATCGTGGACCTGCCGATGAAACTGGTCGGCCACAAACGCGGCGGCCTCGGCTACGTCGCCATCATGGCGGCGATGATCATGGCGAGCCTCTCCGGCTCGGCGGTCGCCGACACCGCCGCCGTCGCCGCCATGCTCATCCCGATGATGAAAACCACCGGCTACCCGGAAGAACGCTCCGCCGGGCTGATTGGTGCGGCGGGCATCATCGCTCCCATCATCCCGCCGTCCATCCCCTTCATCATCTTTGGTGTCACGAGCGGCGTCTCCATCACCAAACTGTTCATGGCGGGCATCATCCCCGGCGTCATGATGGGCGTCTTCCTCGCCCTGCTCTGGGGCTGGCAGGCCAAACACCTTGACATCCACACCTTCCCCAAGGCGAGCCGCCGCGAACTCGCCGCCTCCTTCAAAAACGGCATCTGGGCACTGCTGTTGCCGGTCATCATCATCGGCGGCTTCCGCCTCGGCGTCTTCACCCCGACCGAAGCGGGCGCGGTGGCGGCGTTCTGCGCGCTCTTCGTCTCCACCATCTACCGCGAGCTCAAACTGCCGCAGCTCTAGGCATCCTGCTGGCGAGCGCCAAAACCACCGCCGTAGTAATGATGCTGGTCGCCGCCGCAGGCATCTCCGGCTACCTCATTACCATCGCCGAACTGCCGCAGATGATTACCGAACTGCTTGAGCCGCTGCTGGATTCGCCGCGCCTCCTGCTCGCCGTCATCATGATTGCCGTCTTCATCATCGGCATGGTGATGGATCTGACGCCGACCGTGCTCATCCTCACCCCGGTGCTGATGCCGCTGGTGCAAGAAGCGGGCATTGACCCGGTGTACTTCGGCGTGATGTTTATCCTGAACACCTCCATCGGCCTCATCACCCCGCCGGTCGGCAACGTGCTCAACGTCATCACCGGCGTCACCAAACTGCCGTTTGACCGCGCCGCGCGCGGAATGCTGCCCTACGTCGGAATGCTGCTGCTCCTGCTCATCCTCTTCCTTATCTTCCCGCAACTGGTGATTGCGCCCTACCGCTTCATCATGAGCTGACCCCAACCCCCATCACAACAAGGCAAAACCCATGAAAAACAAACTGCTCTCCGCCCTCATCGCCGCTGCCGCCCTCGGCGTTGGCCTCGCCCATGCTGCCACCAGCCTCCGCTTCGGCTACGAAGCGCCGCGCAGCGACACCCAACACATCGCCGCGAAAAAATTCGCCGACATCGTCAAAGAAAAAAGCGGTGGCGAGCTGAAAATTTCGCTCTTCCCCGACAGCACCCTCGGCAACGCGCAGGCGATGATTAGCGGCGTGCGCGGCGGCTCGATTGACATCGAAATGTCCGGCTCGCCCAACTTCACCGGCCTCGCCTCCAACCTCAACATCATCGACATCCCCTTCATCTTCCGCGACAAGGCACACGCCTACCGCGTCTTGGACGGCGACATCGGCCAGGGGCTGATGAAAGAACTCGAAGACAAAGGCCTGAAAGGACTGGGCTTCTGGGAAGTCGGCTTCCGCGCCGTCTCCAACTCCAAACACCCGGTGAAAACCCCGGACGACATCAAGGGGCTGAAAATCCGCACCAACCAGAACCCGATGTACGTCAAGGCGTTTGAACTGCTGGGTGCCAACCCGGTACCGATGCCGCTCTCCGAACTCTACACCGCGCTCGAAACCCGCACCGTGGACGCGCAAGAGCACCCCATCGGCATCCTCTACTCGGTCAAACTCTACGAAGTACAAAAACACCTGAGCCTGACCAACCACGGCTACACCCCGCTGCTCGTCGTCATGAACAAAGACAAATTCGACAGCCTGCCCGCCGAACAACAACAAATCCTGCTCGATGCGGCGAAAGAAGCGGGCGCCTACCAGCGCAAACTCAACGCCGAAAAAGAAACGCAGATGCTGGAAGAAATGGAAAAAGCGGGACTGGAAATCGTGCGCGACATCGACACCGCCCCGTTCCGCGCCATCATCGAACAGCCGGTACGCCAATTCTTCATCGAAAAGAACGGCGACGAACTGCTGAAAAAAGTGGACGCGCTCGCCGAAGAGAAAAAATAACCCGGCAACTTCGTCCCCTCCCTCGCAGGACTCGCAGCGTCCGCAGCGGGGGGGGGGGGGGGGGGGGGGGTAGCGCCCGTGAAATTACCGCAGATGCCGCATCGTCATCCTGCGACTTGCCCCCTTGCCATCCAACGTAGGGGCGGTTAGGGCGAAGCCCGTAACCGCCCGCATAACCGGGTTATCCCCGCCACCTGCCACCCACCCGCGAGAACCCCATGAAGCACCACATCCTCATCGCCGCACCGATACGCCAACGCTTTATCGACCAAAGCGGCGACAGCGGCAGCGCCCTGCTGCAACAAGTGGACACGCTCGCCGACGAGACAAAATAAGGAGAACCCATGACCTGCTGGCTTGGCATCGACTGCGGCGGCACCTTCATCAAGGCGGGACTGTTCCGCGAGGACGACAGCGAAATCGCCGTGGCGCGGCGTAACCTGCCCGTGCTCAGCCCGCAACCGGGCTGGGCGGAACGCGACCCGGAAACCCTCTGGCAAACCTGCGCCGCCGTTATTCGCGAAGCCATCGCCACGACCGACCCGGCGACCATCGCGGGCATCGGTATCTCCGCCCAGGGCAAAGGCCTCTTTACCCTCGACCGTGACGGCGCGCCGCTCGGCAACGGCATCCTCTCCTCCGACCAGCGCGCGCTGCCGGTGGTCAAACGTTGGCAGGCGGAAGGCGTCCCCGCCGCGCTCTACCCCGAAACCCGGCAAACCCTGTGGACGGGGCATCCCGTCTCCATCCTGCGCGCGCTGAAAGAACAGGCGCCTGCGCGCTACCAGCGCATCGGCAGCATCCTCATGTCGCACGACTACCTGCGCTACCGCCTGACTGGCGCCATCGCCTGCGAAGAAACCAACATCTCCGAATCCAACCTCTACCACTTCGGCGCCGGGCGCTACCAGCCCGCACTCGCCGACACCCTCGGCATCGCCGAAATCGTCCCCGCCCTGCCGCCCATCGTCGGCGCGAGCGCCATCGCCGGATACATCAGCGCGCAAGCGGCGGCAGCAACCGGCCTGCGCGCGGGCACCCCCGTCGTCGGCGGCCTCTTTGACGTCGTCTCCACCGCGCTCTGCGCCGGACTGCACGACGAAACCATGCTCAACGTCGTCCTCGGCACCTGGTCGGTCGTAACAGGCTTCACCGACCACATCGACGACAGCCAAACCATCCCCTTCGTCTATGGCAAATCCGCCACCCCCGGCCAGTACATCGTCCATGAAGCCAGCCCGACCTCGGCGGCAAACCTCGAATGGATCACCGCCCTCCTCGGCGAACACGACTACCGCGCCATCAACGACAGCATCGCCGCCCTGCCACCCGCCGCCAGCAGCGTCTATTTCGTCCCCTTCCTCTACGGCAGCAACGCCGGACTGGGAATGCAGGCGGGACTGTACGGCCTGCAATCCTTCCACGGCCGCGCCCACATCTACCAGGCGGTGTACGAAGGCGTCATCTACAGCCTGATGCACCACCTGGAGCGGATGCGGCAACGCTTCCCGGCGGCGCGCGTGCTGCGCGTCACCGGCGGCCCCGCCAAATCGGCGGTGTGGATGCAAATGCTGGCAGACATCAGCGGCGACAGCGTCGAAACCCCGCGCATCGCAGAAACCGGCTGCCTCGGCGCCGCGCTGGTGGCGATGATCGGCACCGGCGCCTATCCCGACTGCCCCGCCGCCTGCGCCGCGCTCAAACCGCCGCTGGACAACTACCGCCCCAATCCCGCGCTGGCTGACGCTTACGCCACCAAATACCGCCATTACCGCGAGCTGATAGCGCAACTGCGCGCCTTCAACGACACCCTTCACCCCTAAACCCCCGAAAGGAGCCAACCATGAGCAAACCGCTGTTACAAATCGCCCTCGACCAAACCAGCCTCGCCGAGGCGCTTGAAGTCGCCGCCGTCGCCGCGCCGCACGTGGACATCATCGAAGCAGGCACCATCCTCTGCCTCAGCGAAGGCAAAACCGCCGTCGAAACCCTGCGCCAGCGCCACCCGAAACACCTCATCGTCGCCGACTACAAAACCGCCGACGCCGGCTCAACGCTGGCCGACATCGCCTTCACCGCCGGCGCCGACTGGTTCACCGTGATGTGCGCCGCCTCGCTCGCCACCATCGAAAAAGCGCACGAAGTCGCCGTCGCCCGTGGCAAAGAAGTACAAATTGAGCTGTTCGGCAACTGGACGCTGGACGACGCCAAAGCCTGGGTCAAAATGGGCGTCAAACAGGCCATCTACCACCGCAGCCGCGACGCGCAGGCGAGCGGCCAAACCTGGGGCGAAAAAGACCTGCAACTGTTGCGCGCCCTTTCCGACCTCGGTCTGGAACTCTCCATCACCGGCGGCATCGTCCCCGAAGAAGTCGGTATCTTCAAAGACATCAACGCCAAATGCTTCATCGCCGGGCGCGCGCTCGCCAACCCGCAAACCGGGCCCGCGACCGCCAAAGCCTTCCACGAAGCCTTCGCCCGCTACTGGGGCTAAACCATGCGCCAGCACAAACTCGGCATCTACGAAAAAGCCCTGCCCGGCCATTTAAGCTGGGCAGAGCGGCTGGCGCTCGCCAAAGCCTGCGGCTACGACTTCGTTGAAATCTCCATCGACGAAACCGACGCTCGCCTCGCCCGCCTCGACTGGAGCAAGGCCGAACGCCTCGACCTCGTCCGCGCCTGCCTTGACACCGGCATCACCGTGCCCTCGATGTGCCTCTCCGGCCACCGCCGCTACCCCTTCGGCAGCCACGACCCCGCCATCCGCGACGAGGCCCACCGCCTCATGGAAAAAGCCATCCGGCTCGCGGTGGACTGCGGCATCCGCACCATCCAGCTCGCGGGCTACGACGTCTATTACGAAGCGCAGGACGACGGCACCATCGAACGCTTCACCGAAGGAATGCAATGGGCGACCGCGCTCGCCGCCAGCAACGGCGTCATGCTTGCCGTGGAAATCATGGACACCGCCTTCATGAATAGCATCAGCCGCTGGAAAAAATGGGACGAACTTGTCGCCTCGCCGTGGTTCACCGTCTATCCCGACGTCGGCAACCTGAGCGCCTGGGGCAACGACGTCCCGGCAGAGCTCGCACTTGGCATTGACCGCATCGCCGCCATCCATTTGAAGGATACCTACCCCGTTACCGCGACCAGCAAAGGCCAGTTCCGCGACGTCCCCTTTGGCGACGGTTGCGTCGATTTCGTCAAAGTCTTTGAGACCCTCGCCCGCTTGAACTACCGCGGCGCCTTCCTCATCGAAATGTGGACGGAAAAAGCCGCCGAGCCCGTCGCCGAAATCATCCACGCCCGCCGCTGGATGGAAGAACAAATGCAAAAAGGAGGATTCCCATGCTAGAAACCCTGAAAGACGAAGTCCTTGCCGCCAACCTCGACCTGCCGCGCTATGGCCTCGTCACCTTCACCTGGGGCAACGTCAGCGGCATCGACCGCGAACGCGGCCTGATTGTCATCAAACCCTCCGGCGTCGAATACGACGTCATGACCGCCGCCGACATGGTCGTGGTTGACCTGGCGAGCGGCAAAACCGTCGAAGGCGCCAAAAAACCCTCCTCCGACACCCCGACCCATCTGGAGCTCTACCGCCGCTTCGCGGACATCGGCGGCATCGTCCACACCCACTCGCGCCACGCCACCATCTGGTCGCAAGCAGGCAGCGACCTGCCCGCGCTCGGCACCACCCACGGCGACTACTTCTACGGCGCCATCCCCGCCACCCGCCGCATGACGCCGGAAGAAATCGCGGGCGAATACGAACTGGAAACCGGCAAAGTCATCGTCGAAACCTTTGCCAAACGCGGCATTGACCCGAACGCCGTTCCCGCCGTACTCGTTCACTCGCACGGTCCGTTCATCTGGGGTACCGATCCGCACAACGCGGTACACAACGCCGTCGTCCTCGAAGAAGTCGCCTACATGAACCTCTTTACCTGCCAGCTCAACCCGCGCATCCCGCCGATGCAGCAAGAGCTGCTGGACAAACACTACCTGCGCAAACACGGCAAGAACGCCTACTACGGCCAATAAACCGGGGTTTCGCCCACTAAAAAAGCGCCACAACGGCGCTTTTTTGTTGAACTATCCTTTTACATACAGGGTAGCGACTAATGTGTATGTATATTTGGAATCAAAGAAAGTAGGGTGGGGCTTGCCCCACCGTAAAGAGATAGGCTGCGCTTCAGCGCGCCGTCCATCTGAACAAACAAGAAATTCTTTTAACGGTGCGCCAAGGCGCACCCTATCGCTAAAACGATGAGGCAGCACAAGACCACAGTGCGTAGGTTGGGTTAGCGAGGTACGAGCGTAACCCAACAAACCGAATGCCGAGCATCTCCCTGACATTTATAGCCATCCACCGAAAGTTTCAGACAAGGCGCGCCGCCACACACCCTGCGCCCAGAATCCGCCATAGGGTGATGGCTATTTATGGGTGGTGGATGCGGTTCGGCGGCGGCGGGCGACTGCAAGAAGTGCGAGGCCAAAGGCGAGGGCGGTCGCGTCCACCAGCGGCAGGAGGCGCGGGGTGAAGGGCAGCAGGCCGGCGGCGGCAAGCAGGGTGCTGGC